>Ga0315336_1001805_pt1 | contig 37614 bp, 21 predicted proteins | sample ASW5metaG_FD_204512 | JGI IMG/M metagenome (GOLD analysis project Ga0315336, IMG submission 204512) | Ammonia-oxidizing marine archaeal communities from Monterey Bay, California, United States - ASW #5 | ecosystem: Environmental > Aquatic > Marine > Intertidal zone | place: USA: California... | reverse complement strand
CGTTTTCAATATGGTCGATAGTGGATTGCGTACTCTTCATCAATTCAGCCGCATCTTTCAGGAAATCAAACTGCTTGCTCATATTTTTCTGAACCGACTGAAGTCCGCTATTAAATTCGTGGTTTGACTCTTTGACCTGGTTGGCCGCATCTCTGGTGCGTTTATTGAGGTCGCGCATTTCATTCGCAACCACTCCAAAGCCTTTGCCATGTTCGCCGGCCGAAGCGGCTTCAATCGTTGCGTTCAGCGACAGCAAATTCGTTTGATTTGCGATTGAATCAATGAGATTTGCGGCGTTATCGATGGAATTGGTAATCGGTTCCAGCTGTTCGACTTTTTCCTGGACGCCCTCGTTGGAGTGAAAGAGTGCTTCCATCGAAGTCACGGCCTCCTCAATCTGTCTACGAACTTGCCCAACGATTTCCTCACGTTCACGCTGCCGTTCTTCCGTTTGTGTTTTTAATTCTTCAACACGGGCCAATGCGTCGCGCGCAGCCTGCTCTTGTTCGTGGGCTTTTTCTTCCGATTCCATAGCTTCAGCCCGTTGTTTTTCAGCAAGAGCAGCTGTCTCTTCCGACTTAACGCGCTCTTCATCGGCCTGTTTCAGAGCGACTTCAGCACGTTCCTTTTCGACGCCTGCCTGCTCAAGGGCTTCTTCGGCGCGAAGCTTTTCCGACTCGGCCATTTCTTGCGCGACCGTAGCCTGCTCACGTTGTTTTTCTGCAAGCTGCTTCTGTTCTTCGCTTTCACTCATCGACTCTTGAACGGTGTCGATCATGCCATTGAAACAAGTGGCCAGGTCACCGATTTCCGTCCCGGATTCCACTTCAACCTTCGCGCTTTCATCGAATTTTCCTTCGTTTGAAACAGACACCATCGCCTGTGCCAAATCGAGAATACCGGACGAAGCTCCGTGTTCGGAGATGTTCAACCCGCGCTGTTCGTCTTCCGCAGATACTCGGAGCCCGGCGAATTTGTTGATGAGAGAGATTATGAGGAAAGACATTCCGAACGTCCAAATGAAACACGCCACGACGCCGAGGACTTGAACGCCAATCACGGTAAGTCTCGATGCATCACCGAGATTCGCAGACGTGATGAAGATACCGGTAGCTATCGTTCCCCATGCACCGGCAAAACCGTGGACCGCCACCGCGCCAACGACATCGTCAAGCTTGAAGATTTTTTCGATCGCTTTGACACCGAAGTAGACAACCGCGCCGCCTCCGAAACCGATCGTGGCCGCCCCGATAGGACTAACCGCTGCACAGCCGGCCGTAATGGAAACCAGTCCACCGAGCACACCGTTGATAATCATTTCCCCTTCGGGACGTTTGTACTCGCTGCGCAACCAGCTGATGGCTGAACAGGAAATACACCCGAAACAACCCGCAATTACGGTGTTGAATGCGATGCCCGGAATGTCACCGGAAGCTTCGAGTGTGCTCCCGCAGTTGAACCCAAACCAACCGAAAAACAGAATGAAGGTACCCAAGTAGGCCATCGACATGTTGTGAGGCTGGATCGGAACCGGCGTTCCGTCTTCTTTGAACCGGCCGATTCGAGGGCCAATAATAATGAGAGCCGCCAAGGCCACCCATCCACCAACCGAGTGGACTACCGTGGAACCGGCAAAATCGATAAAGCCCAATTTTTCAAGCCAGCCTTGCTGATCGCCGTGAAGGAGTCCCCCCCACGCCCAATGGCCGAAAATGGGATAAATGAGCGTCGACACCAAAACCGAAAGTATCAGATAACTTCCGAATTTGGTTCGTCCTGCGATAGCGCCAGAGTCAATCGTAGCAGCGGTCCCTACAAATACGGCCTGAAATACGAAGAATAGAATCGTGAAATTACTTACGTCATTGATGGCGAAATCGGAGAACCCGACAATGCCGCTCTTGCTGGCTCCAAACATGAGGCCAAATCCAACCAACCAGAAAGCGGATACGGCCAGAACAAAATCGGCCATGTTCTTGATTGATACATTAATTGAATTCTTTGCCCGAGCCATCCCGGCTTCGAGTGACATGAATCCTGCCTGCATTAAGAATACGAGTGCGGCACAAAGCAAAATCCAGACAATATTGAGATTTTCCTGTAGTTCCGCGGCGTTTACACCTTCCATCACTACTTACCCCCAAAAAACACATTTTCCCTTGTCAAATTGTCCCACTACCCCGTCCCTTGAATAGTGCTAAATTAAGTATATCCCAAGAATTCCAAGAACGCTAAAACACGTCAATTTACGACCTAATTGGTTCCAAAGTGGAGTAAATTTTCGAAAAAGAAATAATTATTATGGTTTTTATCAGTTTAATTTAAGGGATTAGCGTAAATATTACGATGTAACGGTTTTTATGGATAATTTAGTTGGTTAGCGCAGCAGAGTCCCAACACACTAATACGCGTCATTAAAATTGGTCGGTCTTAATCAACCATCACCGTTTTGGAGGGTATTTCCGAAGGAACAGCACGATACCGCCGATCGCTCCCAGCAAAACCACCAAAATAGAAAAGGCCTGCGTGGAAATCGCGGGGAGCGAATATGCAATGAAGACGAGGGCTAGACAAGGAAACAAGGCCGCTCATATGGAATCTGGCCATTTGCACAATGTTGATTCACGGGATTTGTAGGACAGAAATCGATTATTGCAGAAGAGTGGCGTTGGCTTGCGTTGTAGACCGAAGATATTTAGCGAATCAGTCGGGTTTGCCCAACATGACGACAAACGCTTGGAAAAGCTCGTGATCGATTTCGCCTCGGAGTTCTTTGTTCATGAGTTTCAATGCTTCGAAGGACGTCATGGCCTTTTTGTAGGGGCGTTCTGTCGAAAGCGCATCAAAAATATCGAGCATGGTGCACAGTCGCACTAAACGTGGAATTTCGTCGCCGCCTAACCCATCGGGATAGCCTGAACCGTCCAGTTTTTCGTGGTGGTGGCGAATGATGGCCATGGCGGATGAACTTACGGTCGAAGCATCGGACAGCATCCCTTCGCTCATGACGGGATGTTGCTTGATGACTTCGAATTCGTTAACGGTGAGTCTTCCCGGATTTTCGCTGATTCTGGGGTCGATTTGGGACATGCCGATGTCGCGCATGATGGCGCCCATACCGAATTCCTGGAGCCGGTGGGATTCATAGCCCATGCGTTGAGCCAACGCGATGCCCATTACGGCAACATTCACTGCATGCGTGTACGAGAAATAATCGCGAGACGCCTTTTGAATGAGGTGTTTCAAGGCTGAACGTTGGCCGAACACAAAATCAACGGTACATTGAATCAATTCGCTGCTTCGTTCGATTCCTTCGCCAATCGCGCCGCTATTCATCACGTCACTGATAATGCCATGGGCGGAGGAGTGGAGGATTTCGGACTTATCGTCAATGGTGATGCTGGCATCGGTGAGGATGTCCTGGAGATTTTCTTCCAGATAACGGCGGTAATCGCCGTGCTGACCGGTGCTGATGTACAGGTTTTCGACTTGATTGTCTTCGAGGCGTCGACGGCTGTCTTCGGTAAAGGGAATGTGGCGTTCGGCGTACAATACGGCGGGCTCGTCCGGACGTACCTGTATAAACAGGTCGAAGTTCGTGACGGTGTCCAGTCGGAGCGAGGAGATATTGATCGGAAAGAAATCCGCTTCATTATTTACTGCGTGTATGAATTGTGCCGAGACAGCGCCAGCCATGGTGCATCTCCCCCATTGTTGTTCTACATAGTGTACCACCGGATCGCGATTTTAGGCAAAAATGAGGGTGAATTTGGGCGAATTAGGACGTTTTTTGAACGCCGAGGAGTTTGCGCTGGCGTTCCATGAAACTGTCCACAAATTCGGTGGCGGGTTGTTTCAATATCTCGTCAGGGGTGCCGATTTGATGACATGTGCCGTCTTTCATCACGGCGATGCGGTCGGCGAGTTCGAGGGCTTCTTCCTGGTCGTGGGTGACGTAGATGGACGTCATGTTGAGCCGGGCCTGAAGCTCGGCCAACTGGTTTCTTGTGGCATACCGGAGCTCTGCATCCAGGTTGCTGAGGGGCTCATCGAGGAGGAGGATATCGGGATGGACGGCGAGGGACCGGGCGAGGGCGACGCGCTGTTGTTGTCCCCCACTCAATTCGGTGACGCGGCGTTTTTCGTATCCGTCGAGGGCCACCATGCCAAGGGCTTCGGCGACCCGGGCCGGGATTTCGTCTTTGGGATGTTTTCGCGCGCGGAGACCGAAGGCGACATTTTCGAAAACCGTCATATGCGGGAAGAGCGCGTAGTTTTGAAAGACCATGGCGGCGTTTCGTTTTTCGGGCGGTTCATGGGTCACGTCGCGATCGTCGAAATGGATTGTTCCGGAGTCGGGTACCTCGAGGCCGGCGACCACTCGTAGCGTTGTGGTTTTTCCACAGCCGCTATGACCTAGGAACGCGAAAAATTCACCTTGGGCAATGTCGACGGTAAAATCGCGCACGCCTCCACCCTGAGGATAGATCTTGGTGATGCCTTCTAAACGAACCGAACTCATTTGGCGTCGTAGACCTCAGACTTCCAACGGTCGATCCAGCCTTGTTCGTTTTGCGCGAAGGCTTCCCAATCGATTTCCATGGCATCCACTTCCTGTTCGCCCATCCACGCGGGAAGTTTCGATTTGTCGATGTCGGAACGCGTAGGTATTTTCGCGTACTCATTGGCCTGATGGATCAACGCTTTGTTGGTCGTGATGAACTCGTACAACAATTCGGCGTTCTCTCGATGAGGCGCGCCGTTGATGATGGCGATGCCTTCGGTGAGGACGGGTGCGTCGGCCGGAATCAACGAGTCGAAGGGGTATCCGTTTCGTTCACGCTGGAGCACGGCATCGGGCATGATCCAGACGGTGATCAATTCCTCGTTGCGCTTGAGGTGATCGAACATCAGTTGCGGACTTTCCATGTAGGACTTGGTTTGCCCATGGAGTTTGGTGAGCCAGGCAATACCTTCGTCATCACCGCCTGCACGAAGAATCGATGAGCCGATAAACGTGCGCATCGTTCCGGATTTCAGTGGTGCGCGGATCGTGATTTTGTTTTTCCACGCTGGGTCCAACAATTCATCCCAATTTTGAGGAACAGTTTCGCGGGTGTATTTTCGGTTGTTGAACATGATGGCGAGAGGGGTGTCGTAGGTGCCGTACCAATTGCTATCGGGATCCTTGAAGCCTTCGCCCACCGCTGCGGCCCAGGATGGTTCGTAGGGTGCGAGCAGTCCCGACTTGGTCGCCTGCATGAACATGGTGGATGGTCCACCCCACCACACGTCGCACGCGGGGCGGTTCTGTTCGGCGTTCACGCGATTGAACACGTCCTGCGAACTCGCGTCGATCCATTGGAGGTCGATGTTGGGGTGCGCTTCTTCAAACATTTTTTCGTAGTCTTTACCGACATCCGGGCCGTGGGGACTGTACACCACGACGACTTCGCGGGAAGAACACGCGGACACCAGCGCGAGAAATGAAAGTAACAGAATTCGATTCATGGATGTACTCCGGAGTTGCAAGGCCTTATCTTACCGAAGAGGCTTGGTTTTAGTCCAGCGGGGGACAACGAGCCGGCATTGGAGACCCGTTCCGGGTCCGGCTCGGCGCCTGGGTCGGGAGACCCTGACGCAACGGGAAACCTGTCCAACGGACGTGCTTATCTCGTTTCTAACACCGGAAGGTGTGCTAGTATTCCTTCCAATGATTTGCGGTGGCTGCCAACATAACAATCCGGATGGAGCGAAATTTTGCCTGGAGTGCGGAAACCCTTTTACGCTGACGTGTTCGAACTGCGGCATCGACCTTCCGGCGGGGGCGAAATTTTGTCTTGAGTGCGGGACGAGTACTTCTGGTTCGGCATCCTCGCCAAAGACACCGGCCCCTGAACCGCGGGACTATACACCGAAACATTTGGCGGATAAGATTCTTCAATCGAAATCAGCACTTGAGGGGGAACGGAAGCAGGTCACCGTCATGTTTGCCGACATCAAGGGGTCGATGGATTTGGCGGAACAGCTGGACCCGGAAGAGTGGCACGAAATTCTGGACCGTTTTTTTGAGATTTTGGGCGAAGGCGTCCATCGTTTCGAAGGGACCATCAATCAATACACGGGCGACGGTATCATGGCCTTGTTCGGCGCGCCGATTGCCCACGAAGACCACGCCCACCGTGCCTGTTATGCGGCCCTCCACCTCCGCGATACGGCTAGAGAATATGCCAACGCGGTTCGAGCGAAATACGGCGTACCTTTTGGAGTGCGTATCGGACTCAATTCTGGAGCTGTCGTAGTCGGAAAAATCGGCGATGATTTACGGATGGACTATACGGCCCAGGGTCATACCGTTGGGTTGGCGCAACGCATGGAGGCCCTCGCGGAATCGGGTCACATTTGTCTCACGGAATATACCCACCAGCTCGTGGAAGGCTATTTTGAATTAGAAGACCTGGGCCCCACCAAGGTCAAAGGCGCCAGTGAAGACATCACCATTTTCGACCTGACCGGTGTTGGTTCATTCCGCACCCGTCTCGATCGGTCTCGGGCGATGGGGCTCAGCCGTTTCGTGGGACGGGAAGACGACACAGCCGTACTCGAAAATGCCCTCCAACGGGCGATGAATGGCGAAGGTCAAGTCGTCGGCGTCGTTGCGGACGCAGGTACCGGAAAGAGCCGCCTCTGTTCGGAATTCCTGGACACCTGCCGCGCGCAGGGGATGACAATCTATGAAGGCCGTGGTGTAGCCCACGGCGCCGCGATCCCTATGTTGCCCATGATGGAACTCTGGCGTGATTTTTATCAAATTGGTGAAGATGATTCTGCCGAAAACGCGCGTGCGAAAATCGCGGGACGTCTCCTGCTCATGGATGACTCCTACCGGGAATCGCTCCCTCTGTTATTCGACCTACTCGGAGTTTCCGATCCGGACAACCCGTCTCCTTCCATGGACGCGGAAACACGGCAAAAAAAATTACACAACCTTGTTAAGCGAATCCTCCATGACCCGACCAATACAACGACCACGCGTATCGTTCTGTTAGAAGACCTGCACTGGTTTGATGAAGCCAGTGATTCTTTCCTGGCCACCACGGTTGAAAGTGTATCGGCGGGAAAAGATTTATGGATCGTCAACTTTCGTCCGGAATACAAAGCCAATTGGCTGCAACGCTCCTACTACCATCATCTCCCCTTACAACCCTTGAGCCCCGAAGCCATTCGAGAACTCCTCCATGATCACTTAGGCGACTATCCATCGACAGCCAAGCTACCCGAATCCATCCACGAACAAACCAAAGGGAATCCCTTCTTTATTGAAGAAGTCGTGCAATCACTCGTCGAAAACGGGCATCTCACTGGTTCCAAAGGGGCTTACGTACTCACGACGCCCATCGAATCGCTCAATGTCCCACCAACGGTACAAGCCTTACTGGCCGCCAGAATCGATCGTCTTGCTGAACGCGAAAAACGAGTGCTCCAAACCGCGTCCATCATTGGAAAAATTTTCACCGAAGAAATCCTGCAACAAGTATGCGCCGAAATCGCCGAGCTGAACGAAACCAATTTAAGCGAAGCATTATCCGAACTGGTCAAGTCAGAATTTCTCTTCGAGTCCGCCCTCTACCCGAAACTTGAGTATTCCTTTAAACATCCCCTCACCCAGGAAGTCGCACAAGGCTCCCAACTCAACGAACGGAAAATCAAAGTTCACGCCGCCGTAGCCCACGCCATCGAATCCTCCGGCGGCAACCTTGACGAACGTGCCGCTGAAATCGGCATGCACCGAGAAGAAGCCGATCAACCGGAAGCAGCCGCCCGTTGGTACCGCAAGGCGGCGGAATGGTCAGGAATCTCCGACATGCGTGAATCGGTGAAAAACTGGCGCAAGGTGCGTACCCTCTTATTGGATAAGGAGTCGTCGCCCGAACTTGACGCGCTCTTGTTGATGGCATGCAACGAAATCCTTTCCGTCGGCTGGCGTACGGGTGGAGCTACCGAAGAAATCGAATCAGTTTTCGAGCATGGCCGCGCCCTTGTGGAAAAAGGCGGCGACCCCGTCGCTCTGGCACTGATCAACGGACGCTATGGACTGGCTCGATTGAGTCTTTCAGGTTCCGCGACCGACTATGTACGATACTCTGAAGAAGCCGCTCGAATCATAGAAGGTTTTGATAATCCCGGCCTACGTGCCGCAATCTGGTCGTGGTGTGGCCATAGCCACATGCATGCCGGAAACGCAATCTTGAGTAGATCATGGGCGGAAAAAATCCTCGACGAAGTAGGCACAAACAATCAACTGGGAACAGAGTTCGTCGGCTACAGTCCACGGGCCGGCTTGTTTATGAATCTAGGACTCGCATCCGTCATTCAGGGGCAACTCGAAAAGGCGGAAACCGAATTTGCCGAAGGCGTTCGGATCGGCGAAGAAGCCGGTGATTTAGAAGCCACCAATTGGGGGTGTGTCGGACACATGTGGTTAGTCTTGGCAAAAGGACGAGACGATTCGAGACTGAATTGGGTAGACCGCGCTCTCCAAACAGCAGAAACACTGGACACAGAAGCCTATCGTGCTTTCGCGTATTCGGCCGCAGGGGTTAGATGTTTGGTCAACGGGCAGCTGGAAGAGGCACGTGACACGCTTCGAAGAAGCGAAAAAATAATGCGTGACAGCAACGCAGGTCACCAAAACCTCATGAACGTACTCAGTATTTTGTCGCAGGCCTATCGTGCGCTGGGAGAGATTACAGAAGCTATCGAGACGGCTCGTGATGGGGCCCTTATGGGTCGGCGTGGCGGTACCAAGTATTACGAAGCACTGGCCCAGATTGCGTTGGCTGCTGCCCTGACAGTACGTGAAGGGACCATTCCGGTGGGAGAGATTGAGACGGTACTACAACGTGCTGAATACCTGGTCAATGAGATGGAATGCGAGTCACTGAAACCTCAGATAAAAGAGCGATACGGACGATTGGCCACCGCGCAGAACAATCCATCTGAAGCAGAACGCATTCTTCACGAAGCATTGGAAGGCTACACATCGATCGGTGCAACAGGCCACGCCGAGCGACTCGCAAAGGAACTTGAATCGTGATTTGTTCTTCCTGCCAACACGAAAACCCCGCCGCCGCTAAGTTTTGCAATGGCTGCGGTAGTTCGTTGGCCGCCAAGTGCTCAAGCTGCGGATTGGAAAATCCGGCCGGGGCTCGATTTTGTAATCAATGTGGCAACAATTTGTTGAATACGCCTACCGAACGTGCGCCCGCCGATTACACGCCCAAACATTTGTCTGATAAAATCCTCCAATCCAAATCGGCTCTGGAAGGCGAACGTAAACAGGTCACGGTGATGTTCGCCGACATCAAAGGGTCGATGGACTTGGCGGCGCAATTAGGTCCTGAAGGATGGCACCGGGTATTGGATCGGTTCTTCGAAATATTGGGCGAAGGAGTTCATCGCTTTGAAGGGACCATCAATCAATATACGGGCGACGGCATTATGGCCTTGTTCGGTGCGCCCATCGCGCACGAAGATCATGCGCAACGAGCCTGTTTTGCGGCACTCCATCTTTCAGAAACGTTAAATAGTTATGCGGACGAACTTCGACGCACGGAGGGCATTAGTCTTTCCACGCGCATCGGTCTCAATTCCGGCGAAGTGATCGTCGGTAAAATCGGCGACGACTTACGAATGGATTATACGGCGCAAGGTCACACCGTGGGGCTTGCCCAACGCATGGAAAGCGTCGCGGAACCCAACGCTTGTTTCATGACAGCCCACACCGCTCGTCTGGTCGAAGGTTATTTTCAATTGCGTGACTTAGGCGACTTCGAAATCAAAGGATCCGACAAACCACTCCGCGTATATAAATTGGAAGACATTGGCGCACTACGAACCCGCCTGGATTCATCACGGTCACGTGGTTTCTCGAAATTCGTTGGACGAGATACCGAGATGGACACATTGGATGCTGCACTCGAAGCCGCGATCTCCGGGAACGGTCAAGTAGTCGGCGTCGTCGCCGATGCGGGTACAGGGAAAAGTCGACTGTGTCTCGAATTCGTCGAACGATGCAAAGCGCGCGGGATTCGAGTGAATTCAGCCCATTGCCCTGCTCATGGTAAGACAGTTCCATATCTACCGCTCCACGAAATGCTTCGGGATATTTTCGAAATTGAAGCTCGAGACAGCGATCACGAAGCCCGACGTAAGATTGCAGGCGAGTTGATGTTGCTCGATGAAACCTTTCAAGGCATTTTGCCTATACTGTTCGAGTTTATGGGCGTGGCCGATCCAACGAATCCCGCTCCTGAAATGAGCCCGGAAGGGCGGCAGGAAAAATTATTCGCATTTCTCCGCCATTTAGTGGAAGAACGAAGTAATCGAGAGCCCACCATTCTTTTCCTGGATGATTTACATTGGATCGATCCGGGCAGCGATACCTTCCTGGCCGATTCCGTCAAGGCTTCCGCCAGTACCCGTACGCTTTGGCTCGTAAACTTCCGTCCCGAATACGACGCCGAATGGATGAATCGTTCCTTTTACCAACAACTTCCACTTCGGCCCCTCGGTGCGGAAGCGATCGCCGCGTTACTTTCCGATCTCATCGGGAACGACCCCTCCACTGCCGGGCTACCTGAACGTATCCATGAACGAACCAGTGGGAATCCATTTTTTATTGAAGAGATCGTTCAATCCTTGGTCGAAAACGGAAGCCTCGTAGGGTCGAAAGGCGCCTATCAGCTAGTCACCGCTGACAGCGGTCTTGAACTCCCCTCCACCGTGCAGAGCGTATTGGCGGCACGACTGGATCGATTGCCGGAGCGAGAAAAACGGCTGCTCCAAACCGCTTCCGTAATTGGAAAAGAATTTTCTCAAAAAATATTGAAAGCCGTAATCGCTACAGCATTTGCGGACAATCTAAACGAGACCGATCTGGCTGAGGCAATCGCTGGTTTGTCTCAAGCAGAATTCATTTTTGAAGCCTCCCTTTATCCCGAAGTGGAATATGCATTCAAACATCCACTCACCCAGGAAGTGGCCTATACCTCTCAACTAGAGTCGCGCCGCACCGAATTGCATCGGTCTGTTGCTCGCGGTATAGAAGCATTGGAGGCTGATAAACTTGAGGAGCGCGCCGCGTTACTGGCCTATCATTACGAACAAGCGGGAGAGTCGTTGACGGCAGCGGAATGGTATGAACGCGCTGCAGTGACGGCTGGATTCGACAGCCCCCTGGAATCATCCCGGCACTGGGAACGAGTCGCGGCCGTTCTTCAATCCGCACCTGTATCCGAGAAAAGTACGGTACTCCGCCTACGCGCTATCTCAGCCATTTTGAATTTCAGTTGGCGTTTGGGTGTGGAGCCAGAACGTGTTACCCAATATTTCGACGAAGGTATTTCCTTGGCACGCGACCGCGACGACGTTTCGGAACAGGTTTGCTTGAATTACGCGCTCGGCTTGTCGTATGCATTGAACGGAAATCCAAGTCACGCAATTACAATCTATAAAGAAGCAGCTCGTATCGCCCATCAAACAGGGGAACCAGAATTGATATTCTCGGCCCACACGGCCTATGAGTTTGCTCTTTGGTTACTTGGAAATCTCGACGATGCATTAAAAATGAACGAGGACCAAATCGCGTTGAGTGACGTAGAACCAGGGCTCGGTCGTGCCACAATAGGCATTAGTTCCGCGGATGCGTTATGGCATCGAGGCGTCATGTTCACCGACATCGGACGGTTTGAAGAAGCGCACAATGCATTGCAACAAGGAAATGAACGCGCCCTGAAATTTGGAGACAACGAAGTGGCTAGCTGGGGTGACTTTTGGACTACTCGCTTATTCGTGCGGTCCGGGGATATGCCCCGTGCAATCGCCATGGGTAGAAAAGCCATCGATTCGTCAGAAAAGATCGGGAGCGTGTTGGCTCGTGTAGGCGCCTATTGTTTCAACGGTTTGGCCTGTGTGCTCGCGGAAGAATGGAACGCAGCGCGCGAAAACCTGGAGCGTTCTCTGGAATTGAGTAGCACGAATCATGCTGGGCAGTTTTTTGATGTCTTCACAAAGCCAGGGCTAGCGGAAGCCCTGTTGGGTTTGGGAATCGTGGATGCCGCGCTGGAACAGGCCTACGATGCAGTCGAAACCGCGACCAACTTCGAAAACCCAGTGGGAGAAGTCGCCGCGCAACTCGCTTTGGCACGTGTACTGCTGGCAACAGGTAGCGCGGATACTCTAACCGTGATACAGTCGGCTCTTGACCGCGCAAAAGAAATCGTACAGGAAACTGGCGCACATTCCTACGAGCCCCAAATCCTGGTCGAACGAGCGCGTCTTGCCAAGTTACTTGGCGATCAAAATACATTCGAAAAATTCAATCAAGACGCACAACGTATCTTTATAGAATTGGGTGCAGCCGGTCACGCTGAACGAGCCCAAAATAGTGTTATTGGAAAAAGTATATGAATCTACTAAAAGTGGTCCGGGAAGTCCGGCTTCATCTCGAAGAAAACGGTCGCTTGTCCCTGAGTATGATCCGCCGCCAATTCGAATTGGACGAAGGTACGCTTGAAGATATTATCGAAGAACTGGTAGATGTGCAGGGCGTCGCGCGGCGCGAGGAAAAGGTGCTCGTATGGAATACAGCCGCAACCCTATCCGAGCCCGCGCCGACAATAACTACAACTCGAAATGCCATCGATTACACACCCAAACACCTGGCAGATAAAATCTTACAATCCAAATCCGCCCTCGAAGGGGAACGAAAACAAGTTACTGTGATGTTCGCCGACGTAAAAGGGTCGATGGATTTGGCGGGGCAACTCGACCCGGAGGATTGGCATAAGGTTCTGGATCGTTTCTTCGAGATTCTTGGTGAAGGTGTTCATCGGTTTGAAGGGACGATCAATCAGTATACGGGCGACGGCATCATGGCGTTATTCGGCGCGCCGATTGCTCATGAGGACCATGCGCAACGGGCGTGTCATGCGGCGTTGTTGCTTCGAGATTTGCTTGCGGATTTTTCGGATGAGATTCGGCGAGGGCACGGGGTCGATTTCTCCACGCGTATTGGATTGAACTCGGGCGAAGTCGTGGTCGGTAAAATCGGCGATGATTTGCGCATGGATTACACGGCCCAAGGACTCGCCGTCGGTCTCGCCCAACGCATGGAATCTCTTGCCGAAACGGGCAAACCTTATCTGACTCAATACACCGCCAATTTGGCCCAAGGATTTTTCGAATTGGAAAACCTGGGCGAGTTCAACGTCAAAGGCGTAGACCACCCCATGCCGGTATTCGCGCTCGTCGGCCAAGGCTCGGCACACAATCGCGTGGAACGCCTCGACGGGGTTGGACTAACAACCTTCATCGGGCGTGACCTCGAAATGGAAACCCTCAAAGCCGCCTACGCCGAATCATTGGAGGGCCGCGGTCAGGTGATCGGCATCGTAGGGGGACCCGGCGTTGGCAAAAGCCGATTACTTCGAGAGTTCGCCAATTACATCAAAGAACAAAACGGATACGCCATTACGACCCACAATCCATCACACAGTAAAAACGTGCCGCTGTCCAGTTTCCTCGCCGCGATGCGTGATGAGTTCCGAATTGATATCCGCGATGAACCCGCCGTGAGCCGACAGAAAGTCGTTGACCGTTTCACCGAATCCTTCCCGGCAAGCATGGAATTCTGTCCGCTTATTTGCGATTTTCTCGGGGTCCCCGATCCCGATCATCCGCTGTCGCCTATGTCGCCCGACCAACGGAAACAAAAACTACAGGAATTTCAGGAACGCAACCTGAAACCGCGTACCGAAAAAGAATGCACGGTGATGTTATTTGAAGATTTGCACTGGATTGATTCCGTTTCGGAGTCGCTGTTTGAATATCAGCTCAACGTAACCCCGAGCGCAAGACAAATGTGTGTGTGTTCCTATCGTCCGGAATACACTCCGCCCTCAATCTCGAAATCATTCTTCCGGCAAATGCCCCTTCAGCCATTGAACGATGCAGCCAACAAATCACTCACCGCTAATCTCCTTGGGCCTGAACTATCGGAAAGCGAACTGGCCCGAAGAATACAACAACGCTGCGCAGGCAATCCCTTCTTCACCGAAGAAACCATCCAATCCATGGCGGAATCCGGTGTTCTTGAAGGCGAACGCGGCGCATACACCACGACCCATGCTGCGGACGATATTCCGTTTCCCGCGACGGTGCAGGCTGTGTTGGATGCCCGTATTGACCGCCTCGACGAAACGGAAAAGCACATTCTTCAAACCGCTTCCGTTATCGGCCGAAACTTCCTTCGCACGATTCTCGAATCTATTGTCGAAATCGACGAGGCCAGGCTGAATTCCGCCGTCGATACGCTCAAAGACGCGGAATTCATTTTCGAAGAATCCCAATACCCCGAAATCGAATACAGCTTCAAACACGCCATCACCCGTGATTCCGCGTACGCATCCCAACTGAACGATCGTCGCGAGTCTGTACACGCCGCAGTCGCGGGTGCACTCGAACTCCACTACACGCACCAAGTCGAAGAAAAATCCGCCCTCATCGCACAAAACTGGGAACAAGCAGGACAAACCCTCGAAGCCATTCGCTGGCACGGTCGCGCCGCCCAATGGGTCGGAAAACTTGACCTCGCCGCAGCCACACGACATTGGCGAAGCGTACGCAAACTCCGAAAAAAACTCCCCGACCAAAGTATCGAAGCCAAGCTGGGCTATAACGCGTGTAGACAACTCCTGCAAAACATGTGCTTCCGCGTCGCCGTGGATATGGAGGAAGCCGACGCGTTACTCGACGAGGGGAAATCCCTCGCCAGAATACTCGATGACAAACGCGAATCCCTCTATATGTCCATGATTTACAGCCGCGTATTGTGTTCCGATGGAGATGTGCCAACGGGACTGGAGATGGCCTTCGAAAACCGTCGCGCCTCGATGAAATTCGACGAGATGACCCAATTCAACGCCGCACACTTTTTGATCGATTCGCTTTGGGTCGCCGGCCGATTTGAAGAAACAATCAAGTACTCTGAAGAAGAAATGAACCGCGTGCCCCGCCACGTACCCCGTGAAGAATGGCTCTGGGGGTTCGAACATTCCTCCCTCCTTTATATTTGGAACTCCTCGACACGGATGTGGATTGGACAAATCAACGAGGCGATTGAAGGATTGGCGGAAGGGATAAAACGTTCCATATCAGATCAAACTCCTGAATTGGCCGGATACGCCCACCACTATGCGGCTGAAGCCTGTCTCTACGCCGGGGATCCAGAAAACGCGTTTATGAACGCGCGCGCTACGGAAAAAATCAGCCAGCAAAGACCTGATGATGAGGGCCTTTCCGCCACAAACGAACTTGGATTGGGCTACGCCCACCTTGCAGCCAAACAATACGAGGAAGCGATCCAACACCTTGATGTATTCATTTTCGCGAAGACGGACAAAGCCTATGCCGGAAAATCGGGCGCCTATAAATCACTCGCACTCCTGGAATCCGGAAAATTAAATGAAGCAATCACTGAGGCCGAAGAGGCCATAACGCTGTGCCGCCGTTCTCTACGAATCGTGTACGAAGGTCTCGCTTTGGGAGTTATCGCCCGCGCACTCATTCAACGCGATGGCTCAAAAAGTATCAACGAAGCGAATGCCCTTCTCGAAGAAGCCTCCTCTCTCTTTGAGAAAGCCAAAGCAACTACATTCTTCCCCCATCTCCTGGAGTGGCGCGCAGAAGTCGCGGCCGCATCTTCCGACCATCAGGAGCGCGAACGATTCCTTCGCAAAGCCATCAAGCTCCACAACGAAGCAGGCGCACCTCGACAAGCAGAACGAGTTGAGCAGGAGCTGAATTCGTGAACTGTCCGAATTGCACCCATCCCAATAACCCCGGCGCGAAATTTTGCGAAGAATGTGGAACACCCCTCGCCCGAAAATGCGAAGGCTGTGGCCACGACCTGAGCGCCACTGCAAAGTTCTGCGAATCCTGCGGGACACCTGTTAGCGACAGCGGGCCTGCGATTGAACGTACGCCGGAGACGTACACTCCTAAGCACCTGGCCGATAAAATCCTTCGTTCAAAATCCGCCCTCGAAGGGGAACGCAAACAAGTCACCGTCATGTTCGCCGACGTGAAAGGCTCCATGGATCTGGCGGGACAACTGGACCCGGAGGACTGGCACAAAGTCCTTGATCGCTTCTTCGAAATCCTCGGCGAAGGCGTCCACCGCTTCGAAGGCACCATCAACCAATACACGGGCGACGGCATTATGGCCCTCTTCGGAGCCCCCATCGCTCACGAAGACCACGCGCAACGGGCGTGTCACGCGGCGTTACTTCTTCGAGATCTACTTTCCGACTTCGCAAACGAAGTTCGACGAACGCATGGCGTCGATTTCTCCACCCGCATCGGCCTCAACTCCGGTGAAGTCGTGGTCGGCAAAATCGGCGACGACCTCCGCATGGATTACACCGCCCAAGGACTCGCCGTCGGTCTCGCCCAACGTATGGAAGCCCTCGCCGAAACCGGTAAACCCTGCATGACCCCGTACACCGCTAATTTGGTACGCGGTTTTTTCGAATTGGAGGACCTGGGCGAGTTTAGCGTCAAGGGCGTCGAAGATCCGCTGCCCGTGTTTGCCCTTTTGGAAGCCGGGGCCGCACGGACCCGTGTGGAACGATTGGATGGAGCCGGACTCTCGACGTTTATGGGGCGCGACCTTGAAATGGAAACTCTCAAAGCGGCCTATGCGGAATCGGAAGCGGGTCGGGGGCAGGTAATCGGCATCGTCGGGGGACCCGGACTGGGCAAGAGCCGATTGTTCCGAGAGTTTTCGCGTTATGTCGAAAAACAAGGCGGTTTCACGTTGACGGTCCACAATCCGTCTCACGGAAAAGATGTTCCCCTTTCGGGATTTCTCGCTGCCATGCGTTCCTATTTCCGAATCGATCCCAACGACTCACCTGAAGAGAGCCGCAATCGAATCCAACAACGATTTCTGAAAATTCTTCCGGATGATATGGAATTGTGTTCGTTCATGTGCGATTTCCTGGGCGTTCCGGATCCCGATCACCCCCTCCCGAAGATGACACCGGAACAACGGCAAAAACATCTAGAGGAGTTTCAGATACGAAACTTGAAACCGCGGACCGAAAAAATAATGACGGTCATGCTTATGGAAGATATGCATTGGTCCGATGTCATCTCTGAATCGCTTTTTGGCAATCAGGTTGAATGGACGCCGTCCATGCGACAGATGGTGATATGTTCTCACCGCCCAGAGTACACGCCGCCGTGGGCTTCCAAATCGTTCTACAGACAAATCCCATTGCAGCCGCTCGGTGAGGAGGCGAAGAAGTTATTGGTGGATGAACTGCTCGGTTCTTCGCTAGCCGGTTCAGAATTGGCACTAAGAATTCAGCAACGGTGCGATGGAAATCCGTTTTTTATTGAAGAAACAATCCAATCCCTGGCTGAGTCCGGGGTGTTGTCCGGAGAACGCGGTGCCTACACGACAACGCAGGCAGCCGGCGAAATGCCGTTTCCCTCGACGGTCCAGGCTGTATTGAACGCACGTATTGACCGACTCTCTCCGAACGAAAAGCATGTATTACAAACGGCATCCATCATCGGGCGCAATTTTTTACGACCCATTCTCCAGTCCGTGGCCGGCCTAACCGATGAGAGTCTGAACGCCGCGATTGAAACGCTCAAGGATTCTGAATTCATTTTCGAGGAATCTCGATATCCGGATATCGAATACAGCTTCAAACACGCGTTGACTCAAGATGCCGCGTACGGTTCTCAGCTGAATGAGAATCGCCAAGTTATGCATGCAAAAGTCGCTGCACGTTTAGAGGAACATTTCGAAAACCTACAGGATGAAAAATCGAGTTTAATCGCCCAACACTGGGAAAAAAGCGGAAATAGAAACATCGCGGCAAGTTGGTATGCCCGCTCCGCGACGTGGACTGGCTTAAACGACGCCGGTGCCGCACTCAACCATTGGCGTCGGGTTCACAAACTAGCTCAATCCATGGACGAATCCGATGAACGTGATGATTTTCTGATTCAGGCGTGTACGGAAATTCTGTCCTTCGGATGGCGCATGGGTGCGAGTGATGAGGAAATTGACGCGGTATATGCAGAGGGACGTTCGATCGCGAAACGGCGTAACGACGTTGCTTCTGAGGCCCTCGTTACGGGCATGTACGGTATCGTACGGTACAGCAATTCAGGGTCCGGCGAAGATTATGGACGATACGGCGAGGAAGCAGCCCTTTTGGCGCGACAGTGTGAGGAACCAGGCTTACGGGCGTCGCTATCGAGTTACGCCGCATTTGGTCATTGGGCTGCAGGTAACGTAGAAAAGGTTCTCGAGTGGTCCCAAAAAACTCAAGAAGAAGTTGGCCAGAATCGGCAAACGGGTAAAGAATTTCTCGGGTTCAGCCCAGGGCCCTCGTCGTTGTTGACGCGCATTGAGGGGTTGGCCAATGCGGGACACCTGGAGGAGGCGTGGCAACTCTGTGACCAAACCGCTGAAGAAACGCAATCACTTGGTGAAACGGAAATTTACACTTGGATTTCAATCTTCCGAGCTCATCTGTCCCGTTTGAGCGGTGAACCACGATTTAACGTTTCGGATGGAAAAGAGGTCGTAGAAATTGCGGATGAGATGGGCGTTTTGTCATCCAAAATGTGTGGTTATTATTCGTTAGGTATCGCTCATCTGATGGCGGGCGAAAATGAAGCCGCTGTCGAAACGATTACGGAAGCGATTCGTATTGGGGAAGAACACCGCACCCAACGTGGGCTCATCCCCCGTTTTATGGCCGCACTCGCGAACGCTGAATTGGCAATGGGAAATCACAAAAAAGCTATCGATATTTCCCGTGAAGCGGCGGAGCTAGGGCGGCTTGGGGGATGCAAAATATTCGAAGCCGAAGCCCAAATCACGCTGGCCCGGTCGATGCGGGTAGCCGACCCGAAAAGGAACCGTGCCGAAATCGAAACGGCACTGGATCGCGCCAAAGAGTTGTATCGCATCTGTGGGGGCCGATCCCTGATCCCCCAAATGGTCGAAGAACGTGCAAAGCTTGCAAGGGCGCTCGGGGAGGAATCCGAATCGAAGAACCTATTCGAGACGGCGCTTGACCAGTTTTCGGAAGTCGGCGCAAACGGTCACGTGAAGCGGTTAACCAAGATACTCCAAGCCTAATTTGGAGGAACTCTCTTTTCTTTGGCGTTCCTATTCAGTATCATTGTACCTTCTGCGTATCGTGCCTGTGGCGAAAGCGCAAGAATTCGTTGTATTGAAAGGTCCATTTGCTGATGTCATCTGATTTTTTTGTTACTCCCCCTCCCACTGTTCCACCTCTCGACCCTGGATTCCGTCCAGCGGTGTTGGCGAATCGCGCTTTTTTGAGGGCGGTCGCTGATTCCGGTGATTCGGTTTCACTGGTGATCGGATTGGAACGGGGTGATGGATCGGTATCTCGGTATGAAACGTTGGTTTTTGCGGAGGGCAGTGAGCACGCTGACGCGAATCTCTTGTATGCGGAGCGGGTCGTTAAATTCCTGATTTGGCAACGTGGGGCGCGCCGATTGCATATCGGTGGGCCCGCGAGTATCGGGGTGTATCTCGAAGCTTGTTATGTCGAAAAAGGGTTGCGGGCTTTTGACGCTGACTTTATGGGCCATCATGTGTATGCGAAACCGTTTGAAGTGGTGGTTTGTACTGCGGAGAAGGTGCCGGCAGAGAAAGAATCGTCGGCTCCGTTGGGTCGGCATCTGGATGGGTGTCGGATTGGTTTTGATCTCGGCGCTTCGGACCGGAAGGTGTCGGCGGTGGTCGATGGCGAAGCGGTGTATAGCGAAGAGGTTGTTTGGGAACCGCGTAAGAACAGTGACCCGAATTACCATGTAGACGAAGTGCGCGAGGCGCTGAAGACGGCGGCTTCGAAAATGCCTCGGGTGGATGCGATCGGTGGGAGTTCGGCGGGGGTGTACATTAACCATCGTCCGATGATTGCTTCGCTGTTTCGCGGGATTTCACAGGAAGACTTTCCGGTGATTCGGGATATGTTCATTGAGTTTGGTAAAGAGATGGACGTGCCGATCGCGGTGGTGAATGATGGAGAAGTGACGGCGTTGGCCGGCGCGATGTCTTTGGAAGAGAACGGTATTCTGGGTATTGCGTTGGGGTCGAGTGAAGCGGGCGGCTATGTGACTCCGGAAGGAAACATTACGGAGTGGCTGAATGAACTGGCATTCGCGCCGGTGGATTACAATCCGGATGCGGCGCGTGATGAGTGGTCGGAAGACTATGGCGTGGGCGCGTTGTATTTTTCGCAGCAGTGCGTGTTTCGTTTGGCGCCGGCGGCAGGCATTGAGTTGCCCGAAGGCGAAGGCGTGACTGATGCGGAACGGCTGAAGCATGTGCAGGGATTTTTGGAAGATGGCCATGAGGGCGCGCTGGATATTTGGCGGTCCATGGGCATTTATCTGGGATACACGCTGGCGCATTACGCGGATTTTTATGACATCAACCATGTGTTGGTGTTGGGGCGGTGTACGTCGGGTCGTGGTGGCGACTTGCTGGTGGACGGCGCGAACGATGTGCTGGACCGGGAGTTTCCTGAACTGGCGGCGCAGATTAATGTGCAGTTGCCGGATGAGAAAAGTCGACGGGTGGGTCAATCCATTGCGGCGGCGAGTTTGCCTCAACTGAATTCATAGAGTACGCCCCCTTGGGCTGAAGAACGGAGAACACGAATGAACCTTTCACAACCGAACGCGGAAATATACATACCGGATGGCACGGATGACGCGGGCGCTCTGGCGCGTACGACGCATCTGGCTATCGGGGCGCATCAGGACGATTTGGAGATTATGGCTTTTGACGGAATCCTGGCCTGTTTCCAACAGCCGGACCATTGGTTCACGGGTGTGGTGGTGACGAATGGTGCGGGGTCGGCGCGGACGGGTGTGTATGCGAATTATTCGAATGAGGAGATGGTGGAGGTTCGTAACAAGGAACAGAAGAAAGCGGCGGTCGTGGGAGATTTTTCGGCGCAGTTTCTTTTGGACCATCCGAGCAGTCACGTGAAGTCTGCAGAGGACCATGGAGTGGTCGGCGATTATGTGGCGATCCTGGAGGCGACGCAGCCAAAGGTCGTTTACGCGCACAATCTGGCGGATAAGCATGACACGCATATTGGCGTGACGCTGAAACTGATTGAAGCGATTCGTAGTCTGCCGGCAGAGAAGCGTCCTGAGAAAGTATATGGCTGCGAGGTGTGGCGGGATCTGGATTGGCTGGTGGATGATGACAAGGTCGCTTTTGATGTGTCGCCGCACGAGAATCTTCAGATGGCGTTGGTGGGCGTTTTTGATTCACAGATTGCGGGCGGGAAACGGTATGACTTGGCGACAATGGGTCGGCGATGTGCGCATGCTACGTATCACGAATCCCATGGGGTGGATGAGACCACTGGTACGATTTTCGCGATGGACTTGTCCCCGCTGGCTGCGGATGACTCGCTGGATCCGCTGGCGTATACACAGGCGTTTATTGCGCGGTTGAATCAGGATGTGGCGGATCGGTTTGCGCGAGTTGGTGGTTAGGTAGCGCGGGCCTAGGTTGATTGGTTCGCACTAATGACCCAGCAATCGCGAGGAGCGTAATTGCGGGTTCTAGAAGATTGCCGCGTCGACCTTTCGGTCTCCTCGCAATGACATAGTCTGCTATTCACGTTTATTTGTTCACCCACAATCCTTGTGCTACGGTAAGACGATAGGATCGTTCAACCTCGCAGGAATTTACTTATGATTCGAACTCTATTACTCTCGATCGGTGTCTCGCTAACCCTCTTATTTCAATTCACGTCGGCCGCCTACGCCGAAAGTAAAATCAAAAATGTCGTCTACATTATTTCGGATGATCTGAAGACGAGTACGTTGGCGTGTTATGGGGATGCGGTGTGTAAGACGCCGAATATTGATCGGCTCGCCAAAGAAGGGGTTCGGTTTACGCGGGCGTATGCGCAGGGGACAGCGTGCGCTCCTTCGCGGCCTTCGTTGATGTTCAGTCGGTATACGCGGGACCGGATTGACACGGGCGTCCATCAATCGTTTCCGGAGCTCATGAAGAACAACGGGTGGTATTCGGCCCGGGTGGGCAAGATTTTTCATATGCGGGTACCGGGCGATATTGTGGCGGGAACGGATGGGATCGACTATCCCAAGTCGTGGAATGACCGCTACAACGCTCAGGGTATGGAGGAATCCACGCCGGGCTTGTACGAATGTCTGAATCAAAACATTTTTCAGACGTCGATGGAAAACCGCGCCGGCGCGCGTACGGCAGACCGAATGTTTGTGAACGTACGTATGGACGGCGACGGCTCGGATCAGCCGGATCATAAAGCTTCCGCGAAGGCCATCGAAATCCTACGCGAGAAAAAAGACGAGCCTTTCGTACTCGCCGTGGGTTTCGTTCGTCCCCATTATCCGATGGTGGCACCCGAAAAGTTCTTCGAGCCCTATCCGTGGGAAAAAATCCAAATGCCCGAAACTCGTCCCGGCGATTGGGATGACATCCCGCGACAGGGCATCCCGAAATCCACATCGAAAAGTAACGGTCTGGACCGGTATCCCGACAATCAAAAAAGGATGTGGAGCGGATACTATGCCAGCGTCTCGTTCATGGACGAACAAGTCGGTAAAATCCTCGACGAACTGGACCGGCTGGGACTTCGCGAATCCACTGCTATCGTGTTCACGAGCGACCACGGCTACCACCTGGGCGACCACGACTTTTGGCAGAAGGCGAATCTACACGAGGAAGTGCTCAACGTGCCACTGATTATTTCGGCTCCGGGAATGAAACCCGGCGTGAGCGATTCACTGGTTGAACTGGTCGATATTTATCCGACGGTCACGGACCTCGTGGGGATGGAAACACCGGAATCCTGCGAAGGAAAAAGCCTTGTACCCATCATGAAAGATCCGAATGCTACGGTGCGGGACTACGCGTTTTCCTATCACGGTCGCTCGAACATACGGACGCAGTACGCGTTGCGAAGTGACCGTTGGGCCTATATTCAATATGCCGATGGCGTGGAAGAACTCTATGACATGACGGCTGACCCGAAGCAGTTTACGAATCGAGCAAAGCACGACGACTACCAAACCACCATTCAAGAGTTTCGGAATGCGCTCAACACAAAACTGGAAACAATAAAATAGACAAGGATATCGAATCATGATTACACGTCGTCGTTTTTTGGAAGCTGCGATGGCTTCCGCGGTCACGACTCTCACGTTGAGTCATCACAATGCGGCTGCAGCCGCCACTACATCCCGACCGAATATAGTCTGGATATTCAGTGACGACCACGCGCAGAACGCGGTGAGTGCCTATGGCGGACGACTGGCGGAAGTTGCTCCGACAAAACATATCGACCGCATCGCGAAGAACGGTGCGGTGTTCGAAAACAGTTTTGTTACAAATTCAATCTGCGGACCGTGTCGCGCGGTGATCCTTACGGGGCTGCACAGTCATAAGAATGGTTTCCGCAAGAACGGGGATCGCTTTGACGGGAATCAGCAGACCTTTCCGAAACTGCTTCAGGCCTCGGGATATCAGACGGCTGTATTCGGCAAGTGGCATTTGACGTCTGACCCAGTTGGCTTTGATTCGTGGGAAATCCTTCCTGGGCAGGGGCATTATTACAATCCCGATTTCATTACGCCGCAGGGGAAAATAAGAGAAGAGGGCTACGTTACCGATATCGTGACGGACAAGGCGCTCGGCTGGCTCGAAGCCGATCGCGATCAAGACAAACCGTTCATGCTGATGGTTCAGCATAAGGCGCCTCATCGGGAATGGGAACCGGGGCCGGATCACTTGACGACTTTCGATGATGTTCATATGCCCGAGCCGGATAATCTTTTTGACGATTACGAGGGACGCGGGACGGCGGCGAAGACTCAGGACATGTCGATCGAGAAGACGATGCGGATGGCGATGGACTTGAAATTGTGGGACGAAGTACCCATCGAAGGGCGGGCGCTACGGGGGTGGCAACGCACGTATGGCCGGATGAACGATGAGCAACGGCTTGCTTGGGACGCCGCGTATGAACCGAAGAACCGGGAGTTCCGCGAGTCGAATTTGACCGGTGACGACCTCGTTCGCTGGAAGTACCAACGGTATATGAAGGACTATCTGCGTTGTATTCAATCGGTGGATGACAATGTGGGACGGGTGCTGGATTATCTGGATGAACATGAGCTGACTGATAATACCGTGGTGTTCTATTCGGCCGACCAGAGTTTTTATCTGGGCGAACACGGCTGGTTCGATAAGCGATTCATGTATGAAGAGTCGCTCCGCACGCCGTTGTTGGTGCAGTGGCCGGGCAAGGTTCAAGGGGGAACGCGTGTGAAAGCGATGGTGCAGAACCTGGATTGTGCTCAGACGTTTTTGGATATGGCCGGTGTTCCTATTCCGGGGAACATGCAGGGACGTACGATGGTACCGTTAATGAAAAATGAGGGGACGGCTGAGAAAAGGACGTCTGTCTATTACCATTATTATCAGGGCGAAAAATCGACGCACAAAGTCTACAAACATTATGGCGTGCGGTCTGATCGATATAAGCTCATTTATTTCTATACGCTGGACGAGTGGGAATTTTATGATCTGGAGAAAGACCCGACGGAGATGGTGAGTCAGTATGCGAACCCGGCGTATGCGTCGGAGGTGAAGGCTATGAAGGTTGAGCTGGCGAGGCTGCGGGAGTTGTATGAGGTACCGGAAGAGGATTAGTTCGACTATCGAATCACCAATGCGAGTCCCAGCACTCCCGTTACTCCCGCGGCGATGAAGGCATATTTGGCTTCGTTCGGCATTTTGGGTTTGGTCGCATCTTCCGGAAGAACGTTTGCCAAGCCGGTCGACTGGGCAATATCGTCTATCGCCCTCGCACCTTTCGTCTTATCCATGTATTGATTGTATCCGAAGTACGCGAGGGCGGCGCAGATAACGATGAGAAACAATCCGAAAAGTCTTTTGAACATGTTGATTTACACCTTTGCGGGAAAAATGACAAATATCAGTCGCTCATGGGCTCGAACTGTAATAATATCATCTGCGGTGTCCAGTTTGCCCGAAAGAATCGAAATCATTCCACTGCGACGTCACCTGTGGTACCGGCCCCCTTCTCGAAGGGAGATGGGGCGCGTTTCATGCCTAGGTTGTCGGCGATTTGGTTGAGGATGGCTTCTTTTTCGGGGTTGGGGTATCCGTCGCTTGCGCCGGGAATCCGGTATTGGCTGCATTCGAAACAGATGATGATGTAGCGTCCTTCTTCGCCGACCATTTTGATGGCGTGGCGGGGCCAGAAACATTCGGGGTACTCTCCCCCGGTTTCGCCCAGGAGTCCATCCAGCATTAGCGCGATGGTATCGGAGTCGTCGATGATGCGTGAATCGAGGACTGGAAAACTTCCGATGTAACGAGGCTTTTCTTCCGGTTCTTCTGTCTCATCGAGTTCCTCGCCGCTGGGGCCGCGGCCTTCGGAGTATCCCGCGTCGAGGGTCAGGAATTCGATCTGGCCGGCGGCTTTCATGTCTTTGACGAGTCGGCCGGCGTTGGTTTTGTATTGGAAGATGGTGTGGGCGACGAGGCCGACGATGTAGATAATTGGGACGAGTACGACGCCGGTGATGATTTTTTTGAGTTTCATTTTGATTCCGATTCGACTAGTGCATCGTATTCTTCGTACGGGCTTTTCATTCCGTTGTCCTCGGCAACCCGTTTGAATAGTTCTTCCTTTGCTTTGTTTGCATGGCCGCTCCAATACCCCCCCAATGCCCCGCGCAGCTGGGAGCATTCAAAGCAAATCAAGATGTATTGTTTTTTGTCGTTTACTTTCCTGAATGCGTGACGCGGCCACCAGCATTCGGGATATTCTGCATCGTCTCCGCCGGGGCGATACAAGTTATTCGCCATCTCGGCAATTAGAGACGGGTCGTCGATAATGAGGGAGTCTAGGATTTCATATCCATCCAACTTTTCGCCGGTCCCTTCGCCCATTCCTTCTTCGCAGGGAAACGCGCATAGCGTGAGAAATTCTATTTTTCCATCTTCTACAAGGGCGCGTTGTAAGGGGGATGGACGTGTAAACCAAAAAATAGCGATACCGGTGATGATGAAAGCCGACCCGACGAACATTCTAGTTTTCGACAAATTCATTTTGTAACATCCTTCGTTTTAGGTTCGGCTGCCGCGTCATTTTCTTCATAGGGGCTTTTCATTTCGAGATCGCTTACTACGTTGTCGAAGAATTCTTTTTTACGTTTCTTCAAACGCCCCTCATGACCCAATGTGCTTGAAGCTTCATAGGTCTGGCATTGAAAACAAATGAGGATAAATTTTTCTTTGTCGTCGATCATGCGCACGGCGTGTCGTGGAGAGAATATGCAGGCTTCTGCATATTCTTCTTTCAAACTCCCGATAAGGCCTTTCAGCATCTTTTTCACCAAAGCAGGATCGTCAATGACGCGCGAATCGAGTATGGGATAGTTACCGATGGTGTTGGGATTCGGTTCATCAAAAGGCGTCGGGTTTGTGGTCAAAAATTCTATTCTGCCTTCTTTTATCATTTCCGTGATTATGGGATGGGACGGGGATGAATTCAGAAAAATGAAAACCGCTGCGATGATGAGGATTGGAACGATGGGTATTAGGGCGTATTTTAGTTTGGCGGATGCATTCATTGAGTTCAGCTTAGCTCATTGTTGGTTCGATGACAAGTGGTCGGTTTGTTTTGAGGGGAAGTTGGAGCGCGGCGACGGGAGGTTCTGTCGGTCCTTCAGACCTTTGTTTTGGTAGAACTTCTGACCCAGCCCTGCGTCTCATCGCTTCGCGCTGCGACTTGGACTGGGCTAGTGTCTGTCGGCCCGTTGGGCCTTTTTCGCCGACCGCGCTGTCGGCGTTGGTCACCGGGGGGCGTAGTCGTTTAGATGATATTCGCCAGGGCGTCGAGCAATTTATCCGTTTCTTGTTCGGTGCCGACTGATATGCGGAGGGCGTCCTGGAGTCCGGGGGCGTCGAAGTAGCGGACTAGGATGCGTTGGTCTTTGAGTTGTTGGAAGATTTCTTTGGCGGATGGGGTGCCGGTCCAATGGGCGAGAATGAAGTTGGTGTGGGATTGCTGGAAGGTGAATCCCATTTCTTTGAGCGCGGCTTCGAGTCGGGTGCGGGTTTGTTTGATTTTGGCAACGGTGTCGACCATGTAGTCGTAGTCTTCGATCGCGGCGATACCGGCGGCCTGGGTGGAGACGTTGAGGTTGTAGGAGTCTTTGGTTTTCATGAATTCGTTGATGATGTCGGGGTTGGAGATGCCGAGTCCCAAACGGATTCCGCAGAGGCCGAAGGACTTTGAGAAGGTACGGCCGACGATGACGTTGTCGTATTTCTTGGGGAAGTCGATGCAGGATTCGTCGGCGAAATCGACGTAGGCTTCATCGATAAAGACGATGCCTTTGAAGGATTCGCAGAGACGCTCCATACTTTCTTTGGTGGCCATGACACCGGTGGGAGCATTGGGTCGGGTGACAAAACACAGGGGTGCATCGGAGGTGAACAGGGCTTCGGGCAGTTGGAAGTCGGCGTCCATGGTGATGTATTCGAGATTGGCGCCGTGTAGTTCTATCAATACTTCGTAGAGGGAATAGTTCGGGTATGGCACGACGATATTCTGACCGGGGTCGACGAAGGTCCTGATGGTGAGCGCGAGGATTTCGTCCATGCCGTTGCCGGCGATGACCCATTCGGGGCCGTCGAAGCCGTAGCGTTCGGCGCATGCGGCCCGGAGTTTAGTGGAAACCGGGTCGGGATACTTGCGCAGGGATTCGGCATCGAGACTGCTGACCGCTTCGAGGACTTTGGGCGAAGGCGGATAGGGGTTCTCGTTGGTGTTTAGCTTGATGACTGGGCCGCCCTGGGGTTGTTCGCCCGGGGTGTAGCCTTCCACGTCTTTCAGAATGTCGCGTTGGTATTTCATTTTTTGGACAACCGGATTTCGACGGCACGAGCGTGGGCCGTCAGCTTTTCAGTCTTTGCCAACAACATGACGTCTTCGGATACGGCCTTCATGCGTTCTTCACTAAATTGAAGAATGCTGGATACTTTTCGAAAATCTTCGGCCGTGAGTGGCGATGCAAAACGAGCACGGCGTCCGGTGGGCAGTATGTGATTGGGTCCGGCGATGTAGTCACCGAAGACAACAGTGGTGTCCTGACCAATCATGATCGAGCCGGCGGCGGTGATGTCTTCAAGGATTTCGCGCGCATTTTCGTTGTAGAGGCAGAGGTGTTCGGGTCCGATGATATTGGACAGCTTCACGGCTTCATCTATGTCGCGTACAACGATAATGCGTCCGTTGTTTTCCAGGGACTTTCGAATAATATCTTTTCGCTCAAGAATCTGCATTTCGGCTTCGAGGTGATCGCGCACGGAATCTACGTGCGTCACATCCGTCGTCAACAACACGGAAGAGGCTTCCGGATCGTGTTCGGCCTGGGCCGTCATTTCGCCAGCGATGCGAGCGGGGTCCGATGCGGCATCGGCGATCACGGTGACTTCGGAAGGTCCGGCTTCGGAATCGATTGACACGATACTTTGAACCATGCCCTTCGCTACCGCCACAAAGGTGTTTCCCGGCCCGGTAATTTTCATTACTTGTGGGATTGTTTCGGTACCGTAGGCGAGAGCGGCGATGGCTTGTGCCCCTCCCACTCTGAATACACGAGTGGCACCAGCGATACGTGCGGCGGCCAACACCACAGGGTGAATGGTTCCTTCAAAGGACGGGGGCGACACCATCACAATTTCTTTGACGCCGGCCACTTTCGCCGGGACAATGTTCATTAACACGGAAGACGGATAATAGGCGGTACCGCCGGGTACATAGACGCCTGCGCGCTCGATCGGGGTGATACGCTGACCGAGAATCGTTCCGTCTTCTTCCCGTTCTTCCCAGGATTCGCGGAGATTTTTGGAGTGAAATTTTTCAATATTGGCGTGTGCGCGTTCGATGGCTCCCCGCAGGTCGTCATCCAGCGAATCCAACGCGGCATCCAACTCTTCGGGCGTGATTTCGAATTGATCGGGACTGAGGGCGACGCCGTCGAACTTTTCCGTGTAATCGGCCAAGGCCTTATCGCCCCCGTCGCGCACGCCGTTGACGATGTTGCGTGTGGCTTCGACTTTGTCGGCCAACATTTTTTCGTATTCTGCATTATCGGAAGGATGACAGAGGGATTCCACGACTTTGTCGTAGTCCTCGTCACTTTGAATGCGCGTGACTTTCATATCGGTATTTTGCTGCGACATTTCTATTCCCGTTCTCTTCTCACGTTTCCGCCCAGCGCGGCGAATCGTTCTTCGATGCGTTCGTATCCGCGGTCTATATGATACACGCGGGAGATTACGGTCTCTCCTTCGGGTACCATTAGGCCGGCGATGACGAGTGATGCGCTGGCGCGGAGGTCGGATGCCATGACGCGTGCGCCGGACAATTGTTCGACGCCACGAATTACGGCGGACCTTCCGTCGATATCGATGTCGGCTCCCATGCGGCTCAACTCGGCGGCCTGCATGAATCTGTTTTCGAAAACCGACTCTTTGATTTTACTTGTACCTTCAGCTACGCACATGAGTGTCATTAACTGCGCCTGCAAATCTGTTGGATACCCCGGATACGGCTGGGTCGATATGTCGGTGGCTTTGACGCGGCCGTTTCCACGGGCGCGGACGTAATTATCGCCCCGTTCGATCTCGGCTCCCATCTCTTCCAGTTTCTCCAAAAAGTTTGGCAAATGATCGGGACTGCATTGTTCAGCGGTCACTTCACCACCGGTAGCAATTCCTGCGATCAGAAATGTTCCCGCTTCAATTCTATCTGCGATTACGTCGTGTTCCGTACCGCCCAATCCATCGACGCCTTCAATTTCGATAACGTCTGAACCAGCACCGGAAATCTTTGCGCCGCATTTATTCAAAAAATCGGCGAGGTCGATAATCTCCGGTTCGCGGGCTGCACCGGACAAACGCGTTGTCCCTTTGGCACGGCTGGCGGCCATCATAATATTTTCCGTGGCACCAACGCTCGGGAAGTCCAGGGCGACATTCGCCCCCTTCAAATCACCTTCGGCAACCACATACCCCTCCTCTATGCGTATTTCTACGCCGAGGGCTTCGAGTCCCTTTAAATGAATGTCGACAGGACGGGAACCAATGGCGCAACCACCGGGCAGGGACACGCGGGCTTTCCCAAAACGGCCTAATAATGGGCCTAATACGAAGAAAGATGCGCGAAGCTTGCGGACCAGATCGTAATCGGCTTCAGTGGATTGAACGTTCGCGGGGTCGAGGCCCATAGATTGCCCGGCGAAATCGACGCCCATCCCCATGGCGGAAATGACTTTGTCCATAGCGAAGATATCGGCGAGATACGGCACGTTGTGGAGCACGCAGGGCTCTTCGGCCATGAGTGCGCCGGCCATTAATGGCAAGGTTGAATTCTTGGCTCCGCGAATTTTTACTGCGCCGTTGAGCGGCGTTCCACCGGTGATACGAAATTGGTCCATGGATTACTCAATACGTTGTTCGAAAGAAAAGTTCGATTCAAATTAAAACTGGCCCAAAGTACTTTGTACTTTGGGCCAGATATTCACAATCATAAAAAGTCTATTGCTCGCTGCCGTCTGACTCTGGTGTTTCCGTGTCTTCCGTTACAGCTTCAGCGTCTTCTTCAGCTGGCGCTTCTTCGGCGGGTGCCTCTTCCGTTACGGGCGCTACATCTTCCAGGTCTTCGTTGACTACGGCAGTTCCGAGGCCACGGTCAGAAAGTGTACCAGTCGAAACTGTTCCGACACCAGCATCCATAGATGATTCTTCGGCGAGTTCAGGCGCTGCGCCTGTACCGACTTTACCGGAGATGATTGAAAGTATTACGGCGATGACCATGAAAATGGCTGCGGCGACGTACGTAATTTTTACGGGAAGGGATTGGGCTGATTTACCGAAGATGGCGTCGCCACCGGGACCTGCACCAAAGGCGCCTGCGAAACCGGTGCCTTTACCTTGCTGTAAAAGAACGATGAGGATCAGGCCTAAACAAGCCGGAACGTAGATGATCATCAAGACCCACCACATTGTTCCCCAACTAAAAATTGTATCTAACATTTAAATCGAATCCTTCTTTGATTAAGCGACCGTCGAAGCCGAGGCTTGAACAATCACTGAAAAATCATTTGCTTTAAGTGACGCGCCGCCTACAAGGGCACCGTCCACATTGGGTTGAGACATTAACTCGTTGGCGTTGTCCGGTTTAACGCTGCCGCCGTATTGAATGCGCATCGCGTCTGCTACGGCCGTGCCGAATGTTTCGTCCAAAACGCCGCGTACAAACTTGTGAGCGTCTTCTGCCTGTTCGGGGGAGGCCACTACTCCGGTCCCAATGGCCCAAACGGGCTCGTACGCGACGACTAGTTTATCAAATCCCGCCCCTTCAAGTCCCGCTAAACCTTCTGTAACTTGTGCGCGGAGCACATCTTCCATCGTTCCGCCTTCGCGTTGTTCGAGGGTTTCGCCGATGCAGTACATGACTTTGAGACCGGAATTCAGAGCAAAATGGACTTTTTCATTGAGAAATGCGTTGGATTCTTCGAAATACTGGCGTCGTTCGCTGTGGCCGATGATGACCCATTGGCATCCGGCATCTTTGAGGAACTCGGGGGAGATTTCGCCGGTATAGGCGCCGCTTTGTTGGGTGTAGCAGTTTTGGCCGCCGACTTCGATTTTGGATCCGGAAACGGTATCACTTACGGGCGATAGTACTGTGAATACGGGACAAACGACGACTTCTACCGTTTCGCTCGCTCCGACCAGGGGCACCAAATCCATCGCCAATGCCTTAGCATCAGCAGACAGCATGTTCAATTTCCAGTTTCCGGCTACGATTGGGGTACGCACACCAACTCCTTGTTAAATCCATACTTAGGGGAACGCAAAAGAGCGGATACAGTAGCATAAAAAGGCTTTTCAGCGCAAGAATGGTTCGAGTTTTCGTTAAATTACGCTCCGCCGATTTTGTTGGCTTTGGGGAATAGCTCGCCGATGTAGAGGGAGATCCATTTTTGGGCGTCATCTACGAAGGAATAGAAGAGCGGTACGACGAAGAGGGTGAGGAAGGTTCCGGCCATGAGTCCGCCTATCATGGACATGCCGAGGCTGACTGCGGCGGGTTGTCCCAGTTGTTCGCCGAGGGCGAGGGGCAATGCACCGAGGATTGTGGTGAGGGCTGTCATGAGTACGGGGCGGAGTCGGTCGCGACCGCCTTGGATGATGGCGTCGTAGCGTTCCATGCCTTCTTTGCGCAGACTGTTGATGTGATCGATGATGACGATTCCGTTGTTCACGACGACGCCGACCATGAGGATACAGCCGATGAAGGCGATGGTGTCCATGGGGGTGCCGGTGACGTACATGAGCCACACGACGCCGAGGAATGCCATGGGGACGGTGGTCAGAATACTGAGGGGTAACAGATAGGATTCGAAGAGGGCGGCCATCACGATATAGATGAGCAGGACGGACATGATGAGGATTGAGAAAAAGTTACTTTGGTCTTCCTGTATTTGGCGCAGCTCGTCGCCCATGGCAATGTTGTAGCCGGTGGGCAACTGAAAACTATCGACGGCCAGACGCATTTGGTCATTCACACCAGCCATGTCTTTTCCGGCCGTACTGGCCGTAACGTAGACAAAGTTTTTTCCGTTGCGACGGTTGATTTGCTGAGGAGTGTCGGCTTTGGTTTTGGTCACCAATTGACTAAGCGTCACCATTTCACCGGTTTGGCCCATCATCATAATGTTATCGAGGTTGGCGCTGTTTTGCCGATCGGCTTCTTCAAATTGGGCGCGCACGACGATTTCGCGGGTGCCGCTTTTCACGCGGGACAGTTCGGTACCCATCAAGGCGAACCCTACGGTCTGTGCAATCTGCATGGGCGGAATGCCCGCGGAGCCTGCTTTCACATCGTCAATGTCGAGCCTGATTTCTTTGTCGGCCCGTTCGGTACTCTTGCGGACGCTGGAGATGCCGGGCATATCTTCCAGGATTTCCATGAATCGCATGGCATAGCCATCGAGGACTTGAGTATCTTCCCCTTCCATGCGCACGGAGACACGGGATTGTCCCCCACCGCTTCCCCTGGAACTTGAATCGGTGGCGATGTAGAATTTCGCGCCGGGTGCTTCTTCGGGCAACAGGTACCAGAGGATGTCCATCACTTCGTCGGATGTATACGGGAACTCATCAATGAATTTTTCGGTGCCGTCATCCATGGTGAGCATCGTACCGACGTCTTTGTCCTGGTATAGGTAGAGTGAGAAATCGCCACCACGTGCGGAATAATTTTTGAAGATATTTTTGATCCCGAGTTCTTCTTTGCGTTCCAGTAATGCGGCCTCGATCGAATCGAAGATTTCGTCCGCTTTTTCCAGGTCATAGTTTACGTCCAACTTAATCCCGACGGACACCTGGCGTCGGTCGGCAGATGGCATTTGTTGGAACGCCATTTTTTTCATGGGGACCTGAATCGTTAGAACGATAATGCCGATGACGGTGAGAATCGAGACGAGACGGTGACGGATGCCGAATTGCAGGATGAACAGATAGGAATTTCGCGCATGCTTCACAAAATTAAACCATCCCAGGACGCGTTTGAATTTCGAGGGTTCACTGTCCGGTTCATCCGTCGATTTATTTCGAAGCTTGCTCATGGGCGAGTTTTCGTATTGTTTGAATCGACTGACCGCCAAGGGAATGATGGTGAGCGCCAGGACGAGGCTGGACATCAACGCGACGGTTACGGGCGCGGCGAACTGTTTCATGAAGATATTCATTTGGCCGCCGTTGGCGTAAAAGACGGGTACGAATACGACGGCGGTGGTGCAGGTTGCGGCGACGATGGCCAATGAGACGTTTTCTGCGCCGAGACGCGCGCTATCGATACGGCTGTAGCCCATATCCTGATAGCGGTAAATATTTTCGATCACAACGATGGCGTTATCCACGACCATACCCACGGCAATAATCATGGACATCATGGTTATCAGGTTGAGATTGATGCCGGACGCGTACATAACTACGAGGGCGGATACGAGAGACGCCGGGATTGCGAGTGCTACGAGGATGGTCGGGCGGAGTCGGCGCAAGAATGCCAACAGGACAATGAGGGCCATGAGGCCGCCATACATCGAGGCCCTTTTTAGACCGTTCAATGCGCCGTTGATGATGTCGCCCTGATTGAAAAACGTAAATAAGTGAGCGGTATCAACAAATTCGGGTTGAGCGAGGATGCGGTCCAATTCTTCGGCAACCAGTTTGGTGGTCGCGGCGGTATTGGCTTCGGCTTCTTTGGTGACGACGAAGAACAATTCTTTCTTGCCGTCGATGGAAAAGACCCAATCCTGGTCCGGTGCGCGATACCCTCCCTTTGCCACTTCCTTCAAGCGAACGCCGCCAGCGAGGGGTAATTCGGCGTAATCGAAAATGGTCTCGAGTTTGGCTTCGGCACGCACCTGATATTTGGTATCGCCGTCGAGTAGTTGTCCGATACCCTCGTCCACACTCCCAGTACTTACAGTAGAAATGAGATCATAAAGAGAAACGTTTCGGCTCAACAGGGCTTGTTGGTCAATGTCGACCATAATATTTTTTTGGCGAACTCCGTGAACCTGGACCTCGGCAACACCATCGAGACGGAGGAGTTTGGGAAGGACATCACGGTCTACGCGATCAGCGAAGACGTCGTAGTCTTCGTCGGAGGACAACCCGAAATTCATAATGGGAATGCTCTCCAAACTAAAGTGGCGCATGAAGATTCGGTCGGCGTCCGCGGGAAGCGTGAGACGGAGTTGTTCGATTCGGTCGCGCACTTCGGCCTGGGCGTCCGTCATATCGATACCCCAATCGAATCCCATCTGGACGAAACAACCGCCGTCGCTCGCGTTGGTAAAAATTTCGCTTAAGCCGGGAAGAGTCTTGAACTCGCCTTCGGCGGGAATGGCGATTTCCTGTTCGACCTGCGCAGGTGTTGCTCCGGGATAAGGAATATAGACGCCGAGGAACGGGAGATCCATGGGTGGCATGAATTCAACGGGAATTCGCTTTGCAGCTAAACCACCGAAACCCAACAATGTGATAAACAACATGGTGATGGTCACGGGTCGTTTTATGGCGAATGCTGGGAGCGAAAATCTCATGCCGTTTCGGGACCTTCGTCTTTGTCCCGACCTCCAAAGAATTGATAGACCATGGGGATTACGAAAAGCGTCAGTAGCGTTCCGGAAAGTAGGCCGGCCATAACGGTCAGCGCCATGGGAACGCGAATTTCGGCGCCTTCTCCGGATGATAATACCATGGGGATTAGGCCCAATACAGTCGTCATGGTGGTCATTAGGATAGGTCGGAACCGTACGGTACCTGCATGAACAATGGCGTCGGCCTTTTTCATGCCGCGTGCGCGGAGCTGATTGATGTAATCGACGAGTACGATGGCGCCGTTTACGACGATGCCTGCGAGTACGATGCCGCCGATGAAGACGATTACGGAAACGTTCACTTCCAAATAGTCCAACATGAAGATTACGCCGATGAAGGCGAGGGGCACGCTGAACATGATGAGGGCTGGATGAAATACAGATTCAAACTGACAGGCCATGACGACATAGACCAGGAACACTGCGAGGGCGAGAGCAAAGATCAAACCGCCGTAGGACGTTTCCAGTTCTTTATTCTGGCCGCCCAGCAGATAGGTGTACCCCTCGGGAAAGTCCATCTCTTCCAGCTGTGCTTCGATGTCGCTCGCGACACTTCCCAGATCGCGTCCTTCGACGTTGGCCGTAATCAATACTACTTGCTGCTGATCGATTCGGCGAATCTCGCTGGGGCCTTCTTCTATTCTTATTTCGGCTACGGACTGAAGCGGCACGGGCGGATTACCGTCACGAACCGAAAGCATCTTGAGATCCTGCAAGCTACTCAAACGTTGCTGATCGGAACGTACGCGGATATCGACTTTTTCGCCGCCGCGATTAAATCGGGTAGCGATATCACCCTGTACTTCAGTACGTAGCAATTGCGCAATTTGTACAGGCGTTAATTCCTTGGTAGTGAGGATTTCCCGGTCCATCGTCACATGGATTTCGGGGTATCCCTGTTTCAAACTGAGTTCGGTATCTTTCATTCCGGGAATGAACTGCAGGCGGGCCAATGCTTCGTCGCCGATTTCCCGGAGTGTTTCCAGTTCTTCGCCGAACAACTGTACTTCCATGGCGGTTTTGAAACTGAACAAGGTTGGTAACCCGAACGTGATATCTTCGGAAGATCGAGACAATATCTCTTCCCGGATTTCTTCGATAATGCTGTCCTGAATAATGGCATTTTCTTCGGGGTTGATTAGCTTGACCGTTAGGACCGCTACGTTCTCGCCTTCTTCACTCGAACCGGAACTGTTGTCTGAGCCGACTTGCATGGTAACGGCATCGACCACTTCGAAGGAGCGTGCAATCCGTTCGATTTGGCGAGCGCGTAATTCGGTATCTTCCAGACGGGTACCGGGTTCGGTTTCAACACGAATGCTGAATTCACCCTGCTTCATTGGTGGAATCAATTCGCGACCGAGCTTGGTGGACAATTGGGCGGTATAGATGCCCAGTCCGATGACGAGGAGAATAAGGACGGGACTGAAATGGAGTAGTTGACGCAGTAGTAATCCGTAGGCGCTGCGCAGGGCCTGGAAGCCGTGTTCGAAAATATTCATGGGCAGATAGAAAATGACTTTGAGGAGTAGGCCCACGAAGTACAAGAATGTGAATACGCCCATGAGGAACGTGGTGAGGACGGTCACCAGAATCGTGGCGACGGTTTTTAGGAGGACTTGAAGGATGAGCAACACGAGCATGACGGGTAACAGAAGTGTGAACCCAAATTTCTTGACACCCTTATTGGATTTCCGATGACCGTTTACGACTCCGACGGTATCGGTCCATAAACCACCGAACCATTCCCTGATGTAGCCCAAGCCTCTAACCGGTATTCCAATAACGGCCTTAAAACGGGTTTTACCATCGTCTTTACCGTCGCGGAATGCGCGAAGCACCCAAACGACACTTTGGCCGTGGGAAAGCATCATGCCTTCGCGGGAAGCGATCATGGGAATCAGATAGAGCGCGACGAGCAATGACGCGATGAGTGAGAAGGTTACGGTCAATGCCAAATCGCGGAACATCTGTCCGGCGATACCGTCGACAAATACAATCGGGAAAAATACGGCGATGGTGGTCAACGTAGAAGCGGTTACGGCGCTGGAAACTTCTTTGGTCCCACGATCGGCGGCGTGAATGATGTCGTCGCCTTCTTCACGGCACCTGAAAATGCTTTCGAGTACAACGATGGAGTTGTCCACCAACATTCCGATTCCGAGCGCGAGTCCACCGAGCGACATGATGTTGAGAGAG
>Ga0315336_1001804_pt1 | contig 37638 bp, 32 predicted proteins | sample ASW5metaG_FD_204512 | JGI IMG/M metagenome (GOLD analysis project Ga0315336, IMG submission 204512) | Ammonia-oxidizing marine archaeal communities from Monterey Bay, California, United States - ASW #5 | ecosystem: Environmental > Aquatic > Marine > Intertidal zone | place: USA: California... | reverse complement strand
ACTGTCGGAGCGGCTCACAGGGGCGGTGTTGAGAGGATCGACGTTGGGCAACGCGGTTGACCACTACAACCGCGCCATTCCGGCCATGGCGAATCGCCTGTTCTCAAGTGCCACTGACGGTCTCTTCTCTGCCTGCAGGCCGCCGGTGAGCTATGTTTTGGTGCAGGAATGTGTCGAAGCTCAGCCATGACTCGGTTCTCCGCGCGCCAACGTGGGACGGCACCAGGTGACGGTTGCCCCAATACCGATTCTTGAAGGTCGTACCTCCAATGACCAATCTCACGGGTGCCACAACGTCATTGCCTCACCAGGACAAAGAGGTCGAGTTTGAGAACATCAAACATCGCATCCACGGCAAGCTGGTCGACAAGCTCGATTTGACTCGCGTCGGTGAACTGGAAGGCGATGTGTTGCGCCACGAGATTCGCCTCGTTGTTCAGCACTTGTGTGATACTGAGGATACTTTTCTCAATCGGCAGGAACGCGACCAGCTCATCGAAGAGGTGCTTGACGAGACGTTTGGCCTGGGACCACTGGAATTGCTGCTGAAGGACCCGACGATCAGTGAGATCATGATCAATGGTTCCAAGAACGTGTACGTGGAGCAGAGTGGCAAGTTAGTTAAATCGCAATGCACATTTCGCGACGACAAGCACTTGCTGCAAATTATTGACCGTATTGTGTCGAAGGTTGGACGGCGTGTGGACGAGGTTTGCCCGATGGTGGATGCCCGACTTCCAGATGGTTCTCGGGTGAACGCGATTATCCCGCCCCTTGCGCTGGATGGCCCGAGCATTACGATACGTCGATTCGGATCAGACCCACTCAAGTTGGAGGACCTTTTGCGTTATAAGAGCATGACACCGGAGATGGCCATGCTGCTGGAAGGTGCGACCAAAGCGAAATTGAATATTTTGATTTCGGGTGGAACGGGATCTGGCAAGACGACACTGCTCAACACGCTTTCAAGCTTCATTTCGAACGAAGACCGTATTGTCACGATCGAGGACGCGGCGGAACTTCAGCTCCAGCAGGACCACGTGGTAAGGCTGGAAACGCGACCTCCCAATATCGAAGGCAAAGGTCAGATAACCGCTACCGACCTGGTGAAGAACTCTCTTCGCATGCGTCCCGACCGCATTATCATTGGTGAGTGCCGTGGGGCCGAAACGCTCGATATGTTGCAGGCGATGAATACCGGTCACGAAGGCTCGTTGACCACCTGTCATGCTAATACACCACGCGATGCCATTTCCCGCCTCGAGACGATGGTCATGATGGCCGGGTTCGAATTGCCAGTCAAAGCAATGCGCGCACAGATTTCCAGTGCCATCGATCTGATCGTGCAGACAAACCGTCTCCAGGGTGGGCTCCGCAAGGTAACCCACCTCAGCGAAATCGTCGGCATGGAGCAAGACACCATCGTGATGCAGGACATTTTTCGCTATGACAAGAAAGGTGTGAACAAGAACGGTCAAGCCGTTGGCGATTTTATTTCCACAGGAATTCGCCCATCGTTCATGGGTCGCTTTGAGTCGGCCGGCCTGCGGCTACCTGCGACTGTGTTCCGTGAATGTACTATGCTGCAAGACTAGTGTTCGACAGACAGGAATTGTGAACATCAGGCCGCTGTCGATCACGAACCTGCAACTTGCCCCTTTGGAACGTCCATGAGCGTCACTTTGGTTGTTGCGATTGCCACTGGTATTGGTGTTGCCGCGCTGGTTGCCGTGCTGGCAATCACATTCCAGCGGGGCGGTGCCGAGGTTGAAGCCCGCCTTGTAGCTCTCACCAGTACGGGGAAATCGAGTAATAAACCGACCACGACCTCGTCGGTCACCAACCTGATCACCAGAGACAACGAAAATATCTCAAGCCCAATCGACAGGTTGGTTTCTCAACACCTGAACCTTCGCTTACTGTTTGAACAGGCCGGTGTGACTTTGTCAGTTCCAAACTTCCTGGCGACCGTCGTCATCCTCGGGGCGATCGGGTTTTCGTTACCAATGTTGGCCGGTCTTAGCGTAGGTCTGGCACCGGTTCTGGCGGGCATACTGGCCCTCTTGCCAGTCTGCTGGCTGTCTATGCGACGCAAACGCCGGCTCAATAAATTTGCGTCCCAGCTTCCCCAGTCTTTGGAACTGATCGCTCGGGCCCTTCGTGCCGGGCATAGTTTGGCTGCCGGGTTCAATCTGGTTGCCCAGGAAATGTCCAAACCGATCGGGGTAGAATTTGCCCGCATCTACAAAGAGCAAAATTTGGGTAAGCCACTCGACGAAGCGCTAGAAGCAATGACCCACCGAGTGCCCAATCTCGACTTGAGGTTTTTCGCCACCGCAGTGGTCCTCCAGCGGCAGACCGGCGGTGACTTGGCGGAGATCCTCGACAAAATCGGTCACCTGGTTCGCGAACGATTCCAGATCTGGGGCCAGATTCAGGCCCTGACCGGAGAAGGGCGACTTTCGGGTATCGTGTTGCTTGCCTTGCCGCCAGCTTTGTTCGTTGCCGTTTATCACCTTAATCCAGAGTACGTGAACTTGCTGTTTACCGACGAAATGGGCAGGAAAATGCTCGTCGGCGGTATTGTCCTGCAGGTCTTGGGGGCACTGGTCATTCGCAAAATCGTCAACATCCGAGTCTAGGGCCAACTGCCCAATAAAGTCATGGTCCTGTTCCTCACAGTCATCACTGTTTCTTTCCTCACCAAGGTAGCCATCTTCGGGTGTGTTGCCGTCGCAGCATGGTTGCTGCTTGATTTGCTGGCGGTGGGTGATTCACGTGCCGAAAAGCGGCTGGAAGAGTTCAACAACTCGCGGACCGGACGCGAGGATCGCGCGAAAGAGTGGCGGTTACAAATGGGTGTCGCGACGGTCCGGCTGCTCGAAAAGGCTTTTCCGCACCTTTCAAAGCCTTTGCAACCAAAGAACGACCGGGAGATCAACAGGCTGCGGGACCGGCTCAATCAGGCCGGTTTTCGAAGTGAATCCGCTCCTACTGTTTTTCTTGGCCTTAAGACACTCAGCCTCATCACAGGCCTTTTCGTGGGTGGCGGTTTTACAATCTTCAGTAACGGGATGACACAGTCCTCAGTCATGATTATGGTTGCCACCGGTGGAGTTAGTTTCTATTTGCCAGCCATTGTCGTCTGGCTCCGCAAGAGGTCCCGCCAGAATGCTATCTTCTTTGGATTGCCCGATACCCTCGACCTGATGGTTGTTTGTGTCGAGGCCGGTCTTGGCCTGGACCAGGCAATGCGAAAGGTCGTTGAAGAAATGAAGAAATCCTACGCGGTCATTGCCGAGGAGTTTACCCTGTGCAATTTGCAATTGCAGATGGGACGGGCTCGTAACGAAGTCCTGCACGAACTGGGGACACGAACTGGAGTCGATGATCTTAAGGCGCTTGCGGCAATTTTGATTCAGGCTGACAAGTTCGGTTCCAGTATCGCGCAAGCACTGCGCGTTCAAAGTGATTCGATGCGGGTTCGCCGGCGACAAATGGCCGAAGAGAAGGCCGCGAAGACGGCAGTCAAGTTGATCTTTCCACTCGTCCTTTTCATCTTTCCGGCCATTTTCGTCGTACTTGTTGGTCCCGCCGCAATCACCATGGTCAACGAGATGTTTCCAGCTATGAGCGGTGGGAAATAATCAGCGGTGGGAAATAGCGGTCACTTGCCGGGCTCGCGCCCACACGGACTCAACGGTGGAAGCCCCCCCCTCGGCGAGGGACTCCTCACAGCTGCGGCGAGGAGATAGTAGTTTTAATTTGGGTAGTATGCGCAAGTAGGAGCGGTTCTAACAAAAGTAGCGCAGGCCCTGGCGGCTAGAGGTCGATAGACCCGATGGCGAGATATTCCTGGGCGTTGGTTATCGACTCCCCTGGTGGGCCCTCTCTTTCCCCTGAATGGGTTGTCATCCGATGAAACCAGCCGTTTGCAAGCTTGTTGGCCTGATCGCGGTTGTTGGGTTGATCCCAACGGCCCAAGCTGCTGGTCTGCACCCGTTGGAGGAGACTTGCGCCGGATATCGCAGGAACGTGTTGTGGCCGTGGCCCTACGTCTGTGCCGACCGGATGCATGTTCGAGCCCCGTTCAACGTGATGGTTCGAAACGGCTGGCGCCGCCAAAACTTGCTTGGGGACCATCACTTCTCGGAAGATACGGGTGAATTGACGCGGGCGGGGGAATTGAAGGTCTATTGGGTCATGAACCAGGCACCACCTGAGCACCGCCAGGTGTTTGTCACCCGGTTGCACGACCGAAAGTTGACCGAACAGCGCCTGGCCAAGGTGCGTTCCTACGCGACAGCCATTGCGTTTGATGACATGCCGCCGTTGGTGAGCGATACGCATTTGATTTCAGAGGGTCGGCCAGCCGCGACGGTTGATTCAATCAACACTGCTTTTAGGGACAGCATGCCAATCCCGACACTACCTGCAGCCAGTTTGGGAGGCGAACAGTAACGGGGAATTCTGGCGTCGTTTCCTGTTCGTTGCTGATGGCTGGCACTTGTTAAGGATGGCGAAGGAGGGACACCCGATGCGCACCATTTCACGAATCTTTGTCCGAGGGGCGATTGTGGTTTTGGCGGTCAACCTGGGGCTTTGTGTGCACGCTCAAGTTTCGAACCTCAATGTGGGAGTTGGAGCGGACTTGGGTCGTGAGACACCAGTGGCAACCTGGCAAAACGAGCAGCAGAAACCGTCGTTACCAGATCGCGCGCGAGCGTTGCTGGCCAAGAACCCGGTTACCTGGGGCTGGTCGAAGTGGCGCGACCGACAGCAGAAATCCGATGCCGAAAAGCAGGCGGCGACCAGGTACCATGATCGTATTGCGTTAGCAAATCCGACTGGACCTTCTTCCGTTGAATTGCTCGTGGCGGCTGCCGAAGTGAGTGAAAAAAGCGGGCAAGTTGAACAGGCTCGTCATCAGTATCAAGACGCGTTGGCCATGAGCCCCAACCATGCGGGCGCGTTACTGGCCGCGGCACACATGGAAGATCGCCAAGGTAATTTGCGTATCGCCGAACAGCTTTACCGACGATTGGTCGAAGTGACCCCCAAGGACCCAACCGCTTTCAACGACCTCGGGCTTTGTCTTGCCCGCCAAGGCCGCCTTGACGAGTCGGCCGAATCCATTCACCTCGCGGTCGCCTTGCAACCAGGAAAACAACGCTATCGCAATAATCTGGCGACGGTGTTTGTCGAAATGTATCGCGACCAGGAAGCGTTGCAACAGTTGACGGCGGTGCACGGTCCCGCGATTGCCTATGTCAACCTCGCACACCTGCTCGCGCGGGGTGGTCGCACCCAAGACGCGGCTGCTTACTTTGCGACGGTCAGACGCACGGACCCCGGGCTTGCGCAGGCCCAATACCCTGTGGCCACCCTGGCCGCCGCACAGCCTGACAGCGCGCCTGCGCCAACGGTTCCTCCTGGGCCTGCCGTTGGGTACGATGACAACCTGGTTGGTTCTCAGGCCACGTACGCTGGCGCGAGTGAACCCGTTGCACAATCAGTGTCGCCAACGAACTCCACAGCGTGGCAGCCAAAGCACGTTGCCGATCTACGCCTGTTGCCGCCGGTTGACACCGGTCCACGCTATCCGAGCCAGCAATATCGTTGACGGGTGTTTCGTGCGAAGGGCGAATCAACGGTCTTTTACCGGTTCCGGTCACCGTGACTCCCGGGGCCTGCCAGAGTCGTTGTCCCATCCTGGTAGACGTTTTCCCGGTGCCGGCGTATTGTGGTAAATGTCGTGGGATATCGCTCGAACTGGTTTGCCGACCGGAGTGTTAAGTGTTCAAATTCACGGAAACGGAGCCAAAATTCGCACCGGGTGCGTTGGTTGTGCACCGCCGCTACGGCTATCGTGGGCTGATCGTCAGCTTCGATCCGCGGTGCATGGCCGATGAGCGGTGGTACCTGGCGAATCGAACCCAGCCAAATCAAAATCAGGCCTGGTACCACGTTCTGGTTCATGACTCGGTTATGACGACCTATGCGGCCGAGTCGAACCTGCTGCCCGATCCAAGTGACGAAGAGGTGAACCACCCGCTCGTTGACGAGTTTTTTTTTCGTAGTCCTGACGGGCAATATCAGCGGAACGATCGTCCCTGGACTGGCCCGTAAAATCCACCATGGGTTGCCGTCTGCCCCAACGGCGCATACTCAGCTGCCGGGCAGCAGGGGGTTGCTGGAATTCTCTGTTGGCCCCTGCGGAAGTCGCTCGGCGACGCGTAGTTTTGCGCTTCGTGCGCGGGGGTTCCGGGCAACTTCCTCGGCGCTTGCCCGGATCGGTCGGCGCGTGAGCACTTCCAGCCGCGGATCGTTGCGGAACTCATGTTTAACGGGGCGGTCTTCCAGCGAATGAAAACTGATGATTGCCAGTCGACCACCCGGCCGAAGGCAATCAGGAAAGTCACGCAGGGCCACGTCGAGCCAATCGAGTTCTTTGTTAACTGCAATCCGCAATGCTTGAAATGTGCGCGTCGCCGGATCAATGCGGTTGGCCTTGCCGCGGGGTACACACTTTGAAACCAGCTCGGCCAGTTCGCCCGCGGTTCGAATCGGTTGCGAATGTCGCCGTTGGACGATGGCGCGGGCAATTCTGCGGCTCATTCGTTCTTCACCAAACTGATAAATAAGGTTGGCCAGGTGCTCAGCGCTTAGACGATCGATGAGCTTCCAGGCAGGTTCGCCAGTGGAACGATCGAATCGCAGGTCGAGCGGTCCGTCACACCGAAAGCTGAACCCACGATCGTGGTCGGCAAGTTGGTCGCTCGAGAGGCCCAAGTCAAGGAGTATCCCATCCACGAGCCCAATTTCATTTTCGGCCAGCAGACCCGGCAGGTTGGCATAGTTGGCGTGTTGGACCTGGATCGGCAGGTCGACCAGTTCCACACGGGCCCGTTCCACAACAGCCTGGTCACGGTCAACGGCTACGACCAGACCGCCACGACCGACGGCGTCGGCCAGTTTGCGGGCATGGCTTCCTCCCCCCAACGTGCCGTCGACATAGGTTTTGCCAGCCGACGGGCGAAGCCACTGCAGAACCTCCTCAAGCAACACCGGAACATGTTGGGAAGATGATTGAGCCATAGCAAGGGACATTTGTCGACGAATTGTGCGAGCCGCTTGTCTCTATCGTACCACTCACACCTGCCGTCGACAGTTGCCACCGGCTATTCCTGCCAGCCGCTGTGGCAAACGTCCCAGCCCGGGTGCATCCGTGCACCCGAGCCATAGCGACGCCGGCGGACCAGCCACCTACCACACACTGTCGGACTTCCATGTCCTGACTGCGACAAAAGACGACAAACGATCCAAAGAGAGTTTGTAACCAACCATTCTCAACGGAAACCTTTGCCGAGCGACCCTGCGGAATTGCATGCCTTGTCTGAATTGGTGGCCCAAAAAACACGGCCGAAATCTTCTCTCCCTCACCCTCAGGGATATCTTATCCCCTGGCCATGCCGTGTAACGGAAACCCTCGTTTTGTCGAAGAAGCAACAACGATACGGAGTGAAGAAAATCGGTCAATCTAGCTTTTTAACTGCTATCAGTTGCCGTCTGTTCAGTTCCGTTGACGTATCTCCTTCAGTAATGGGAACGTCCGCTGCCTGGGAGCACAAAAATAAATTCCAATAAACTTTTCATTTGGATGGTGGGGCAGCTGCCAAGAGTTCGTCGTAGAGCTCCGCATAATGCGTGGTCATCGCCTCAAGGGAAAACTCCGCTTCGGCGCGGATCCGGTTCTGGTGACCAAGTTCGGCCGCTCGGCTGCGATCGCGGGCAAGTTGGGTGACTTTTTCAAGGAACGCGGGTACGTCGTGAGCTATCACCGTTTGCGGCTCACACGCCTGCCCCAGCAATTCGGCGGTTCCGTGTACCTTGATTGCCACAACGGGTTTACTTGCGGCCATAGCTTCCAGCACAACCCCTGGCATGCCTTCCCAGGCGGAGCAGAGCAGCAACATCTCCGAGGCCGCGAGAAGACGGGGCACGTCGCTCCGCCAGCCCAAAAAATGGACATGGTTGCCCAGCGAGAGTTGGTTTGCCAGACGCTCGAGCCTGCCTCGCAAGGTCCCATCACCCACGATGACCAGGTCATGGTTGGGAAGTCGCTGCTGTAGTTCCGGCAGGCGTGCCAGCAGCCACTCGGGTTGTTTTTGCCGGTCCAACCTGCCTACGAAAAGCAGCAGTTTTCGACCTGCGGGAATTCCCAGTTCAGCGGGGGTGACGGGGCGGGCTGTTTTAAACCGCCCGAGGTCGACCCCGTTGGGAATAACCACGACTTTGCTGGCTGGCAAATGCATTCGTTGGACTGCGAATGTCGCCACCGACTCGCTCACGCAAATGTGCCTGGAAACGAGGGAATTGGTCATTCGGCTGGCTAGTCGATGAAAGTTCCAGCGGAGATCGGCGACGCGAATTCCAGTCACGCATTGGGGTACCCCGGCCAGACGCGCGGCAATGGCACCTGTCACATTGGCATGCGCCAGGAAACACTGCAGGAGGGCAGGGCGAAAGGTGCGGAGGCATCCGGTTAACTGGCGGATTGCGCTGCCAGCAGACCATAGACTCCTGGTATGAAAGAAAGTCACGGGTACCTTTTCAGCCACGGTTTGCCGGATGAGTTCATCCTGCGGCGGTAAAGGAGGTGGGCCGAGCACGAAAACAGCCGTTTGGTACCGGTCGCCCGGCAGGCGACAGGCCAATTCGACCAGTTGTCGTTCAGCACCCCCCGGGGCAAGTGTGGTGATGCAAAAGGCAATACGGTGAGACATGGACCCATTTTCCAGCGTATGGATTAACCAATGGACAGTCAGCCGGAGAATGGCGACGATAGTCGCTGGTTCCAGCTCCCCTGTCCAGTGCCGATGAACAAAGACGACTTTAACTTCGATTATGACCTGCCGAAGCGGTTGATAGCACAGCAACCACTGGAAAACCGTGCCGACGCCCGCTTGATGTTGGTCGACCGCCAGGCCGACCGGATTGAGCACCATTATGTACGCGATATTCCGCAGTTGCTCGCTCCTGGGGACCGCCTGGTGCTGAACAACACGAAAGTCATTCCTGCCGCGTTACAAGGTTTACGGACGTCGACCGGCGGCACCTGGCGAGGGCTCTTTTTGGAGGTCACCCCACAAGGCCACTGGAAAATCATTTGCAAGACACGCGGACGCCTCAAAGTCGGTGAGCAAATTTCACTTTTGGACCGGCGAATGCGTCCGACCGTCAAACTTTGGCTCATCGAACGGCTCGATGCCGGACAATGGCTTGTCCAACCTGACACCCAGTCAACCTGTAGCGATGTTCTTACCCAAGTTGGCCGAGTTCCGTTGCCACACTACATTCGTGGCGGGCGGATGCTCGATGCGGATGTGGGCGACTACCAGACAATTTATGCCCGTAACCCAGGGGCCGTTGCCGCCCCGACTGCGGGTCTTCATTTTACAAAACAGTTGCTTGAGGCAATTGAGTACCACGGTGTTGCGTTTACCGCCGTTACCCTGCACGTTGGTTTGGGAACCTTTCGACCGATTCAGGTAGAGTCACTCGAAGATCATCAAATGCACGAAGAGAGGGGAGAGGTTACGGATGCTGCTGCCATAGAGATCAACGCGACCCGCGAAGCCGGAGGCCGTATTGTTGCCGTGGGAACGACGGTTGTGCGTGTTTTAGAAACGGCGTTTGCACAGGCTGCTGACGTGCTTCCTGAGGGCGGCGCTACGTCACGCAAACTGGCGGCCTGGTCGGGCAAAACCGATCTGTTCATCCGGCCCCCCTATCAATTTGGTGCGATTGACGGGTTGATGACTAATTTTCACTTTCCCAGTACGACCCTGCTGGTTTTAGTGCAGACGTTTGGGGGACGCGACCTGATTCGCCGTGCGTACGAGGAGGCCGTCCGAGAGGAATATCGATTTTTCAGCTACGGCGACGCGATGCTGATTTTGTGAGCACTACCGTCGCGTCTGCAATTTGAAAAACGTCACCTGCCCGTCACAACAGACCATCGCTACGGGCCAAAAGCACTTGTGAGTTCTACGGCAGACTTGGTGAAGCTCAGGACCGCTTTGTTGCCGACAAGATGCAGGGAACCAATCACCGCTCCGATAATCAGTGCCATCATCACGGCATATTCTACGGCTGTCGGCCCGTCATCATTCTTCAGAAACTTTTTGATCTGCAGGAACATGTTCTGCTGGTACCTCCTGGCGCGGGGGCGACCCCGTTAAAAAGGTAGTGTGACGAGTTTGACCCCACGGTCAAAACCGGCTGCTGGACTGATTCATTCGATGGGCAGATTTTGGCTGTGGAAGCTTGTTCAAGCCGCAAGTGCCAAAACATTAGGGGGCGATCGAGGTGGGAGTGCAGTTCTTTTACCTACGGGAAGAGTAGGTCATTCTTGGGGTTTGGGCCGAGGCAAAACCGCAGGTTCCAGCTGAATAGTGTCAAAACGTTGGGAATCGCCTGCCGGAAATTCCAGCTGTACCGCCTGTGAGCGCGCAACAACAGAGCCGATCATATGCAGTGGGTGCCACCGCAGTCACTCGCAGCGGGGAGAGGGTTCTTGACGGTGGCTTAAGCCTGGAACGAAGAACCGCAGCCACAGGACTTCACGGCATTGGGGTTGTCGAACGTGAAGCCCCGTTTCTCGATCCCGTCGTAGAAATCGACCGTTGTGCCATCCAGGTAAAGGGCGCTCTTCTTATCAACGATAACAGGTACACCGTGGAATTCCAACCGGGAGTCGACTTTTTCGTCAAATGTCTTGTCGAAACCAAGTGCGTAAGAAAACCCGCTGCAACCGCCGCCAGTGACTCCCACGCGAAGGACAACACCGTCTTCGAGTTTCTGGTCTTCAATGATTCGCTTGACTTCGACAGCAGCTTTTTCAGTGAGCACGATCGACATAGCGTGGTTGGCTCCAACGTTCGGGGAAATTATGATCATCGGGCGGGTTGCAATCAACAAGAGTGCCAACCGTCCTCTTCACATTCATTATACCAATTCACATTCATTATACCAATCGGTCGCCGCCTGAAAAGCTAATTAATCTGATTTTGAAAGGGAGGTCAATTTTCGCAGCCGATGTACTGCCTTGACCACGCTGGAGGCGGCAAAATCGATATCTGCCTCGGTGTTAAACCGCCCCAGACCGAACCGGAGGCTACTGCGGGCTGCATCTTCATTGAAGCCAATTGCCTGCAATACGTGGCTTGGTTCCGGATCCGTGGAAGTGCAAGCAGCGCCACTGCTAACAGCCAGATTGCCCATTTCCAGCTGCAACGCCTGCCCGTCAACATCGCCAAAGGAGAGATTCAAGTTTCCGGGCAATCGCAGCAAACCGCCGCTGCTGCTCGACTCGTCTACCGCCGGCCCGCAGATCGCCGCACCGGCGATTTGAGAGCAGATTGAGTCGGCCAGACGGTTTCGCAAGCCAGCCAGCCTTTTCGTTTCGTCAACCATTTGGTCCAAACAGAGCTCGATTGCTGCACCAAAGCCAACAATTCCCGCTACGTTGAGCGTTCCGCCTCGACGGTTTTTTTGTTGGCCTCCCCCAGAAATTTGAGGTTCCAGTCTGACACTTGGAGAATGACTTCGCACGTATAAGGCGCCGATGCCTTTGGGACCGTAGAGTTTATGTGCGGTGCAGCTCAAAAGGTCGACATTCAATTTTGTGACATCCACCGGAATCTTTCCCACTGCCTGCGTTGCGTCACAATGCAACAGCACTTCCTGCTGTTTGCAAATCAATCCAATCTCGGCGAGAGGGTGAATCACGCCAATTTCGTTGTTGGCGAGCATGACCGTCACAAGACACGTATCGTCACGGATTGCGTCGGCTACTTTTTGCGGATCGAGCCAACCGGCCCGCCGGCTGCCTGTCTGCTCAACGTTCAGGAGCGTTACGTCGTGCCCTTTTCGTGCGAGCTGCGCCAACGGATCAAGTACCGCCTTATGTTCGGTCGCAACGCTGACGATGTGGTTCCCACGGCGGCGTGGTCGCTGGACAACACCGCGTATCGCCAGATTGTTGCTTTCGGTGGCACCGCTGGTGAATACGATTTCCTCGCTCGAGGCATTCAGGCTTCGGGAGATCGTCTCGGTGGCGTCATCGACTGCTTGTCGTGCACGGTCTCCCTGCGTATGGCCCACACTGCTGGCGTTGCCGTACGCCTTGCTGAAGAAGGGCAGCATCGCATGGACGACCCGCGGATCGACTCGCGTCGTGGCATGGTTGTCCATGTAGACAACCCGTTCAAAATCTGGAGTTGGTGTCACGAGAATGGAGGGCCCAGCTATTATATGTTCCCGGTGATCCAGAGCAGAGACGGGCCACTTCATTCTACTCAAAAGATCGGCGTCGTGAAGAAACCTACCCGCGGCAAGCTACGTGACCAGGTTCTGCACCACGATCTGTGACCAGGATTCGAACTCCTCGAGTGCGTATCGGATCTCCGCAACCGACTGGAATCCAGCTTCCAGAATATCGACCTCGCGTGGTGTGATGACTGGCTGCTGAACATCGTAAATGTGCACAATCCCCAAGTGTACTTTGCCCACTTCAGTTTCATCATCGTTGATCAGGCCTACACAACTTGGTGAATACCCGGTTTGGATCTCGACTTCCTCATTCAACTCGCGGCGGAGACCTTCTTCGTAAACTCCAGTGCCGGTTGCACCGGTTGTGGTATCGAGCGTTGAAATGTGCCCACCAACTCCCACGCTCCGCTTGGCCCGCAGGCGGGTTTCACCCTGTCCCTTGCCTCGGCAGTACTGGAATAAATGGACCTGGTTGCCTGTTCTGTACCTGAATACCACGTAAGGAATCAGCTGCTTGAAATTTGGGTCCTCTTCCATCTCTCCGCGAGGACGGTAACGGAGTTGATTGCTTTCCAAAAGTTCAGGCAAATACCGGTCAACTTCTGGCGAAAATCCCTGAAAATAACCGAGGCGGTGGAATTCTGCAGTCGGCACGACCAGGACCTGTTCGGTTTCGACGAGCGACACGACGACTCCTTTCGACAAACAGTGGTAAAAGTACTACGATTGCACCTTGCCTGATTTTAGATATTTTGCCTGGTTTGGCTAGAACCGAGCCGTGAACGGCGCCGGCAACGCCTGGTTATCCCCATGCCGGCCTCGCGGGTGGGCCCTCAGTTTTGGGGGGGTGGCTCCCAGGGCCCCTCGATTTGTTTCGCCTCGTGGTCACCCGGCCAGGGGGGCATGGTGACCGCGACGACTGTCAGCGGTTCGCTGCCACACGAGCGAAACTGGAAGTGGGTTCCCAGCGGGATCGTCAGACAAACACCCGATTTTACAGCCACCACGCTTTCCTGATCAGCCTTCTTTCGCCACATTTCTCCTTCTCCCCCCAGAAAATACCAAATCTCTTCGACCGTACGATGGGTTACGGCCAGGGAGCTTTTCCCCGGTGCCAGCGTAAAATGGGCCAGGCTGCCTCCGGTAAGGGCGAGCAGAATGCGGACATCCGAGCCGTCGGGGGCCGTGAGGTCAGCTTCAGCTGGCAGGCACCTGGTGCTGAATTTGACGTGGTTTGTTGACATCAGATTTTTTCTCCAGGCTGTTTGACAGGGAGGATCAACCCTCGTCGCGGTCTTCGATGCGGATCTTCATTTCATCCGAATTGCCTGTCAGATCTGGTGCGTACATGGCCGTAGCGCGAGTTGGCAGTGCGCTGAATCGGCCTGGTATTTCCGCCCGCAGGCGGTAACTCACACTGTGCGTGCCGCGGGCCAGTTGTCGCACAAACAGGTTGACCCGATTGTCACGAAGTTCAAGATAGGCGCCCATTTCGTTCCCGTTGTACCCACTGCGCTGCTGGACGGGTTCAAATCCTGCAGCCTTCATGTCTTCAAGGACGATGTATTCGTAGTCGTTTTTAGATTCGATAACCAGCTCGACTTCGATCAGGTCGCCACTTTTGACGAGGCCCAGGTTGGTAATCGGCTGGCGATCGTAGCTTGCGCCGCGTTGTCGGGCGATTTCGCCACGGCTGCCGGCGACTTCGTTTGTCTGGTCCACAGATACCAGTTTGTAGAAGCGACGATTGACCTTCAGTTCCAGCCCCGACCGGCGTATGTCGTCTTCCTGGGTAAAGTTCCTTAAATACGCGGTAAAATAAAGTGGTCCGGTACCGTGTTTACGTAACTCGACCGTGTGCCGACCCGGCTGTACGGCTTCGCCAGTCAGCACAAACTTGTGATCGAATGAGAACAGGTTGTCGCGGTTAATTGCAACTTCTTTACGCTTTTGCCCATCCATCCAAATTTCGACAGTCAATTCGGGATGAGATTCCCCACTTGCCGTGAGGAAGTCCGCCAGCGCTTCGATGACCAGAGCGGTATCGCGTGTGCTGTTCCAGTACGTTGCGTGTTTGCGATTGTTGACCAGATACCTGGCGATTTTCGAGGCCAGGTCGCTTTGTGGTTGGGTGGCAGCCAGCAGTTTGAGATAGTACGCATGCGCTTCGAATTCGCTGCCGTACCAAAACCACCATGAACCGGCAGGTAAATTCAGGTACGCGGTTTGATTTTCGTCGTCGGTGACAACATACTGCCCGATATTGCTCAAAATCATCGCCAGTTTTTCGTTTTCTCCTTGTTGATGAAGGGCAATTCCGACCATGGCCAGACTGTAGACTGCCAGGTGGGTGCGGTCCCGAACCAGGAAATCACGCATCACCAGATTCGGTTGTCCTGCATCGACCAGTACCATGTAGACCAGGGCATCGATATTGTCCGATTTTCGTTTGTGTGGTTTGGAGTTTTCGACAAATTTCCCCCCGTCACCATAATTTTGAAGTCGGCGAATTTGGCCCGCTTGATAGTTGGCTAACCAGTCAATACCGCGTTCACGGACACCTGGCACCAGGGCGACGTTATTCTGATCGGCGATTTGCAGGCCGCGTACGACGATAGCCGTCGTATGCGGGGTACTTTGTTCTCCCCATCCGCTGAACCAGCCCCAGCCTCCATCGGCGAGTTGCATTTCTGTCAGTCGTTTGACGCCTGCTTTGACAATCGTGTCGAGTTTTTCCTGATCGAAGACAGGATTCCGGCCAAACTGTTTTGGAGTTTCCCAGCCCGTAGGATCGCCTTGGAGATCGGGGGAGTTGAGGTCGGCTTGTTTTTGGGCGAGTGCCTCTAAATCAAGTCCCATCCGCAGCAATGTTTGCTGCGTGATGACAGCTGGCAGAAAACGGTTGAGGGTTTGTTCGGTACATCCATGCGGATAATCAATCAGGTAGGGTAGGGCGTCGACCATGGTCCCAGCCAGCGTTGGCCGGTAACGGATTTCCAGGCGTGAATCTTCCACGCGACGGTCCGCAGGCACGGTGATTTCGAATGCACTTTGGGTCTGGTCGGGGCGAAGCACTCCGCTGTAGGAGTCTGTTTTGAGCAGCCCGTGGACGTAAACGGGAAATCGCATCTGGACGGCGTCGGCTGCGCCATCTGTCTGAGCGACCATGCGGACGACAGCTTCACCCTCGTCTAGAGCGGTGACGCGCCAGTCGATTCGGTGTTCACCACCGGCTTCGATTTCGACCGTTTCTTCCATCACGCCAGGTGCCTCGAGTGTTTCTCCCTCGAGCTGTAATTGGATGTTGACTCGCTTTGCTTCGGAGAGATAGTTATGAACATTTGCGCTCAGCAGAACTTCGTCCAGCTCGACAAAGAACCTGGGAGCTTGCAGGCGGACCACAAGATTTTTGCGTGTCACAACCTCCGTGGTGCCTTCACCCACGCGGGTGCCCTGGCCCATGCTCCAAACGCGTATTTTCCAGGTTGTGAGATTGTCGGGCATCTCGAACTTGGCGGTGGCGAGTCCATCGCTGTTGGTTTCCAGCGCGGCGATCCAGAGGGCCGTATCGGCAAATTCGTGACGGATGAAGGTTTGCGGACCAGGTGCGATGGAGCCCGCTTCGTTGTCGGCGATCTCGTACAATGAATCACGTTCGAGTTTTTCAGCTCCTGCGGCTGGGGCGACAACCGCCGCTCGCGATGTTTGCCTGCCGAAATCGGCATGGAGGTTGATGGCATCCGACTCGAAGCCGCTTGAAAACGCTTTGCGCCTAGATAATTCGTCGGCCACTCCGGCACCGAAGAGACCGAGGTTTCGCATCCGAAGTTGGCGCGGGAGGGCCACATTCTGCGCCGAGCGGTCCAGGTTGCTTTGCGACTGCGGCCGGTGTTGCCGCCGCCACTTCCAGAAAAAGGCTTTGATATCGCCGACGTTGGATCCCCCGGAAATATATTCTACGCTTTTGTCGTAGACGGTGATGACGGTTGAGCCCACGTAAGGTCGCCCGGTGTGGTCGGTCACTTTGAGTTTGACTTCGGCCTTTTGCCCAGGTTCGTACCCTTCAGCCGAGGGGACAACTTCGACGTTCAGGATTCGTTTTTCAGGCGGGACATGGATTTCGCGAGTTCGCGTATGAACGCGTCCGTTAGCGACGGTGACCGCTTCCACAAAAAAGTTGGGCATATCCTTGGAAGTGACCTCGAGTTCGACCACAGTGCTCTTGCCGTCAAGGTGGATAATCCGAGGGGGCAGGTAGGTGCCATTGGCTGGGCGAACAAACAACATGACGGTACTGCCCGCTCGATTGGCATTCACTTGAAGTTGCACTTTGTCACCAGGGGCGTAGTCGCGGCGGTCCGGAATGAGTTCCAGATCGTCGAAGCGAAAGTCACGGCCGTCGTACCCCTCGCCTACAATCGTGAATACGTATCCACCCTCGCTCGCGTGCCCGGCTTCGTCGGTGAGGGAGTAGAGCAGACGATACTGACCTTGTTTCGATGCACTGATTTGCAGCCTGGCTTGCCCCTGGTCATTCGTCGCCAGGTCCCAACGGCGAACTTCGGTTTCGATCGGCTGTGGGTCCTCGGCATCGTCGTAGTCGATTTTGAGCAGTTTCAACACGCCGTTGCCTTGGACCGGTTCGCCGTCGACCCGCCGCGCTGCAAAATTGGCTTCTATCGTATCGCCAACGCGGTAGTAGCCTCGATCAACCCAGGCAAAGACTTTTAGCGGATGTTGGCTGACCAGTACGTGACCATTTCCCACAATCGTGCGGCGCGACTGATCGACGACCTCAGCCTGGATTTGATAGCGGTGGTCTTGATGCGGATGCAAGGCCTTGGCAAGCGACGTATCGATTTGGACTTCCAGTGTGCCATCGGCACCAATTTCAGCTTCGCACTCGACCACGACTTCCGGCGGCGTGGGAGACCGCCAGAACCACCGCGGCGCCGGACGTGGAGATCCCCAGCGACGCCACTGGGGGTACCAGGTGTAATCGTACGCAAACCACCAATACCCCGGGCCATACAACCAATCCCACCGGCTGGGTGGGTACCAGTCGGCTACGTCGGTTGTGCGGAGCACTTTGTATTTGACGCGGGCATTGGTTACCGGTGCCCCAAAATAGTAATTTGCCCGAATCTTGGCGGTGATCGTTTCGCCAAGCTCAACCGGGTCGATAGGGGCTTCGACCACTACTTCAAACTCCGGTTTCTTGTACTCTTCGACGCGGAAGTTGCCTCCCCCGTGGTTGACAACCGTCAAGTGGTACTCTCCCAGCGCAGCGTCGTCTGGTAGTTCATACACTCCTTCAATACCGCTGTACTGATCGGAGGTGATTGCTTCGGAAAAGACTTTTTCACCTTTGGGATTCGCGATTTCGACCTGGAATGCCTGGTGGGCGAATTGGGACTTTGCTTCCTGGTCGTATTGGGCGTGGCGGACCCAGAACTTGAACTGGACCGTTTGGGCAGGGCGGTAAACGGGGCGATCGGTGATCGTAAAAACTTTGGTGGCGCTGTATTGCTGGTCGTAGTACTTCGAGTACCAGGCGTGGGCAAAGCCCAGATAAGCGAAGCGGCCATCTTTGGTCGTAGCGGTTGCCAGCCACTGCATCCGGTTGGCGGGTGCTTTGGCGACGTCGGGCATGAGGGCCTGGCCGGCCTCGTCGGTCAGCTCGGCAAATTGATCGGTGCGCATGCGAAACTGAGTGCCCTCCAGGTGCTCATTCCAATAGCCAAAGAATTCAACATTGGCGTTTACAATCGGAGCACCCGTGACCGCGTCGGCAACATAGTAGAGGGTATTCTCTGCCATCGGTTTGCGAACGATGGCGGTATCGGCGACCCAGAGAACAATGGTGGAGGTATTGCCCTCTTTCATGGTGGCAGTCACCAAGTAAGCACCAGCCTGCGCCAGCGGCGTTGAAATGGTAATTCGTCGATCGAAGTGATCTGCGCGTGGTTCCAGGTCCAGGCTCCACCGGGCAATCTCGTCCCCAAGATATTTCTTCTGTCGGCGACGCACGAGCCGGTAACCGAGATTGTCAATTTGCACTTTTTGGCGGTCGAGTTTGCGGGGTTGCGACTTGAGGTATGCTTTGATGTCAGCCAGCAGCAGTTTGACATCGATTTTGTGCGCGACGAGTTGAACATGGTCTCCATTGCGAAAGCGATATTGGACCGTGGCACCGCGTCTGGCGGGCTGGTTCGGCAGCGGTTCGAACCGCCCCCAGTTGTCCACGATTTGATCGAGCTGGGCTTGATACTGTTTCCTGCTGTCACCCGCGGAGTGCTCGATGGCCATGTTGAAGTATTCTGCGGCGCGGGAGAATTGCCGGCGGTTCTGAAAAATCTCTGTCAGGGCGGTTACGGCTGAGAGGTTCGAGACCTGCCCTCCGCGAGTTTCCGCCTGAGCGATTGCCTGTTGATAAAGTTTGACCGGGTTGTGCTCTGAGGGCAGTTCCAGTCGCCTGATACCCGTCGCCAGGCGGGCGATCGTTTCATGGTCACTCAAGGTGTGCAAGGCCCAGGTTCCTGTTTGCCCCTGAAGATCCGCGTCAGGATTGGCGAGCCGACCGTGATAATCGGCAAGTGTTTGAACGCCAAATTGCTGGCGGAGGAACATGGCCCGCCGGAGGGTTGCCTCGTAACGTTGCGGTTCGCCTAAGGATGCGAGTCGCTGTAATGACCAACGCCAACGTTCTCCATCACTGGCCGCCTTTTCCCAACTGCTGGGTACGTCGTAGAAAACCGGCTGGCCGTCTTCATCGACCGGCGCGCCCGACACCTGTGGGTCGTAGTTGCCCCATCCTTCTTCGTATTCAGGCAACTGATCCAGGCGGGTAAGCGACTGCAAACGCCACGCGGCATTCCCACCCCGATCAAACTGCAAAGCACTTGCCAGTTGACCCCACAAATGCGCTGTCGTTGTTGTGTCTCCCGATTTGTCCATGAGCACCGAGGCCTGCTGATAAAGCTCGAGCGCGCGGGTGCGGTCACGGGCGCTGGAATTCACCAGCTTGCCGCCGCCTCGATGGTGACCTCGCTGATATTCGCCGGCAATCAGGTAACCATGATGCGGGCCTGCCAGATAGGAATCGGCAATCGCGATAAGAAGTTGCCCGTTGCCGGCGTGGGCGCGAGCCACCTGCGCGCGAAATTCATCGATTTCCGACACCTGGTTGAGATGTTTCAAGCAGGCAATCGCAACGGGGAACGCTTGCACAAGTTCTGCCGTGTCGGCATTTTCCGACAGCAAGAGGGAGCCGAAGGTGTCGAAAGCGTCCCGGTAGTTTCCGTCACGGTACGCCTGGTGAGCAGCGGCACTGTCGACGTGATTGGGGAGTTCCGCAGCCAGGCCTTGTGAGCCGGGGGGGCTGGTCAACAGACAGACCAGACCGAGCGCGAGGATGGTGGTTCTTGACAGCATAGTGGCGATTCCTTGTTTTTTCTCATTCCAGCTGATCCATATCCTCCGCAGGCGTTAACCGACGGTTGCCCCCCACCATGCCGCCGTGGTCTCTTGATGCGGTATGTTCTACGCGGTTACGGCATGTTCGGTCCACATGGGTCGGAAAATGCGGGCAATCCGGATCCGGTTACCTGGTTCGACGTCAGCGGGGCTCAATTAGTTCCCCGGCAGCGTTTTTTCAAGTTCCAGTTTTCTCCGTCTGGCGAATGCCTAGAATGGCAGGTACCGGTGCCAATGGTCTTTTGCTTTCAAGCGTGATCATCAATGTCTGACGTTTTTGACCCCTATCGCCAGTGGCTCGACTTGGATTTGGGCCACCCGCCCCGCAATCACTATGAGCTCTTGGGATTGACGGCAAATCACCCGGATGCCAATTCCGTCGTCAACGCCCGTGATCGCATGTTGAAGAAACTCCGCGATGTGCAGCCACAGGAGCGGGGAAGCGAGTGGGAGCAACTGGTCAAGCAGGTTCAAGAGGCAGGCAGGTGTTTGCTTGCGAGCGATGTGCTGGCCAATGATGATCAACAGCCCAGGTCGGTTCCCGTTGCAATACCACCGGCCACGATAGCCACACAGGGTTCAAATCAAGCGGTCCCGCTGGCTCGATTGGTTCCCGCGACTTTACCCACGGCACCGCCTGTCGAGACATCGCCAGCGGTCGGTGAGAACGAAATGCTGTTGCCACGACCTGTCGTGACAGGAAAGGCTTCCAGATATCGACGACGTGGTCATTGGTCACTTTGGGTACCGCCGCTCATCCTGGTGGTGGTTTTGGGAGTGGTCAGTTATCAATTGTGGTACGTGTTGCATCTCGAGCTACGGGATGAGCTTCCAGCGGTGTCGCAAACCGACGGTCTGCCGACCATGCCGCAAAGTGAGCGAGACCAGCGGGGTGCGGGCAACACGGTTCAGCAATCCACACCCGGGGATGACCAACCGGAGGTCACCGGGGCTAAGGTGGGCATGACATCAGACCAGGATCGGCAGGCAGAGAGTCGTCCTGGTGAGGTTCCCGTTCCAGCCAGGCCACCCCGGGGAGAAACTTTGGATCTCTCTGATGAAGAGCAGGAAACGGTTCGCAAAATCCTGGCGGCGTTGGCGCGGGAAGAATTTGACGGGGCAACAGATTCGATCAAAACGCTCACGGCTACCAACCAGCAAATGGGCAGCAGCCTGAGTTTGCTAAGAATCTACGTCGTATTCTACTGGGAGGGTGTCGAGGAGGCCTGGCAAGCTCTCCAGCCAGGGCGAGAATTACATTATCGTGACCAGAAGGTGATGGTTGTCGAACGCGGTGAGAGGGAACTTGTCGTTCGCGCTAGTGGCCGCAACGAGACGATCGATGTGAAGCCGATCGAACCGTGGCTCGAGGAACAACTGGCTGACGGCTGGTTTGATCGGGACGATAGTGCCAATTGGGTGACCATGGGTGCCAGAGAATTTGTGCGACCGGGCGGTGACGTGCAACAGGCCCGCCGTTATTGGAAGCGGGCAGCGCGGGCGGGTGAGCCTGCCGACCGGCTCCTGCCGCTGCTGGAGTGGTCTCATCTCAGGCCATGACTTGGCGCAGAATGCCGACCCGCGCCGCGGTGGGATGAATGGTTGAGGGCAATTCGGCGCTTGATCGCTCAAGGCTTCAAACTTCAAAAAAGGCTTTAACGCGCCCAGGAGTTGCCAGGGTCCAACGAATTGAAGCGAGGCTTATTGCTTGAAGATGTCCGGGTTTTCTTTGTCGAAGTCTTTGGACGTAAACCCTTGATTGATTTTCAGGTTTGTGTAGGTATACGATTCTTCAAGTGGCGGAGTCTCATCCGCTTTCGCAGGCCAAAGGAAGGCGTCGAAGTGCAGCGGCACCTGGAGTTCATTGTCGAGAAAGATGCGGGAGATATGGTTGTGGAATGCTTGCCGCGGTTTGGGATGCACAACTTGAATCAGGGTTGCCGAACGCCCGCCAATACGGGAGTTCGGATTGATCTGCACTTCGGACTCGCCATATTTGACATCTTCTTCTGACGTCTTCAAATACTCCTCGCAGAGATTGCGCATGCCAACGCGGGTGATGGGATATTTTTGCCCGCTCATGGCGATCATTCCTTCGGGGTCAAGACTCACGGGCGCCATAATTTTGCGTTTCCATCCACCGTCCAGTGCGATGAGATCTCCGTCGTTCATTCCCGCAACATAGAGTACTTCGCGGTCTTTGTGCGGCTGCAGGAAATGCATGTAGACACTGAAGGGTTGCTGCCGAACCTTCATGAAGATGTGTTGCCGTTCGCCCAGCTCACCGTCTAATCGTTCGCGTTTGACGAGCGTACAAGAGTAGTCTTGTACTTGCTGATCGATGTGATCCAGCACCCCGCGCATGACGCGAACTACCGGTTGGAGAGGATGTTTTTCGTCACTACGAGGCGCAAAATCAAAGGGAGATTTTATGTGCTTGACCGGAGCTACCCCCGTAGTCTGTGCGGAAGCAGCTTGGGGGTTCATCAGCAGGCAAATCGCGAGAATGCAGAGCACCGTGGAGAATTGCTCATGAAGCGGGCGTGTTGCTGGTTGAGTCCACATAACGGCTTCTCCATAGGTCGCCTGGGGAGTTCACGGGTCCACATGGGCCAGGAGCGAATTGGTAACCGCAAGGATAGCGAAATTACCCAGGTGCTGAGATAGCAACTTTTATGCCCAGTCGTCAGTGAAGGGCGGAAACTAATACTCTGCTGCTCAGTACGTCTGGGGGGTAGGTAAAGTTGTCGATATTGCTGATTGGCTGAGCCTCAAGCAGTTGAAATCTGTGCACGCATCGCCTGCAGTGCTTGTAGGGTTTACAATCAAAACCCACTGCGATCGGTGGGGTAGTCCCACTCGGGATGACAATACCACGTTAACTGTTTTTTTCGATATCCCCATCCTAGCTAACCTTGTTTTACCGCGAAAGTGAGAACCCCGTGCCCGAGCCCCTCTCTCAAGTGGCCACGATCGTTTCGGTACCGTTCGAAGAGAACACGTACATATTGCACTATTCTGACCGGGTTGATTGTCTCGTTATTGATCCAGGATTGGAACCCTTGAAGATCTTTAAGTACCTGGATGACCACCAAATGGTACCGGCGGCAATTCTCTGCACCCACGGACACAGCGACCACATTGCGGGAAACGCAGAATTGAAAGCGCGTTGGCCAGATTGCCCGCTTGTGATCGGTCACGGTGACGCGGTGAAACTAACCGACCCGGTGTTAAATCTATCTGCCGGTTTTGGGGTGCATCTGGTCAGTCCCCCTGCCGACAAAACACTTCGAGGCGGGGATATATTCGAGGGAGCCGGGTTTCGCCTGGAGGTACTGGAAACACCAGGGCACTGCAGCGGGCACATTTCGTTCGTCGATCGCAGTTCATCGCCAATCCGCGTTTTCGGTGGCGACGTATTGTTCCAGGGCAGTGTGGGACGAACCGACTTTGAGGATGGCGATTTTGAGCAACTGCGTGCATCGATTCATGGGAAGTTGTTTCCACTTCCAGAGACGACGGTCGTGTTGCCGGGGCACGGGCCACCCACGACGATTGGAACTGAGAAACGGTCGAACCCGTTTGTAGGATTACCCGCCGGTTACACCGATTAGACTCAACGTGGCGATGCACCCGGCATTGGTGGAGAGTGCAATTTCGATTGCTCGACGCTGTTTGCTGCGGCAGCCGAGTCATCTTCCGTGTCTTGCCGGGGCGGAGTTGTGGCGGGTAGTTCCAGCGTGAAGATGCTGCCTGCTCCTGTGTTGCTCTCGACCCGAATCCGCCCGCCATGTTCTTGGAGGATTTTTTGACTGACGGGCAATCCGAGCCCAGTTCCGCGGCCCCCTTTGTGGGACACAAATACGGTGAAGATTTTCTCGAGGTCATTCTTTTCAATTCCTGATCCGTTGTCAGCGACGCGAATGAAAGCCATGGCTTGGGTGGCGTCATAACGGGTCTCGATATCGACGCGACTTTCGCCCAGGTCCTGACACGCATCGACGGCATTCGAGACGACGTTCAAGACCGCTCGATGCATTCCCTCGGGATCAAAGAGCAGGACGGGCATCTCCGGATCGGCTTCCCAAGCAAGGTAGACACGTTCTTTGCCAGCGCGTATCTGGACCAACTCAACAACGTCGCTGACGACATCGTTCAGGTTGGCGGGTTCTGGTTCTGGTTCTCGATCCTTGCTGAAGGTGAGCATATCCATGACTAACGTTGAGATGCGTTCCTGATTTTTCTCAACAATTCCCCACCCTTTCCGCATGGTCTCGATCGATTGCTCGGCAGCTTCGAGGTCGACCTGACTTTCCTTGAGGGCCGAGGCGTGGTCTTTCAGGCCAACTTCGATCAAGTAGCTGCCGCCACGCACTCCCTGCAGAATATTCTTGATATGGTGCGAAAGTGTGGCAATCGTTTGTCCAACTGCCGCAAGCCGCTCCGCCTGAACCATCGCCTTATAATAGGAGGTATCTTCCACTGCCAGAGCTGCCTGGTGGGCGATCGCAATCATCAGCTTGAGGTGTTCTTGCGTGAACTGATTTGAATCCCCTTGTTGCAACAGCTTTTCGGGTTTCACCGAGGTGTCGATGTATATTGCACCGACGACGTGATAGCGACCTTGCATGGGGACACAAATAGCCTCTCGCACACCCAGCTTTACGATGCTCTGGGCGGGATCCCATCGATCGTCTTCCCGTGCATCACTTGTCAATACACCTTCGTTGCGATCAACGACGTAGTCGAGTATCGTTTTGCTAATCGTGATCCGGTCGTCACTCTTGAGGCTGCGGCGATGACGACGTACTTTTGGGATAAGATCACCGCTCTCTTCATCTTTGAGCATGATGCAACCGCGGTCGGCATCCACCCACTCGAAGATCATGTCCATGATACGGGCCAACAACTCGTCGATGTCGAGCGTGTGACTCACGGCTAAAGCCGTTCGGTACATGATTTCAAGGTTGCTGCGGGCACGCGCCAGCCAGGGGCTAACGGACTCGTCGCTGATCGGACCCAGTAACTGGCTGCCTTCACTTTGTGTTACCGTGTGAACAATCCTGGACCCTTCGGATTCGGACTGCGGTGCGACGATGTTGATCTTGTCGGCAAGATCTTCGAAATGGCCTCCCGTTACACCCGTGTAGAGTAATACCGTGCTGCCGAGTTGGAGTTGATCGCCACTGGAAAGTTCGTGCTTAACCAAACGGGAACCGTTTACAAACGTGCCATTGGAACTGTCGAGATCCCGGAGGAAGTATCCCTCTTCCTGTTGACGCAATTCAGCATGTGTACGGGATACCTCCGTGTCGTGCAGCTGAATCGTATTGTTCGACACGCGACCAATCGTCACCAACTGCTCATCGAGCTCAAATCGGTTGCCCTGGTCTCGGCCGTAGATCACAAAAAGTGATGGCACAGTAAACTAATCTGTTGGTTGTGAGTTATTGAAATGATAAACGGGTGCGGTCTCAAACGATTTAAGCCCCGTCACGAGTCAGCAACTGTGACAAGCGTGTGTTACGAAGAACCCGTGGCGACAGCAGAGATTGCCACAACGGGTTTGCGCACTTGCCCCTCCCCCCTTTATTTTGCAGAAGTCATACTGGTGCCTAAATTAATCCATCTTTTGCCAAACACACCTTTCCAGGTTGTTGTGCCGCGGCAGCGGTTTTTGTTGCCGACGAAATAACCTGAAAAGCATGGCTGGGCCAAATCAAGCAACGTCGAAGAAGACGAGTGTTCCGTCCTGACTGCTACCCGGCAGCCAGTAGACCTTCAATTTTACGGAGCAGAGGCCCGTAGTGGTAGGGCTTGGCCACAAATTGTCCACTCGGGAGGCCGGAATTGCCGCGTCGGACACTTCCCAGCACGATGACGGGTGTCTCATGGGACCTTGCCACATCGGCCAGACGTCGGCTGGCGTCGTAACAGTCCGAATGATCGCTTTCAGCGTCAAATACGATGATGTCCGGGTGGTGTTCACGTGTCAACTCGGCGGCTTTGTCGGCGCGGTCGGTCCCGACCGCAACGGCGCCATGCCGCTCGAGAAGCTCGCTGAGGACTTCCCGCGACTCGTCCGATTCGTCAACAATCAACACACGTGGAGAGGTAGACAACAGCAGATCTCCAGCACGAGGGGAAAGAATTTCAGGCGGGGTGCGGAGGGTAGCGGCTTCCCCAACGCTTGTCAAAATCGAATTGCCGCAAGATTCTTCCAATCGCCGGCCGGAGGTGCTTGCCCTATAATTTCACGGCAAACCTTGGTTGCTAGCGGCGGGACAGCTGCCAAGTTGACCGGCATAGCGATTCACCACTGGGGAGTGGTCGGCGATCACGTTCCTCCGGTCGCCCAGAGGAACTGTCCGGGTAAGGCGATGATTGCCACGCGAGTCGCTGCATTTTGAGCAATTTGGAGTATCCCGTTTCCCAACTTGGCATGGTTTTCCAACTGGACATGGAGTTTTTTGCGCAACTTATGAGAGCCCTGAAAAGAACGAAGAAATACTTGCGGCCCGCTAGCAGTGGCCTGCTGTTGTTGCTGTTAGTGATCGGTCCAGAGCGGGTGTCTGCCGAACCGGTGCAGGAGGCCGAGCGCCGCCTGGCAAAGTCGGCTCAATTTCTTTCTTCTGACGCCCTTGGAGGGCGTGGGATGGGGTCCGCTGGCATTCAACAAGCTGCCGAGTTCATCCGCGATGAATTTCAGCGGATTGGGTTGCAGACCGAAGTCTACAACGGCACACCTTACCAAACGTTTGACGTGACTATCGGTGCTCAACTTGGGAAGATCAATACCTGCAGGCTTTACGAATCAGTCGGCGATGGCAGCACACCTGCCGCGATGGTGCTTGCACTCGAGGAGGACTTTACACCGCTCGCCATAGGAGGCGCGGGGATATTTGACTTGCCGATCGCTTTTGTCGGTTATGGTATTACGGCTCCCGAAGCTGACTACGACGATTACAGCAAAGTCGACGTCACAGGCAAAGCGGTTGTCATCCTGCGTCACGAGCCACAGCAGGACAATCCCCACAGCGTTTTCGATGGTACCGACCATTCAGAGCACGCACCTTTTCGCAAAAAAATAAGCAATGCCTTCCAGCATGGTGCTGCGGCCGTCATTTTTTGCACGGACTTGCACGAGATCGACTCTAGGCTGGGGCAATGGGAGAAGCGGATCAAGGCTGCCGAAGAGGAGTTGGCGGCTGTAGCAGACACGGCATCGGAGGAAGCGGGCAAGCTCCGCAGCGGCCTCGATGATTACAAGTCACAACTCGAGACAGAGCGGGACCCGGTTTTGGAATTCACCCGGGCAGGTACCGATGGAGAAACGCGAGAGATTCCCGCTTTTCATGTTCGGCGTGGCGTCATCGACGAGTTGTTGGCTACGACCAGGCATGCGAGTTTGGCTGAAATCGAGGCGCAGATTGATCGCACCTTGGAGCCTGACAGTTTCGATATCGAAGGGTGGCGTTTGGCTGGTGAAGTGCAGATTCAGCGGGAGCAAGTCGAAGCTCGGAACGTTGTTGGGATCCTGGAAGGGGCCGGTTCGCTGGCAGACGAAACCGTAATCGTGGGGGCCCATTTCGATCATTTGGGACTTGGTGAGGAGGGATCAGCCAAGCCTGGCAGCGAGGAAATCCACAACGGGGCCGATGACAATGCGTCGGGCGTGGCGGTTCTGTTGGAAGTTGCCCGCGGCTTGGTGAATCGCACCGAACCTCTCGCTCGACGGGTAGTGTTCGTGGCATTCTCTGGCGAGGAGATTGGTCTTTTGGGGAGTGCCGAGTATGTGCGGGATCCGTTATTCCCGCTGAAAGATACGGTTGCCATGTTGAATTTCGACATGGTTGGCCGGATGAAAGACAACAACTTGATCATCAACGGAACTGGCACCAGCGAACAGTTTGTAATATGGATCGAAGAGTTGAACGAAAGCTTTGGATTGGAAATCACGCCAAGTACCGGTGGATTTGGTCCCAGTGATCATTCTTCGTTTTACGCCAAAGAGATTCCCGTCTTACATTTCTTTACAGGGTCTCACTCAGATTACCATCGGCCAAGCGATGACTTCCATTTGCTGAACGTGGCCGGTATGCGGACGATCAGCCAATTTGTGACCGGTTTAACAGTACGTATCGCGAACGCTCCAGAGCGGGCAACCTATGTCAAGGTCGCCCAAAAACCACTGGGGGACCGGAGGGCTAACCCACGCCCCTATTTCGGGAGTATCCCCAATTTTGCCGAAGCAAGTGGTGGCTATGCCATCAGTGGTACAGGTCCTGGTAGTCCGGCAGAGAAAGCCGGACTCCGGGCAGGTGATGTGATTGTGAAGTTGGGTGATTTTCAGGTTGGGAACCTCGAGGATTTCGACGGGGCACTGCGAAAATATTCGGCCGGAGACACGGTTCCCGTTGTGGTTCGCCGCGCAGGCAAACAGCGGGAACTGGCGGTGACGCTCGATCCGCCGCGATAGTCGTTATTTGGGCCCTGCCGGATCCAGCCAGGGAGCGAACGGTGCGGATTTAACCTTTCTTTGCCACAGATTTGCCGGATTCCAACTGCCACTGTTTGGAATCACGCCTGTGGCTGGGATTTTCGTGCCATACGTTTTTGGCGATCGTCGCAGCAGTGTGGGTGCTATCGGTACTGCGGGAGTGGAGTCTGGGTTCTTTTCGATAGAACTGGGGCCTGCGCATGGTCAGGTTGTCCGGTTTGGTGCCCGCCGATCAGGCCAGGTCGTCTGTGGTAGGGCCCTGGAAACGGTTTTAAAATCTGCTGTTAACTGGTCTTTACGTGAAGGGGGCTTCTCGACAAAATACGCCCCGCGTTTTCAAAGCCAGGTTTCCTGCCACTGTGCTTTTCCGGCGAAACCCTGGTCACACCACGTATCGGTCAAGGATGACCCCCAATCAGCAAGGAGTGCTGACGTGAGAGCTCACGTAATTCCCGCCGTATTGGCCGCTGCCCTGTCGGTCCAAGTCCTGTTCACTTCCTTTGCATCGGCTCAGAACCAGGCTGGTGCTAATGCCCCCAAGTTTGGTATCGCCGTCGTTGACGTTGGCTATATTTTCAAAAACCACCAGCGATTTAAAACGACAATGGGAGGGATGAAGAGTGAAATGCAAGGGATTGAGCAGAGTCTCAAATCCAAACGTGAAGGCATTGCCCAAAAAGAAGCCGAGCGCAACGAATACAATTTGGGTACGCCGGAATACAAGGCTCTTGACGAAGAGGTTGCTCGCCAAAAGGCCGACTTCAATGTTGAGATGACTCAACTCCGCAAGGACTTTCTTGAGCGTGAAGCCAAAGTCTACTACCAGACTTATCTCGAGGTGGATGAAACAGTTCGGTACTATGCCCAGCGACAAAACATTGGGATTGTGTTGCGGTTCAATGGAGAGAAGCCCAATCCAAATCGTCGTGACGACGTATTGCGATCGATCAACAAACCAGTTGTGTTTCAGAATAACATCGATATCACGCCCGATGTGTTAAGCCTGTTGAATCGCGATACGCGTGAGATAGCGCGGCCGGATTCAAAGCAGATCCCTCGTTAGGGATAGTCATTCTCTGTTCTTTCGTAGGGCGTCTCGAGGGGTAGTATGCTTTCGGGACTGCGGTACAAGTGAGCGGGATGGCGAATGGTCATTTCCAATTTTCGTAACGAAATGACGGGAACAAGAGATTAGTCGATAAGTCCGCCCCGGACATTGCCCCCCGCCTGGGAGTTGAATTCTCATGTCTTCGTTGCGCTGTCAACGCACGATCGCCCAGCGAGTCGCTGTGAGCGGCTTTGGTTATTGGAGCGGCCAAGATGTGCAGGTCGAGTTCCGCCCGGCGAAGGCGGGATGCGGTGTGGCATTTGTCCGCGGTGATCTTCCCCAGCCCGTACGCCTGCCGGTGGACGTAAGACTTCGGGTCGCTGCCCCGCGGCGTACCGTCTTGCAGATTGACGACATCCGTGTCGAAATGGTTGAGCATATCCTGGCGGCACTCAGTGGGCTTGGAATCGACAATTGCGAAGTTTGGGTGGATGCGGCGGAGTTGCCTGGCTGCGACGGTTCGTCACAGGCATTTGTCGAAGCACTTGACCGAGCCGGAATTGTTGAGCAAAGTCTGCCGGTGTGCCCGTTGCGAGTCAACCAACAGTTGCAGTTCGGCGATGAGCAGGCCTGGATCGAGATCAACCCACCACGGGGGGAGGGGTTGTCTATCGAGTATCGGCTTGATTACGGCCCTGGTCCAGTTGGCAGGCAATCGCTAACTGTGGAGATCACGCCTGAGACCTTCCGACACGGATTAGCTTCCTGCCGGACCTTCCTGCTCGAGGAAGAAGCCCGCCTGCTGATATCTCAAGGTTTGGGAGGGCGGGTGACCCCGAGTGACCTGTTAATTTTCAACGCAGCGGGCCCGATCGCTAATTCGCTGCGGTTTGCAGATGAATGTGTGCGTCACAAGATCCTTGATATCGTGGGTGATTTGGCCCTCGCAAATTGCCCGATCGTGGGGCACGTTATCGCCAATCGGAGCGGACACCAACTCAATGCGACGTTAGTGGCGTCTGTCATTGAGCAATCACAAGACTCTCTGGCTGCGAGAAGGTGTGCGTAGCCATTTGACTATCCTGCCGACCCACCACGTTCTACCAATCCTCAAAAATACCAGTTATGGCTACTTGCATTGCGGCTAATGCCTGGATTGATCCTCAGGCCGAGATCGACACGGATGTCGAGATTGGCCCTTTTTGTACGATTGGTCCCCAAGTCAAGATTCACTCGGGTACGCGTCTTGTGAGCAGTGTTGCGGTTATGGGAAAGGTGACACTGGGGCGGAACAACGAGATATATCCTAACGCGGTTATTGGGGGAGAGCCGCAAGACCTGAGCTATACGGGCAGCAATACGCAGGTGATCGTCGGTGATGGAAATATCATTCGCGAAAGCGTGACGATCAATCGAGGAAGCGAAAAAGAGGATGGTATTACATTCATCGGCAGCAACAACATGTTGATGGCGGGCTCTCACGTCGCACACGATTGTAAGCTGGGTGATCATATTGTCATGGCGAATTGCGCCCTTTTGGGCGGTCATGTGCACGTGGAAGATTATGCTTCGATCTCGGGTGCGGTGGGAGTCCATCACTACGCCACGATTGGGAGTTACAGTTTTGTGGGTGGGCTGAGTCGTGTGCTTCACGACGTGCCCCCATTCATGTTGTGCGAGGGGGCGCCTGCCCGTCCGCGGTGCATCAATATTGTGGCACTAAAGCGGCACAATTTTACGTCGCAGGTCATCGATTGCCTTGCCGAAGCTCACCGTCTGATCTACCGCGGCAAGATTGGGTTGGAGCCTGCTCGGGAGATCCTGCGTGGGAACGGGCAGTTAGTTCCGGAGGTCAATTCACTTTTGATGTTCGTCTCTAGTCAACAGGATGGGCGTCATGGTCGTAGCCGAGAGGGAAGGAAAGCAGCGTGAAACCCATTCGTTTGGCAGTCATTGGCTGTGGCCATTTAGGTCGCTATCACGCGAAGATCGCGGCGCGGCTTAACGAGGTAGAACTGGTTGCCGTCTGTGATCCGCTGGAAATTTCACGACAACGTGTTGCCGAGGAAGTGGGGTGCAGGCCTGTCGCAGACTTTCGCGAGGTCGTTGACCAGATCGATGCGGCTGTGTTGGCGACGCCAACTTCTACACATTGCGATATTGGCCAGCAATTGCTCGAGCAAGGTTTGTCGCTGCTGGTTGAAAAGCCGCTGGCTGCGACTGTTGCCGAGGCAGAACAACTTCTTCGTTGCGCCGACCAGCAAGGGGGCGTACTTCAGGTAGGGCATGTGGAGCGATTCAATCCAGCTTTCACCTGCGTTGCCAACAAACTGAAGGATCCCAAGTATATTGAGGCCACCCGTACCAGTGGGTACTCATTTCGGTCGACCGATATTGGCGTCGTGCTTGATGTCATGATCCACGATTTGGACATCATTCTTGCCCTCGTTAATGCCCCGGTCACCCGCGTCGATGCGATCGGGATCTCGGTGGTCGGGGAGCATGAAGACATGGCCAGCGCCCGACTTGCCTTTGCCACGGGTTGTGTGGCCCAACTGACGGCCTCGCGGGTAAGTTACGAAACACGTCGCACGATGCAGGTCGCGACAACCAGCTGTTTCGCATCAATCGATTTTGCGGATTTACAGGCCACGATGGTCGCTCCCCGAGAAGATGTCTTGAAACGCAAGTTGGAATTTCGCCAACTCGCTGCCGATGACGTGGCTTACTGGAAAGAGCACATGTTTGATGAACTGCTCGTCAAGCAGGTGCATCACCCTCCCCAGATTAACGCTCTCGAAGAAGAGCAACGCGAACTGGTTGCTGCAATTCGGCAACGCGGAACCCCACGGGTTGATGGTATTGCCGGTCGCAACGCCGTAGCCGTTGCCGAACTTATTCTGGATCAAATTTCCAAGCACGACTGGGACGGAGCAGGAAGCAAGCGGTGTGGCCCACGGGCCACACCGGCGTTGCCCATCCTCGATGACCCCACTTCCTGGCAGCTGGATGTTCCCCAGTGGCGGAAGGCAGGTTGATGCAGGCACGTTGGCTTGCCCCGTCATTCGCTATGCGCTAGGCCAGATCGCGATCTTCAAACAGAATCAGTGCCAACAACATGGCCACTGTGCAATAGAGAATGCAGTAGGCCAGGGCCCAGCCAAGGTACGCGGCTGGAACGTCGACTCCGCCTGCTACCGCTGCTTGGATGTTGAAATGGTCGAGCACCGGCAGCACCAGTGCCACCAGGCGACCGATAAAGCCGACAAACTCCAGTTGCACGGCGGATGACTGCACGATGCGGGTTCCCAGGTGTCCCAGTACATAGATTGACCCACAAATGATCAGGTTGGGTATGAAGGGCAGGCGAGTTGAAATCGCGACGCTGATCGATGCCAGCACAACCGTTTCGAGGAAAGCGAGAACCAGTCCGGGTACAACACGCATCATTTCGTCGTAACAGAGTTGCCAATCGGGATTTGGATTGGCGGTTTCGCGCGCATCATAAACAACCTTGAATGACACCGCGACCATCAAGACCAGGCCGAGCAGTACAAACAAGACCAGGACTGGCCAAATAATGCCAAGGAACTTGCCGAGCACAAATTGCCGACGGCTGATCGGTTTGGAAAGCAAGGTAATGGCCGTGCGGCCTTCAATCTCGTCGGCGATCGAGGTGCTGGCCGTCCATAGAGCGAACATAATCGCCAGCGCCATGATCGTTTCGAACCCGGTATTTCGCAAAACCTTGACGTCTTCGCCGAACGTGTTGTAGGGCACATAGACAAAGCACAGCAAAGCAAATCCACCAATTAACAAGGCAATCAGAAAAAGGGGTTGCGCCATTGCTTCCTTTGCAGTCGCAATCGCAATTGCCGATAGTCCCGGTAGCAGCGCGTAAAGTAGCAGGTAAATCACGTAGAGTCCGACGACGCTGGCTGCGACAATCGGAATTTGATGGACCTCGGGCATTTCGACGTCCGTCAGCACGTCAATGGTGAGGAGTGTTGCCGCATCACTTTCATTGGTTATGTAGAGAGTGTCGACGGTGCCATCAAACTGTCGGGCAATCTTGCTGGCAGGCGTCCACATGTACGGTTCATCGCCTTCGACAAAAATGAGCGGGGCAGAATATGCCTTGCCAGTCTGAACGCTAATCCGGAGGTCCTGGTCGCTTGAAAATGAATATCGGTGAATCTCGTCGGCACGAAACTCGATGGGGATTTCCAGGTCTTCCACTTGAGCCGGAATCTCGACCTCCAGCTGGGTTTGTCCTACAGCGGGCAGGCGGTTCAGCGAGTCGACCACATTGGTGACCGACATGGTCCCGCTTGCCAGAATCGTGAATCCGACCAGGACCAGGACAGCGTACGATATGGGCACCAAGGGGCCTTCTTGAATGATTTGCGGAATGGCCCTGGCAGCTGGCCGGGAGACAAGCCAGAGGATCCCCCAGAGCACCAGGAGAATCCCAACACCGAGAGAAATTCCAGCCGAGAACAGCCACACGGGGCCCAGCCAAACCGACAGATTTGCCGCCAACAGTACGACCGAAAGTGAGAGAGTCATCATAAAACGCTAATAATGGATATTGAATCCTGTGAATTCGCCTGTCGCCGGGAGAATTTCGGAGTGTTCGTCTTCAATGTGCCCGGCTGTTTGAGAGCGGATAGCCTGTAACAAGGCATTTAACTCCTTGGCGGTACCTTCGGCCAATAGCTGAACCCGGCCATCTGCCAAATTTCGCACATGCCCGCTGACAGCATAGCTGGCGGCAACCGACTTTGCCGTAAAGCGAAACCCAACACCCTGGACGCGCCCGGAATAATGGACCAAACGACGCTCAGCGGCAGAGGTGGGTGGCATCGGCAGATTATGGCGTCGGGCACCGGCAGCCAAAGCTCTCCAAACAAGCGGAACAGCAAAGGGAGCAGTATATCGAGCGACTGCCGGGATGACCAGGGTTGACCTAAAAAGGGCATTCTCCTAACTTTCGGTCGCCATGGTCCGGACTGTAATCGCAGCTGTTTTTGTAGCCCCACTCATTTTTGTGTTGGATGGTCGTTTGCTGCATGCGCAAGCTGCCCCGCCGCAGGCCAAAATCGCCGAAATCGTTGCCTCCTCCCCGCCGCTGGGCCAATTGTTAGTTCTTCACAACGACAGCGTGTTGCTGGGCTCGGTCACCATGCATGGTGACCATTACGAGGTCCAACGCGAGGGCCTGTCTATGCGGATTCCAGCGCGTGACGTAGCGTTCGTCGCCCAATCCCCGGTCGACGCGTACCGGCAAAAGCGGGCGTCCCGAGGGCAACCGACCGCAACCGAACATATTGACCTTGCCGAGTGGTGTTTGCGGCATTCTCTGTGGGCAGAAGCTTCACTTGAGTTGCTCCAGGCACGTGGCAAGGACCCTGCCCATCGGCAACTGGAACTCATCGAGCGGCGGCTGCTTGTTAACAGCGCCCGTCGTCAGCCGCAAGAAAAGAAAACCCATTCGATCAGCAAGCCGCAGTCAGGTGGCAGAGCGGAACATGCGGCATCCGCAACGGAACTTCCCAAAGGTGCTCTGGAACTGTTTACGCGACGGGTCCAGCCCTTGCTGGTCAACAATTGCACGGCCTCAGGTTGCCATCGTCCTGAAGGGCCCACTGAGTTTTCTCTGAGTCGAGCGATCTTGTATGGCGAGAGCAACCAAAAGACAACACACCACAACCTCTCCGCGGCTCTTGCACAAATTGACCGTACCAACCCCACCCAAAGTCCTCTGTTGGTCGTCCCCTTGAAGCCGCACGGTGGGCTTGATCACGCGATTTTTCCGCCACACCGGCGCACCCTCCGCCAGCTTTTAGTGCAATGGGTGACCCTGGTTACCGACGAGGTGCAGTTACCCTACCTTGCCGAACTTGACCAGCCGACGATTTTCTTGCCTCCGCGATTAGTACCGTCACAACCGACGGTACAACGCGGGGTGATGCCGGCCACTCACTGGCAACCGCCGCGTCGGCTGGGGGGTCCGCCACGAGTCCGCTTTGGGGCTACCCGGCCGGTGCAACGGCAGCGTGACCCGTTCGATGCGGCGGCACTTAGCCAGCAAATCGACCAGCTTGCGAAGGAAACCGGTCAAACGACCGCGGCGACTCCGAGTGGCGAAACCTCGACCGCAGCGGGTACGCCCGCACCGGCCGGGGCAACCACTTCGGTAACCCCACCAAGTGAGCCAGAATTCCAACCGCCAGCTTCAACCGAGGCCGAGGCCGAGGGCGATTAAGATCCGCTGATCGGCTAGTGTTTCGGCGATCAGCGAAGCACCTTCAAACGAATGTGACGCGGTGTGGCGATTGGGTACTGCGACCGTATAGGCACCAGCGGCACTGGCAGCCCGAACCCCATTGGCGCTGTCTTCCAGTACCATCATGGCTACCGGCGGAAGACCCAGCCGCTGAGCTGCCAGCTCGTAGATTTCCGGGTCGGGTTTGCCACGCTCTACGTCATCGACGGTTAGCACCAATTCAAAGTGATGGGCAACGTTACAAACCTCCAGCAGTTCGTGGGCATAGTGTCGTTGTCCGCAGGTCGCCACAATCCGCGGGACATGGCTTGCTTCGAGTCTGGCGAGCAACTCAAGCATTCCGGGCATGGGTTGTAGCTCGTTCGCAATCAGCCGTTGCATGATAGCTTCGGACTCGGCATAAAGTTCTTCCGTTGTGGTATCGAGCGCAAATGCGTCAATCATCGTTTGGAGTGATTTGTGGGCGGTGAGGCCGATAATCTGCTCGCGCAAGTTGTCATTCATCGTATGGCCGTGTTGACTCAACAGCTCATTGCCTGATTTTTCGTAGAGGTCCTCGGTGTTGACGAGCAACCCATCGAGGTCGAAAACCACGGCGCGAATGGGCGTTGAGGGCGGATCGAACTTCACAGGAGGATTTGCCATCGATTTGGTTGGTTGAGTTTTTCCGGGTTGTCAGAGGCTCGATGTGATGTTCGCCGGGAGTCGGGTACAGCGGCCGAGGGTGTTATCCGACAGGTGAACACAGTTCGTCGATCAAGAGTTGCTTGAATTGATCAAGGATTACCGCCGTGGCTCCCCAGACATGGTCGTTGCCCACGCGAAAGCAGGGAACGCTCAATTCAAGCCCGCCCTGCCTGACGGTGGTCTGCCGAATCGTGTCGGGATCACGTAACATGGCCAGGGGTAATGCCACGACCCGGGCAACCTCGGCCGGATTGGGGTTCCACTCGGTAAGCGTTTTGCTCACGGCAACCCATGGTGTGACATCACTGTCACTGGCAAAAACGTAACATTTTGGGAGCGGTCCCAACAGTTGTAGATTTTTCTGCGGGCCAAGTTCTTCAGCCAGTTCGCGGAGGGCTGCTTGAGCGGTCGTTTCCCCTGGTTCGACCATGCCACCCGGCAGTGAAATCTGGCCGCGATGGTAAGCGGTCTGCTCGGTCCGTACCGTCAGTGGCAATTTCCAGTGACCGGCTTGTTGGTAAAGCAGCAGCAAGACGGCGGCCGCCCGAGATGTGTCTGGTGCGGGGCCCCGATGACGCCCATAGCTTGCGGGTGGGGCCATTTCTGGTGTCTTGCAGTAGCCTTGCGTATGGTCGGCGAGCAAGGATGCAAGGCGGGTCGGTAGTTGGTCACTGGAGGTGATCGACACGGTAGACGACATAAACCTGGTTCTGGTAGGCGATGGGCAGGGCCAAAAGGCGACGATTATCAGTCACGACATAGTCGAAATGGTATTTGTTGGCTAGGGCCTTGACCCGTTCGGTTCCCATATGCCCAATCGATCGATACCGCTTTGTTTCGCTACCGGGTGGCCGAGAGTGGATATCACGATACCGGCGATGCCACTGGACGACGCTGGCAGCGTCCTGTGGAATGTCCTTGTGGGTGACGACTTCTGCCCGCTGGGCCCGCCATTTGAAAGACTTGGCCGATCGGGGGGTGAGAAACAGCGCGTCGGTTGGTGTATGTTTTTCGATCCATTGGCAGACATCCAGCCAGGCAGCGTAGTCGCGCATCCTGAAGTCAGCCTGGGGAATGGGTGATTGCAGTCGGGAAATTGTGTTTTCGGCGAGTTGCCAGGTTGCCAGGCAGATCGCCCCAATCAGGGCTACAACGGCCCAACGTTTTTGCTGCTCAAGTCCGTTTGCCACTAGCGCGACAAGGTGTACCGCCACGGCAAGAGGAACCGCAAAGTCGGCGAGGCGAAACCAGTAATATTTCAACAGGCTGGCGGCCGTGACCGGGTGATTCCAGAGCAACAGT
>Ga0315336_1001803_pt1 | contig 37655 bp, 33 predicted proteins | sample ASW5metaG_FD_204512 | JGI IMG/M metagenome (GOLD analysis project Ga0315336, IMG submission 204512) | Ammonia-oxidizing marine archaeal communities from Monterey Bay, California, United States - ASW #5 | ecosystem: Environmental > Aquatic > Marine > Intertidal zone | place: USA: California... | reverse complement strand
TCGTGATGGTTTGTCGTGGCGGCAAATACTATCTCGTTACCACCCGGCGTCCATTTCGCTTGCAGATCATCGCTCGAGATGCTCGGTACCGCAGCGTACCCTGGTTCTTCGACAAGCGTGGTGCCGACAAAAAGATCTTTAGCGATTGCACCGGCTTCGGCATCTTGTACGAACAAGTGCATCTGTCGGTCGTCGCGCCAATGATCCCATTGGCGCACCGGAAAGATGTCATAGGCCGAAACATCGTATTCGATCTCATCTCGCCGATTTTTTTCCGCCTTATTCTCTTCATTGCTGGTAGCACCGGGGTAGACGCGGCTTTGAAAAGCGATTCTTGTACCGTCCGGGCTCCACTCGGCATTCCCCGCCCCGGTGATCAGGTCCGTGATCTGAATGGCCTCCCCGGGCCCCGTCATGTCGATAACAAATATCTGACTGGGATTATCTTCGCCGTTCTCATCCTCGCCGCGCGACGTGCTGAATGCGAGTTTACTTCCGTCGGGACTCCAGACGGGATCACTTTCCCCTTCCGGACTCGAGGTCAATCGTCGCGCTGCAGTAGTCCCATCCGTGGCGACAAGCCAAAGGTCCTTGATCTCCCCGTCTTCTTCGTAAGAGGGCTCGGTCACCAAAACGACGGCCCAGCGTCCGTCCGGACTGGGCTCGGGCGTTCCGAGTCTGTTCATCAACCAGACATCGTCGTGAGTAACGGCATGTGTATCGCTATTCTTTTCATACTCTTTGGCACCGGCGAATGGCGGCAGCAGAAACAGTCCGATCATTACGCTGATGGTTGAGGGTGTGCGCATAATTTTCTCCTTTCGAGAGATTTTTGATTCTGCTACTTTTCAATAGAATTTCCATTTAAGGATTGGAAATGCCACCGTATAATAGCAGCCCCCCGCGAAGCCGGGTTAGATCAATAACAAACTACGCTCCCTTCGTCTAGCGGTTCAGGACGCCGCCCTCTCACGGCGGTAACAGGGGTTCGAATCCCCTAGGGAGTGCCAATCAAAACACAAGGTTAGCGATTTCGATCGTTAGCCTTTTTTGGTTTACCAAACCACGATACGATGATGATCAATCAAACTCTCAGTCACTCACATAATCATTTATCTGGTATCGTCACTTCACTGCAACACAGGAATGCACCATGTCAAAACAAATAAAATTATTGGCTTGCCGGCCGCTGTATTTAGTTGCTGTCGTTTATTTCCTAGCCGTGCTTTCCACCAGTGACTCTGTCGAAGCGCAGGAAACCGCAAAACCGGTCTTACACGGAAAACATTGGGTTGCTATTACCGGCAAACCACTGGCTGCCACTGCAGGTAGTATGACCTTTACGCGAGGCGGGAACGCCGTGGATGCAGCCTGCGCGATGCTAGCGGCAACATCGACAATGTGGGACACCTTGGGATGGGGTGGTGAAACACAGGCACTGATCTACAACCCTCATACCGGCGAGGTAAAGGGTATAAATGCGCTTGGAGTGGCACCGACTGGCGCAACCGTAGAATTTTTTCGCGAAAAAGGGATGTTGTATCCGCCAGAATATGGGCCCCTAGCCGCAGTTACACCGGGCACACCAGGCGGTTTAATGGTGATGTTGGCCGAATACGGAAAACTCAGCTTAGCCGAGGTATTAGCTCCTGCTATACAAATGGCCGAAGGTTATCCGATCGAGAAATCTCAAGCGGATAACATGGAGAAACACAAAGATATATTGGAGCAATGGTCATACTCGAGGCAAGTTTTTCTTCCTTATTTGAGAAAAGATGGCAACCAAGAACGTGCCGCACCCTATCCAGGCGAGAACTTTAGCCAGCCCGACCTTCTCACAACATTGCAAAAACTGGTAGATACTGAAAGCAAAGCACTAGTCGATGGAAAGAGTCGTAAGGAAGCAATCTACGCAGCATACGACCGTTTTTATCGCGGTGACATCGCAGAGGAGCTGGTTCGCAGCTCAGCTGAGTATGGCGGACTAATGACAATGGCCGACCTCGACGGTTGGCAAGTTCATATTGAGGATCCTGTTAGCACTAACTACAAAGGAATTGATGTTTATAAACTAACGCACTGGGTGCAGGGTCCGGTCCTGTTACAGGCGCTCAATATCTTGGAAGAAATTGACTTGAAGAGCATGGGATACAACAGCGCACGATATATCCATACTCTTTATCAGGCTATGAATCTATCATTCGCCGACAGAGATTTTTATTATGGCGATCCATACATGCCACCTGTTGAACCCATTCATGGTCTTCTTTCAAAGGCGTATGCAAAACATCGACGCGGACAAATCAATTGGCAACGCAACAATCCTGATACAAAGCCGGGCGACCCCTATCCGTTCCAAGGTGACAAGAATCCCTATCTGGATCTATTGGAGAAATGGACGCCTATTCCGCCGACAGCCAAAGCTGAGAGTATGGAGGAGCTTCAACAGACGAGCCTGATGAGTAATGAGGAACAGTTTCTGGCGGGTACTACTTCGATCCAAGCCGCCGATGCTGAGGGCTGGGTGGTGTCGATCACCCCGAGCGGAGGCTGGATTCCGGCCTTTATTGCCGGCCGAACGGGTATTGGAATGAGCCAGCGTATGCAGAGTTTCGTACTGGACAAAGCACTCAACCCATTCAACGTTGTTCACCCTGGGCAACGGCCGCGCGCAACACTCACTCCCAGCCTGGCATTGAAAAACGGTAACCCCTTTTTGGCATTTTCAGTACAAGGTGGCGACACTCAAGATCAGAACCTGTTGCAGTTTTTTCTCAACGTAGTCGAATTTGGCATGAACGTCCAGCAAGCTGTCGAGGCTCATAATATCACCAGCTACCAAATGCAAAGTTCGTTTGGTGCACACACAGCTGAGCCAGGCCGGATACAGGTTACCAACCGAGTACCCGTGTGGGTTCGCGACGAGTTAACCCGAATGAACTACCGCCTTGAGGCAGTGGATCGCACATATAGTCCAATCACCGCTATCTATTTCGATAATAAGAATGACACGATGTGGGGTGGTGCCAGCGATATCGGCGAAGATTATGGTGTAGCGTGGTAACCACACTAGCGCTTCCGATGGTCAAACTGCCTACTGTAAATACATCATAAAAAACTAGGGAGGATAGGCCCTAGTCACTTAAAAATAGTGCCTAAAAAATAGCTATTTCTTAGTATGAAAAACAAATACCTAGAATTTCGCAATAATGAAGGAGCTTACATCTGTATTTTTGTATGGTAAAAAGCTCCTAAAATGGATCACTAATATGTTTATTCAGCCACCCTTTAATCATGCAATGAGATATAACAAATGACTGTATTCGAACATGCGGAGTTTGACTCTCATGAGTCCGTGCAATACTTTTCCGACGAAGCCAGTGGCTTGCGTGCAATTGTGGCCATTCATTCGACAGCTATGGGGCCGGCCGCTGGCGGTTGCCGTTGGTGGCAATATGTTAACGAGGATGCTGCAATAACCGACGCGCTACGACTTTCACGCGGTATGACTTACAAGAACGCCATTGCTGGCCTACCATTCGGTGGCGGTAAAGCTGTCATACTCGCACAACAGGGGCAGCAAAAACCCCGTGAACTCTTCAAAGCCTTTGGCCAATGCGTAGAATCCCTACACGGACAGTATGTGACCGCTGCAGATATGGGCGTCACAATCGAAAACATGCGTGTTGTGCAGAAATACACATCGTATGTTTCAGGTTTACAGCAAACGAATAATGCTGATAGTGGCGATCCCGCCCCCTGGACCGCCTACGGCATCTTTTTGGGTATCAAAGCTGCCGTAGAAAAAAAGTTAGGTACCGATAAAATCAAAGGCCTAAAAATCGCCGTGCAAGGAGTTGGCAATGTTGGTTACCAACTCTGTAAATTACTACATACTGAAGGTGCAATACTTACCGTTGCTGACATCAATACCGCGAACATCGCACGTATTCAACGAGAACTATCCGTCACTACCGTAAATCCTGAAGAAATCCTCTCAGAAGACGTTGATGTACTTTCTCCCTGTGCACTGGGTGGGATACTAAATTCAAGAACAATTCCCGATATCAAAGCAGCAATTATCGCCGGTTGCGCTAACAATCAGCTCGAAGTAGAGCAAGATGGTCATGAAATTGCCAAACGCGGGATTCTTTATGCACCAGACTATGTTATTAACGCAGGTGGCATTATCAACGTTGCACGGGAATATCTGGGCAACAGTAGTAAGGATCAGCTATCTAAGGAAATTGGTCGAATTCCTGAACGCTTAAGTGAATTATTCTCAATCGCGGATCGTACCGGTCGACCGACTCATGTAATTGCCGACGAGATGGCTCAATCCATTGTTGCAAATGCTAAATAAACCGAAATTATTCCGCTGGAAAGATGAAAAAACCTTTCCACTAAAACCCACTAAATCTCTAAATCCGCATTAAAAGAGATGGCAGAGTGCTCGATCGCACACGCTTGGAAACCTGAATATAACTCTGCCTATTTAAGACAGTATGACAGAAACTACATTTGTTACGTGTACTGAACTATTTTTTGTCGCTATTACTCCTATAACGGGCGAACCACGCAAGTATATTTTCTACCTTGGCAATTAACCGAGACGGACGACCTGCGATACTGTGTGGTGAATTGGGAAATCTCACCATAATGGAGTCTATACGTCGCATCTTCAGTGCTTGGTAAAATTGTTCAGTTTCCGACATCGGTGTTCGATAGTCTTCTTCGCCGGTCATCAACATAGTCGGTGTGACAACATTTCCAACAAGTGATAAAGGCGATCGTTTCCAGTAGTGCTCGAGTTCTTCCCAGGGCATACCTGGAAACTGATGTGTAATCTGATAAGTGTAGGAATCTGCTGTCAATGTTTTGCTAATCCAATTGATTACAGGTTTAGCAACGGCCGCTGCTTTGAAACGATCGGTTAAGCCTATTGCATAAGCACTAGCAATGCCGCCCGCTGATCCACCGGTGATAAATAAATTGTCACTATCGATGAATCCCTTTTCTATCAACGCATCAATTCCAGACATATGGTCGGCAAAATCTTCGCGGCTCGAATACTTGTAATGCAGAAGTAAAGCAAAGTCTTCACCATATGATGTGCTACCACGATAATTATCATAAAAGACAACATAACCCTCGGCTGCGTAGCGTTGAATTTCGGTGGCAAAAGTCGGACCGTAAGCTAAATGCGGTCCACCATGAAGTTCCAGAATCAGTGGATACTTTTTCCCGGGGTCAAAATTGGGCGGTGTTACATAAAACCCCTGAATTTTCTGACCATCGAATGATGAAGAATATGTTATTTCATGCATTTGACCCAGGACACGGTTGTCCAACAGATCATCATTCAATTTAGTTAAAACATCTTGTCCACGACTACTCACAACGGCAATATCTGACGGTCGATCCGGCCTTCCATACGTGTATGCGATAATTCCATTAGAAGATACTGTAAAGGAACCACTCATATAGGGTCTGCCAGCACCACCTCTATGCATAGTGCCACCGACTCCACTAACAATTGTACGAAGGTCACCTGACATTGTTACATGTGCCACTTTTCTCATAGCGTGATCGTCATACTGAAAATAAATGCTACGCCCGTTACCTGCCCACTGGATATTATCCACAGATCTATCAAGATCACCTGTCAGCTCACGATCATCAGAACCATCAAATTTCATAATTCGTAAAACCTTGGTTCGATACGCAATCATTCGATTATCGTCGTAGACATATGCAATCTGATGCCCGTCAGGAGAAACCTTCGGTAATCTTTCACCACCTGCTTTATCGGTAAGTCTCTTTAACGTGCCATCGGCAACGGATATTGAATAAATATCTCGTTCAATTCGCTGATATTCCCAATCCTTATCCTGAGTGCCAGAAAAGATTATATGACTACTATCTGGTGTCCATGAAAAAGGGCCTTCGTAATCAAAGGCACCAGTCGTAAGCTGGCGAGGCGTACCACCATCAGCTGGAATTACAAAAATATGTAAATAAGCTGGTTCCAAAAGTCCAATTTCACCATCACGTTTGTAAATAACTGAATCAATAACTTTCGCGGGCTCTGACCATTTCGCACCTTCAGGCATATCCGGTAATGCAACTAATGGTTTGCTTTCTACATCTACTCCCATCGAAAACGCCAACCAGTGCCCATCAGGCGACCAAGTCAACGACGAAATCTTTTTCTGCAGGCGCACTAACTGCGCTGTCTGCCCAGAATCCATCCAACGCACATATATAGAGCTACCATTTTTTTCGGAACTTATATAAGCAATGCGTTCACCATTTTTTGACCAACGCGGAGAAGAGGCTTGAATAGAACCAGAGACGATTGCTCGGTGTCCGCTGCCATCTCTATTAATAATCCAAAGGTTAGACAGCGTCTCATCGGTCATAATGTCATTTGAACGACGCTCATAGATAATTTGATTACCATTTGGAGATATCTGTGGATCATTGGCATATTCGAGTTCAAAAACATCCATTGCAGTGAATCGTTTGCCATCATCCCCATTTGCTCCAGGAAGCCATGCGAAATGCATCAATATCAATATCGTAAGCGGCATAAACTTGGTCCAAATCATTTAATTCTCCAGCAATGACTTCGTGTACTTAATTTTCGAACAAATCGGTATAGCTTTCGAAGCAGTATATTTTTCTACATCTAGATCATCGTATTACGCGATAATTTGTCTATAAATACCATTTTTTTTCGGTAAGTTGTTTGCCTGTATTGAGATTTTTCGCGACATTGAACTTCAGATTAGAAAAAAGCACTTCTATAAAAAAAGATTTATCTGACACGATCCAGGACAAATACGGTAATAACAAGCAAAACCAATGAAGGTAGCCAGGTCACAAATGACGGGTTGAGATTATAGATTTGACCTGAATTGACAATCATTTCACTGGTTAAATAATACCCAAGTCCTATCAATACACCAATAATGACCCTCCTACCCGAGCCTGCTGCACGCAGCGACCCGAGCACGAATGCCAATGCCAAAACCGGCATGATAACAACAGTGATCGTTGTCGAAATTCTAGACCAAAGTTCTGTTTCATACTCCCTAGAAGATAGGCTATTTTTCTTTAAATAGCGGATGTAACTCAACAAGCCCTGCGCAGACAAGCTGACCGGCTTGACTAACGTAATACCCAATATATCTCCGCTTACATCAAATGACTCTACATCTAGTGAAGACGTGACGATCTGTACATCATTATCCTGGAACTGAGTCTCACTAAAATTTTCTAGAATCCATTTGTCGGAATCATCAATACCTGAATTTTCGGCTCTGGCAATTGATCGTAACGATTTATCTTCGTTAAAACGAAATAGATAGATATCTCCGAATTCGAATTCACTATTGACGCGCTCCAAATGCAGGATAACCGGACCGTCTTTAACCCAGGCAGAATGTCCGAAGTTGCTCTCATCCTGCTGAAACCGTGCTTCGTTACGCATATTGCGCGCAAAATAGTCGAGTGGAGGACCAACATATTCGCCGATGAATGCCGTGCTAATCATTAGTACAACACCGGTCATTGCCACCATACTTCCTAGTTTATTAACGGACAATCCCGATGCCCGCATCACGATCAGTTCGCTGCTGTTAGCTAGTCCACCCAGTCCAAGTAATGCACCTATCAATGTAGCCATCGGCAGCATCTCGAACGCCATTTGGGGAAGACGAAATGCCGAATACAGGAGTGCTTGCGGAATACCATAGTCACCCATTGTGTTATCAAGTTCACCGATAAACTCAAACAAACTCGCCAGTGCGAGCAATACTCCGAGCACCAGCAATGTGCTCATCAGAATCGTACGCATGAGATAGATACTCAGAATTCTCATTACGAACTTTTAAACGGTAGGATTCGACGATGCACGCCGTTTTGATACGCAAGTAAGAAGCTTGTCGCGCCCAACATTATACCGTGGACCCACCACAACCCAACAGCCACCGGAATCATCTCCTGTTCTATCCAGGCTTTACCAGCACTCAGTAAATTAAAATAAATAATAAAAACCAGTAATCCTATCGCCAAGTGGCCATAACGACCCTGCCGTGGCTGACTGTGACTTAACGGTACAGCCAGAATTCCCAAAATCAGTGTCGTCAGTGGCACACCAATGCGCCAATGCAACTCAGCCATTTTGTCACTGGACTTAGATTTCATTAAAGCCAACGTACTCATTGCACGTGGCCGTTGTTCTGGTTCGGAGATATTCGGTAAGCGATACGGAATGCCATGCTCAGCAAATTCCATAACTCGGAAATCGGATGTTCCAGGCAGTCCTTCGTACCGACGTCCGTCCTGTAGTACGAAAAAACGCATGTCTGTATCTGAAGATTGTCTTTGTTCGCCGCGTTCAGCAATAACAACTTCAACTTTTCCAGATTCCATGCGTCGTTGCAAAAATACCTTTTCAACTGATCCAGGAGCGACAACTCGTTCAGCATAAATGACTGTACCCTCCGAACCCGCCGTAAATTTACCGGGTTCGATACTCGCCAAGTCCGCCTGACGTTGTGCAACTGCACTGATTCGATCAACTATCGTAAGAGCTTTCGGCCCAATATCCATTGCGAGCCAGCCAACCCCAAGTGTCAACGGAAATATAATCCACAATAATGGCCGGTAGATCCCCCTGGGTCCGATTCTACAAGCCATCATCGCTGGCATTTCACTATCCTGATACAAACGGCCAAGCGCTAGCATTATGGACAGAAAAAGACTTATCGGCACAACAATTGTCAAGTACTGTAGCCCAGTCAAAGCAATGACTTGAAGGACGGCATCCTTTGGTAATTTATCCTTGGCAACATCACCAAGAACTTGGGCAAATTGATTAGTCAATAATATGACCAACAAAACCATCGTGACAGCCAACCAAGTCTGTGTAACTTCTCGAAAAATGTATCGGTCCAAAATACGAATCATCAATATATCCGTGATTTTCTTAGGAATCTCTGCCAAATTCGACTGGATCAGTTAGACTAACGCTTTTATTTTGTCTGCGACAGTCCTTGCCTCGCATTGCGGTGGGACAGCATAAACACATAACAATACATCAAATCGGATTCTCAAGGCAGCGGTGACGAGGTAAAGTCGGAATACAGATAACTCGTGCAAATAGCTTGCTGGATAAGGCATTCTTAATTTATGAAGTATTTCACTACTACAAGTGCTGCATCACGCCGCGCCAGTAGCTGTATTATTGTCGGGATTTACGAACGTGGCAAACTCGGCAAAGCTGCACTCGACATTGATAAAGCAAGCAAGGGGTTCATTCGCAATCACATCAAAAGCGGTGATCTGAACGGCCAACTGGGGCGAACTTTTTTGTTGACCTCCATTGACGGCGTCAAAGCACAACGCATACTCGTAGTCGGACTTGGCAAAGTAAGTTCATTCGGCATCAGCCAATTCAGGCAAGCAACCAGTGCTGCGATCAACATTTTGAAATCGAGCAAAGTTGCCAACCTTGTAAATTACCTGACCCTCGAAGAGGTAGAAGGAATAAACCCATATTATTTGTCCCGCTACTCCATTCAGACGGTGGGCGATATGTTGTACCGTTTCAATAAAATGAAAAGTGATCGTCAAAACAAGTCGATCATCTTAAAGCGAATTGGCCTAGCACTTCGCACAAAAAGTGATGCATCAAAAGTAATGCTAGGTGCAAAACATGCTGACGCGATCATCGCCGGTATGAATTTAGCAAAAGATCTCGGTAATCTACCCCCCAATATTTGTACGCCAAGTTACTTGGCACGGACGGCTCAACGACTTACACGTGAAAATAAAAATATCCAGACACATGTAATGAGTGAAGCTGCAATGAAACGCTTAGGGATGCACTCGCTACTATCTGTCACTGCGGGTACCGTATTGCCTGCAAAACTAATCGTTATGAAATACAAGAATGCACCCAAACAGGATCCTGTTGTACTAGTCGGTAAAGGTGTTACTTTTGATGCTGGTGGTATTTCATTAAAACCCGGTCATGGCATGGACGAAATGAAGTTCGATATGTGCGGCGCTGCCGCCGTTATAGGAACTATGGCTGTAATCGCAAAACTAAAGCTACCGATTAATGTTAATGTTGTCGTACCTACTTGCGAGAATCTGCCAAGCGGTACCGCAACGCGCCCGGGTGACATAATTAAGAGTATGTCGGGCAAAACTATCGAAATTCTGAATACAGATGCAGAGGGTCGGCTAATTCTATGCGATGCCATAACTTACTCGAAACGATTTAAACCAGCTGCATTGATCGATGTTGCCACACTAACGGGCGCCTGTGTAATTGCACTCGGGCATCATCGTACTGCCGTAATGAGTAATAGCGATACACTAGCTAATAGTATTATTGATGCCGGTATTACTGCAGACGATCGCGGTTGGCACATGCCTATAGCAGACGAATATGAACGTCAGCTCAAAAGCAACTTCGCCGACTTCGCAAACATCGGTGGACGTGAAGGTGGTGCAATTACAGCCGCCTGTTTCTTGAGTAAGTTCACTACAGGGATTGAATGGGCACATCTGGACATTGCTGGTACAGCCTGGCATTCGGGAAAAAAGAAGGGTAGCACGGCCCGCCCAGTCCCAATGCTAACCGAATTCTTGCTTAAGCATGCTGGCGTTCTACCATAAACTCCAATTATGTCACGCGTAGATTTCTACATTCTCTCTAACACAGGAGAGCCATCACGACATAATTTTGCCTGTCGTCTTGCCGAGAAGGCATATCGACTTAATCACACAGTACATATCCACACAGCCAACCAGCAACAAGCCGAGCGACTCGATGAATTACTTTGGACATTTCGTGATGGCAGTTTTGTTCCGCACCAATTGCTCGGTCCCACTTATCGTCACACAAATGCTCCAGTAACGATTAGCTTTGAAGAAAAGGTTATCGGTGGGCGAGATCTGTTAATCAATCTCACCGAAGAGATTCCCAAAATAGCAAACTCTTTTCCCAGAGTGGCAGAACTTGTAACCTCTGATAAGCAAAGTCGGCAACAAGGTCGGCAACGATTTATGTATTACAAGGAGCTCGGTGTCGAGTTGGAAACACATGATATTTGACAAGGGTCGATGCACCAATCCGCCAATCGTATATCTCTGATGGACTTTATACGCCAACATGGATAAATCCTACGATCCGAACGATATAGAGCAGCGTCAATACCGATGTTGGGAAGAGAACGGTTATTTCGCTCCCAGTGGCACTGGTGAATCCTATTGTATTGTAATCCCTCCACCTAATGTCACCGGCACACTTCACATGGGTCATGCATTTCAAGATACGATCATGGATGCCCTGATTCGTTATCACAGAATGCAGGGCCGGAATACATTATGGCAACCCGGCATGGATCATGCAGGTATCGCAACACAGATGGTGGTTGAGCGTCAGTTAACCCCTGAGGGTTTGTCGCGAAGGAAGCTCGGCCGCAAAAAATTTATCGAACGTGTCTGGAAATGGAAAAACGAATCCGGTGGACTGATCAATCAGCAACTACGGCGCATGGGCGCATCACTCGACTGGAGTCGCGATCGATTTACAATGGATGATAAATTGTCGGCAGCAGTTACAGAAGTTTTCGTAACACTCTATGACGAAGGTCTTATATATCGGGGTAAGCGTCTGGTTAATTGGGATCCGGTGTTACATACGGCCCTGTCCGACCTGGAAGTCTTATCGACAGAAGAACCCAGCAAACTTTGGCACTTCCGTTACCCGCTAGCCTCAGGAAATGGCCATCTGGTGATAGCAACCACACGACCTGAAACAATGTTGGGGGACAGTGCCGTCGCAGTTCACCCTAAAGACGAACGATACAAAGAGCTGATTGGTAAAGAGATCCTATTACCACTAGTGGGTAGAAAAATACCGATCATCGCCGATGAATATGTTGATCCCGAATTCGGCACCGGCTGTGTCAAGATCACGCCAGCACATGATTTCAATGACTATGAAATTGGTAAACGTCACGATCTACCTCAATACAATATTTTTAACGATAACGCCGCAATCAACGATACAGCTCCGGCAACCTATCGTGGACTTGACCGATTCGCTGCTCGAGAAAAAATTGTCGAAGATCTCGACGCACTCGATCTACTAGATAAGATCGAAGACTATGAAACAAAGATCCCAAGAGGTGACCGAAGCGCTGCTATTATCGAACCATATCTGACTGATCAATGGTATGTGGATATCAAACCACTGGCCAAAGTGGCAATCGATGCCGTCGAGTGCGGAAAAATCAAATTTGTGCCGGGAAACTGGTCCAAAACCTATTATGAATGGATGCACAACATTCAGGACTGGTGCATCAGTCGTCAGCTTTGGTGGGGACATCGTATTCCCGCCTGGTTTGACAATAACAACAAAATCTATGTCGGTCGTAATGAGAATGAAGTCCGACAAAAGTACCAATTGTCTACCAATCTCGAATTGCATCAGGATGATGATGTCCTGGATACGTGGTTCTCCTCAGCGCTCTGGCCATTCAGTACACAGGGTTGGCCCGAACAAAATAATTCACTCAAGAAATTCTATCCGGGTAATGTCTTAGTTACCGGCTTCGACATCATTTTTTTCTGGGTTGCACGGATGATTATGATGGGCCTGAAATTCATGGATGACGTGCCATTTCATCAGATCTATATCCACGGCCTGATTCGTGATCAGGACGGACAAAAAATGTCGAAGTCGAAGGGAAACGTCCTTGATCCCATTGATCTTATTGACGGTATCGATCTCAAGGGTTTGCTCGAAAAACGCGTGAGCAGCCTGATGCAGGATCATCTGAAACCGGAAATTGAAGCTATTACCCGACAGCAATTTCCGCACGGTATTCCTGCATACGGTGCAGATGCACTACGATTCACCTTTGCATCATTGGCAACAACCGGCCGAGACATACGTTTTGATCTCGGACGTATTGAGGGCTACAAAAACTTCTGCAACAAACTTTGGAATGCATCCAAATATGTACTAATGAATACCGAGATTCTACGCGATGGCAATACGCAATTTAGTGTGGCTGATCGCTGGATATGCGCGCGCTTAAATCGCACTATCGAATTAGTACATCAACACTTTGCAGCGTATCGTCTCGATCTCGTGGCACAGGTGACCTACGAATTCACCTGGCATGAATTTTGCGACTGGTACCTCGAATTTTCAAAACAGGTGCTGCAATCAGAACAATCCTCAGATTCAGAAAAAAATGGTACCCGACAAACACTTATCCAAATACTTGAAACACTTTTACGTCTCCTACATCCGCTGATCCCGTTTATCACGGAAGAAATCTGGCAACAACTTTCGCCGCGTGCAATGGTCGATGGAAAGACCATTATGCTAAGACCATTTCCTCATACAGTCGAAGAATGGCAGGATGATAGAGCTGAATTAGAGATGCATTGGATTATGCAATTTATTCTGGGAATTCGACAAATTCGCGGCGAAATGAACATATCACCAGGTAAGCTACTTCCGGTATTGCTGCAAAACGCAAGTGATGATGATCATAATCTTGTTGTTCAACACAAAACATTGCTGGTAAAGATTGGCCGAGCTGAATCAGTTCGTCTGCTCGCCGTTGATGAGGAGCCACCACCCTCTGCGACGGCCTTGCTTGGCAACATGCGTGTGCTCGTGCCACTAGCTGGCATTATCGATATCGAGACAGAACGCACCAGGCTGGCGAAAAAACAGGTTATCCTCAAGATAGCTCTCGACAAAAGCCATAGTAAACTTGATAACCCTGATTTCGTTAATAATGCACCAAAGACAGTGGTTACAAAGGAAACAGAACGCATGACTAACCTTAAAGGTCAAATCTCAAAACTAGAGGAACAACTTGAAAAACTTGAAGATCTGAGCTGAAAAAAATTCGCCGGCTACCAAAATATATCTCAGTTCATCTCACTAATATCGATCAGTGTTCCCTCGTCTCGCGGAAACGAATATCTGGCCAACGTTCCTCCATCAGGCTGAGATTCACCCTAGTCGGCGCAATGTATACAAGATATTTCCCATGATCTAGCGCAAGATTATTATGTGCCTTTTTTTTAAAGTCACCGAGTAACTTATCATCGTCTACTTCAATCCATCTGGCAGTCGCAACATTGATTGGTTCGAATAGACATTCGACTTTGTATTCATGTTCTAATCGATGAGCAATTACGTCAAATTGCAACGGTCCGACCGCACCTAATAGTAAATCGTTGTTTTTCAGTCGCCTAAATAACTGAGTCGCTCCCTCCTCACATAATTGAGCTAAACCCTTATTCAAGGCTTTGAATTTTAAAGGATTTTTTAATATTGCGCGTTTAAAAATTTCCGGTGCAAAATTCGGAATACCAGAAAATCGGATTATTTCTCCTTCCGAGAAGCTATCACCAATATTAATTGTTCCATGATTATGCAAGCCAATTATATCGCCCGAATAAGCCGTCTCCGTATGTTGCCTATCAGCAGCCATGAACGTAATTGCATCAGAAATCTTCATTTCCTTCCCCGAACGAACATGCGTGATCCGCATGCCTTTTCGAAATTTACCAGAGCAAATTCGCATAAATGCTATTCGGTCATGGTGACCTGGATCCATGTTTGCCTGTATTTTAAATACAAAGCCTGTCAGTTTATTTTCATTCGACTGAATAGTGCGCCCTCCACTTTCGCGAGATCTCGGGGGTGGTGCATTATCTACAAACTCGTCTAGCAGCTCTTTGATGCCAAAATTCGAGGTGGCCGAACCAAAGAATACAGGTGTCTGTTTTGCTGCCAGGTAATCCTGGATGCTGAGTTGTGGACATCCACCTTTGATCAGCTCTATTTCTTCGCGGAAACTTGTGGCGTTGTTACCAAGAATTTCTGTGGCTTGTGCTGATTCTAGCCCATCGATGATTTCAATCTCCGAGGCTCGTCCGTAGTTAGCACGCGTATAAAGAAATATTTTGTCTTGTAATAAATGATATACACCCTTCAAGTCACGTCCCATTCCGATTGGCCAGGTTATTGGTGCACACTGAATATTAAGTACAGATTCAATCTCATCTAACAGATCAATCGGTTCCCGTCCATCACGATCGAGCTTGTTGATGAACGTCATGATCGGTGTATCACGAAGACGACAGACATCCATCAATTTGATTGTTCGCTGCTCTACACCCTTTGCACAATCAATGACCATCAATGCCGAATCGACTGCCGTCATCGTTCGATAAGTGTCTTCGGAGAAATCTTCGTGACCCGGAGTATCCAGTAAATTAATAATGCAGTCGCGATATGGGAACTGCATAACCGAAGATGTTACCGAAATACCCCTTTGTTGTTCTAACACCATCCAATCTGATCTGGCATGACGGCTAGCCTTGCGTCCCTTGACCGTTCCAGCAAGCTTAATTGCACCTCCGAACAGTAAAAGTTTCTCGGTTAGCGTTGTTTTACCAGCATCGGGATGAGAGATAATCGCAAAGGTTCTCCGCCTACTGACTTGTTGATCGATATCGGACATAGGTTTTAGATAGTCAAATAGCAGCGCATTCTAGTGGAATAAATGAGGACAGAAAAATGGGAACACCTCTGTATTTTATGAACAAAACAGCAAGATTGGATAATTAATATTTAGATTTCATCATCTTAGAAAAGACAGAAGCATCTTCCCTGCCTTTGATCGATTGATAATAGGCCGGACGGTTGGCTACCTGTCGAAAACCTTTTTTACGATATAGAGATAAAGCACCCGAATTTGATGGTCTGACCTCCAAAAATACTTCTTTGACTTTCGCTATTCTGGCCTGCTCTAGAATTTCGTTTAGTAATTGATCTCCATAACCAAGTTGGCGGAACAGTGGGTCCACACAGAGATTCAGTATACGAGCATCGCTCGATGTAATGGTCATAATTCCGTAACCGACAACCCCTTCCTCCCGTACCAGTACAATGCATTTATATCCGACCAACAAACAATCTCGAAAGACATCGTGACTCCAGGGAAACTCATAACTACGACGTTCTATATCGGAAACTAATATCAGATCGTCATAGATCATAGTTCGGATATGAATCGGAATTGCAGCTAGAGGAATGATCATGTCAACGACTCTTGCACTACTTTTTTCGCAAGGCATAAATCTTCCCAAACTTTTCGTTTTTGAGAGGGGCTACGCAACAAATAGGCTGGATGATACGTAACTACAAGCGGGATTTGTCGATCATTCAGAAAATGAGGGCGACCTCGCAATCTTCCTACAGGAGAATTGCTATGCAATAAAGCTTGTGCCGCAATACGACCAACCGCCAGGATCAGCCGTGGTTTAACCAGCTCGATCTGACCCTCTAGATGGCTGCAACAGGCCACTGTCTCATCCCGAGCTGGATCGCGATTATTAGGCGGCCTACATTTCAGGATATTGGTAATAAATACAGTACTACGATCGAGTCCAACAGCACGAAGCATTTCATCTAATAGTTTTCCAGCCCTGCCAACAAATGGTTCGCCACGACGATCCTCCTCGGCTCCTGGTGCTTCACCAATAATCATCCAATCCGCATTTAGATTTCCTACTCCGAAAACTGTCTGTGTACGATACTCATGTAGCAAACATCCCGTACAGGAGGCTACGGCTGATCGCAATAGTTCCCAATCCGGCATCGAGCTACCTGCAGTCACTACACCCTCGGAAAGGTCCAATTCAGATTTACGGGATTTTCTTCGTGATATCCAGGCATCAATGCCGAGCGCCTGCAGGTATTCCAGCCTTTGTTGTTCAGTCGGCATCCTCTAACCCATCTGTTGAATGCAACGACCGCCTGCGCCAAAACCAGTAGATCGGACCGGATGCAGCGTAGGCGCTGAACAACAGTAATAAAATTGTTGGAGGATCTAAGGAAATTAGTATAAAAATTAATACAATACCTATCAAATAGGTAAACGGTATGCGACTACCAAAATTAACCTCTTTGAAACTGTAGTAACGAAAATGGGACACCATAAGTACTCCCGCTGCTGCAGTAATGACAAATGCCAATGACAGACCACCAAGTCCAGCCAATTCCAACTCACTACTGAACCAAACAAATGCTGCAACTAACCCAGCAGCGGAAGGGCATGGTAAGCCAACAAAGAATCGCTTACTGATACTTGTCGCTTGCGCATTGAATCTTGCTAATCGTAATGCTGCCGCTACTGCAAATAGAAAAGAGACCAGCCAACCTACTCGACCCCAAGTGATATTCCATTCCGTAAGTCGCACAACGCCCCACTGATACACGACAACAGCTGGCGCCAAACCAAATGAAATCACGTCTGCAAGACTGTCATATTCCTTACCAAACTGAGTCGAAGTATTAGTCAGACGTGCAACGCGCCCATCCATACCATCGAGCAACATTGCAATAAAAATTGCCGCACCTGCTTTCTGAAAATTTCCATCGATGGCAGCCACAATCGAATAAAAACCTGCAAACAAAGCTGCGGTTGTGAAAAGATTAGGCAACAAGAAAATACCTCGCCGCCTGATTTTTTTCTTTACTGGAACCATATGATTCGTTATCACCATCGAGCTACACAGCTAATCATAGTGCCATCTCTACCATCAATTTAACAAATGTACCTGACTACGCATTGTCGATGATATGAACACCAGTCTTACGGATGCGGTAATTTTGCCAGAACATCTGCACCGGCCTTTACTCTTTGACCAACTTTTACCAGCACACGACTTGTAATAGCTAATTGTACTTCTGCGTACCGAGTCAACCTGAGGTAAGCACAGCGCTGTCCTTGCCCAACACGTTCTCCATAACGCAAGAATGCGAGTGGCGGCAAACCGAAACGATTACCGTAAAATTGCAGGACAATGTCATCGTTCTCGTCACTACGAACCCAAAGGCCATGTGTATTATTAGTCACCGTTTTTTCCAGTGATTCGCCATACAAGTCCATAATTTTACCTTCGATCGGGCAACGTGCTGTATAGGTCCCGAGACTATTAACGCAGATGACGATTTTGTGTGACTCACCATCCAGGACTCCTTTATTCGTCAAAACCACATCAACAACAATACCATCGACTGGACAAATGACACCCAAGGGTACTGCTGGAACTTGTCGCCTGGGATCACGAAAGATGAGATATAAATAAATGAACAAAGCAACCGGTAATACAGCATATAGCATCCCATGAAATTTCAGAATAACACCAATAAGTGCCCCTGTTACACACAGAAAAAGAATGCCCTCGCTTGCCACGAATAGATTGCGCTGACCTTTCAAATTACTGATCCCCTGTCATATCAAAATGTATTCGAGCTAGAATATACGTATCTTAGCCATTTGGTCAGAATATACATGCGTTTAACTGAATTTGGATTCAATACCCTTAATGAGACTCCAGCGGAAGCTGAGATTGTCAGTCATCAGCTTATGTTACGAGCCGGTCTCATCCGTCGCCTGGCATCCGGACTGTTTACCTGGATGCCGCTCGGTTTTCGGGTTATGAAGAAAATCGAGAAAATTATCCGAGAAGAAATGAATAAAACCGGTGCACTCGAAATACTTATGCCGGCCGTACAACCCTCAGTTTTATGGCAGGAGTCAGGACGCTGGGACGAATATGGTCCATTACTCTTGCGTATGCAGGATAGACATGAACGTAAATATTGTTTTGGTCCCACGCACGAGGAAGTGATCACCGATATCGCACGTCGCGAGCTCAAAAGTTACAAACAACTTCCGATCAACTTTTATCAAATTCAGACTAAATTTCGTGATGAAATTCGTCCCCGTTTCGGAGTAATGCGCGCACGCGAATTCATCATGAAAGACGCTTATTCTTTCGATATCGATCAATTATCACTTGAAAAGTCATATCAGAAAATGCATGCGGCTTATTCCGCAATCTTCACAAGTCTTGGATTGAAGTTTCGGATCGTTGATGCCGATAGCGGTGATATTGGTGGTAGTCGTTCTCAAGAATTTCACGTACTTGCAGATTCAGGTGAAGATGCTATTGCTTACTGCGATGAAGATGGTTATGCATCAAATGTCGAAACCGTGGCCACTTTTCTACTTGAGGAAAATACGCCAGAAGCAACGCAAGTATTGCATAAAGTGAACACACCGAAGGCCAACACTATTGATACGTTGGCCAAACACTTGGGAGTGTTGCCCGAGCAGATTTTGAAAGTACTTATCGTTGAAGGTGACGACAAACCCATTGCACTGGCATTACGAGGCGATCACAAATTAAACACCATAAAAGTTCAGAATCTCACTGGTGTCGCATCACCAATGAAAATGGCGGATCCCAATATAATTCGTGAATTGATCGGCTGCGATACCGGCTTTGTCGGACCTATCGATCTAGATATTCCAATCTATTTCGATCATGCAACTCACCAGATGTCTGACTTTATCTGTGGTGCCAACGTAACCGGCGTACATTACTCTGGCGTTAATTTCGGACGCGATATAGACCTACCGAAAACCTTTGATATTCGCAATGTGGTTGAGGGTGATCCCACACCTGCTGGAAACGGAATATTAAGCATTACTCGTGGAATTGAGGTTGGCCATATTTTTCAGCTCGGTACCAAATATAGTGAATCAATGGGTGCAACGGTACAGGATAAAAATGGCTCAGAAGTAGTAATGGCAATGGGTTGCTACGGCATTGGCGTAACGCGGATCATTGCCGCTGCAATTGAGCAGAATCATGATGATAATGGCATCATCTGGCCCGAACAACTCGCTCCGTTTGACATCGTTCTAGTACCAATCAACATGCAACGTTCCGAGCTTCTCCGCGAAGCTACTGAGCAACTGTATATGGAATTGCAAAACTTGGGATTGGAGGTTCTATTTGACGATAGGGATGTCAGAGCTGGTGTTAAATTTGCGGACTCCGAATTGATTGGAATCCCACATCGCCTCGTCATCAGCGAGCGAAGCCTTGCAGCAAATGAACTCGAGTATCAGCACAGACGGGATAGCAAATCAAGAATATTGAAACGTGATGCCGCCCTCAAGTTATTGAGAGAATCAGCGCTAAACTAGAAACTAGGTACACAATCGTACAAAAATATGAACTGCTCAGATAATCTCAATATCCCTTATTCGCTGTGATGAAAAACACAGTTTAGCTGCAGCAGTTATTTAATCTTTGGTTAACTTTACGAGGCAATAGATTATATTTATTGATTAAACGATAGCAAAACAATCAATCTTTCGAAACTCCGCAGATTTGACCTCCACATTAGTGACAGATGCCATGCGAGGCCCGTGTTGTAACCAAGCTTCCAGTTTATTGATTGCATCTACTCGACCACAGACAAACACTTCGACAGCACCGTCTGCTAAGTTTGTCGCATATCCTGTGAGCGACAGTTGAATTGCAACATTGCGTACACTGGCACGAAAGAAGACACCTTGAACTCGTCCGGTAATTAGAAACCGGCGACACGTAGAATATTCCGTATCACTCATATGAACTGCAGTAGATTAATCTTTGTCGTCAATGTCCCTTGTTCTGGAAATTTCAGCGACACTCGGAATTCTCAAATTAGCACCAACCACCATCATGTTGATATTACCAATGAACGCCTCGGGATTTGCTTCGAAAATTGCCGACATTGTTTGCTGCATCGTCAAACGATTATCAGGCCTCACACGTTGCGTGATACTCCATAACGTATCGCCTTGTTGTACGAGGTGGTAATCACTACCTTCGATGGTATCCAATGATGTCTCTGGTGGTAGAGAAGGGCTAGGTGATAGTGCTTGTTCAGGCTTCGAAGGTGGTAATTCAGTTTGCAATCTCGACGAGCGTTCAACCATGCTGCTATCAGTTTGACTAGACTGCTGAAGATCAGAAATTATTGCAGTATCCAACACATCCAATTTAGCTACTTTATTAAGTGCTTTTCGAGCATTTTCCCTGGCAAGCATAGCGTCCCGACGCGCAGATGCATAAGCAAATTCTGACAAATTTCTTTTAGCACTATCTAGAAAAGTTTCAGCCGCATGTAACTCCTCAGCGGCATGCTCTTTAGCACCTCCTTCTCTGGCGGTCGCAATAGCTTGCCGTGCATCACTCATTTCCTGTACAGGTGGGTTAGTACTACATGCAGAAAGAAGTACAGAAAGTGTAATAATGATGCCGCGTTGGATCATGCTAATTGTCATACTAGCTCTATTCATCAGAATTTCTATGATATCCGAGGTAAGCTAGCAAGCACCAATGCTCCCAGTCAAGCAATGTAACGAAGCCCAGTCACGGATTAGTAGTCTGATAAAGTGGATAATGCCAATATCGTTGAGGATCACAGGAAAAATAATGAACATAATCATATATCATAATCCTCTTTGTTCGAAGTCACGAAAAACACTAGAAATAATTAAAAAAAACGGAATAGAACCAAAAGTAATTGAATATCTGAACAAACCACCCGACGCGGTAACAATCGAGCATTTGGCCTCACTTCTTGAGCTCACTGTCTTCGACCTGTTACGCAAATCGGAGACTGAGTTCACGACAGCTAACGATCTGCCATCACTCCATGATAATGCTGCACTAGCCAAATGGATTAGAGAACATCCAAAAGTTCTACAACGCCCGATCGTGGTTGACGATGATCGTAACCTCGCTGTGATAGGCCGCCCGCCGGAGAATGTGCTGGAGCTAATAAAAAATGAATTATGACAACCCACAGGAAATCTTAGTTCTCTACTACTCGCGTTACGGAGCCACTGAGGCACTCGCGCGCGAAATCTGCCATGGTGTAGATTCAATAAAAACCATGACCGCACGTTTACGTACAGTTCCGGCTATTTCCACGGTCAATGAAGCAGTTGAGGATATTGTGCCAAACGATGGCCCACCTTATGCAAAGCATCAAGATCTGAAGGAATGTGCGGGTCTCGTAATAGGCAGCCCAACAAGATTTGGTAATATGGCAGCACCTCTTAAGTATTTTATCGACGGCACCGGAAACGAATGGTTAAGTGGTGCACTGACGGGTAAACCTGCCGGCTTATTTACTTCGACATCAAGCTTACATGGCGGACAAGAATCAACTTTGCTAACTATGGCAATTCCATTGCTTCACCACGGCATGCTTATCGTCGGCCTACCATATACCGAAACTTTACTAGCAAAGACAAAAACTGGTGGTACCCCATACGGGGCGAGCCACGTTACATGGAATAAATCACCTAACCCATTAAGCAATGAGGAAAAACACCTTGCCCATGCATTGGGTAAAAGAGTAGCTAAGATTGCGATGCACTTAAGTCAAAATTGCCTCTGATGACATTACATGAACTACGTTCTTTCTGTTCGCGAGCATTACAGCGAATTTCGCACTAATGCAATCATACGTCATCTCGTTCTAATACAGTCTTGACGAATGGAATAGTTAAGCGCCGCTTAGCTTTTAACGCCTCCAAATCGAGCTTGTCAAAGAGCGTATATAGGCTCGTCATGTCTCGTTTACTTCGCGTCAAAAGATAATTAGCTGTCTCTTGAGGCAAATCCAATCCTCTTATACTCGCACGAAGCTGTAGTGCCTTGATTCGATCGGACTCAGTAAGTGCTTGAATACAAAATGGCGGTAATCTTGTGAATCGGCTTTCAAGATCCTTCAATTTGAAACCGCATCCACGGGCTGTCGTACTAGCCGAAATAATCAGAATACCACCTAAGTCCAGAGCTTGATTACATAACTCAAATAGTGCTCTCTCCCATTTTGGGATGCCGGTGATAATATCGATATCGTCTAGGCAAATGAACTGCCTATTTTCCAGACCATCAAGTGCTTCAGGCCCAGCTTCTATAGCTATATCGAACGGAAGATAGACAGACCCATCGCCACTGCGATCACAAATTGCTTGTAGGAGATGTGTTTTTCCGGTCGCAGAAGCACCCCAGATCCAACAACCGGGACCTTTGCCATTGCTGCTAAGTTCAATCAGATAAGCAATAAGCTCATCGTTGCCTGCAGACCAGAAACTTTCAAATACGGCGTGGTCTTGAAGTTGTAGTGGCAATACCAGTTGGCTCAAGGGACAAGTTCTCCCGGAGTTTCTTCAATCGCTGTCGGCTCATGTTCTACTAGATACTTGTCATAGATAAACCTGACCAGTACTGAAAGAATCGCAGCTATAGGGATAGCAAGCAGGATGCCGAAAAAACCGAATAACTGCCCACTCGCCACGATCGAAAAAATCACGATTACTGGGTGTAGGCCAATCCGATTACCGATAAGTTTCGGAGTCAGAATAGAGCTTTCAATCATCTGTGCAATTGTAAATGTTAAAACAATACCAGCTAACGTCCACAACAGATTTGGTTCCATAATAACGGTCAGCCCGGCGAGACCGATACCAAAGACGAAGCCCAGGTACGGAACGAAGCTCACAAGGCCAGCAACGAACCCGATTGCAATCGCAAATTTTAGGCCGACAAGCGCCAATCCAAAAGAATAAATAACGCTCAGAGCAAACATAACCAGTATTTGTCCTCGCAAAAACGAGCCCAATACTTTATCTATGTCTCTCGCGAGTTTGAAAAGCGTTTCACGTTGTGTGCCACACACAAGTAAGCCAAGTCGCTTTATGATCGAACCCCAGTCACGCAACAGATAGAAAGTCAGAATTGGAATCAGTAATAAATTCAATAGCATCACAAAGAGTGCACTGCCAGACTTAGTCAGGTTTAAAAAGACTGTTGTGCCCCAAGTTTCAGTCATGTTGCTATAGCGAGATAGGAAAGCGGCAAGGCCAATATCGCTTCCCGAGTCAATATCAAGTAATTCAATTACACGCGGCAGCCATACTTGTTCTATTTGAGTAATCGTGCCAGGCAATGCATGAAACAAAGCCGATACCTGCTTTTGCATCAATGGAGCAACTAAAAATACCAACAATCCAAGGAATAGGAATGTCAGTAAAAAAACGATGACGACGGCAACGGTACGCGAAAATCTAAGCCGTTGTAAACCACCCGTAAGCGGATTGCCGATATAGGCAAGAATCGCCGCAGCAACGAACGGTGTTAATACTGGTGCCAGAAGATAAAAAAACCAACCTATTAATGCAAATGCAATCAGCCAGTTAATTCGACTATAGCTTGCCATTGTTATTCCTTTAGAAATTTCGTCCTGGCGCGCGGTACATGAAATCGAGGAAAGTAATTACTGGAGGCAACCCTGATAAATCGGAATTATCGGATTTTTCAATGGGTATTAATATGCTACTACTCTCGAGTGCCCTAGCTAGGCGAATCGAGGTACCACGCAACCGAATCTTATATTGAATCTCCTCCCCCTGCACCGTATGTACTTCAAAATCTTCGATTAGACTCAAGTTTTCTAGGAATCGCTGCACGGTACCGTATGCCCTGACCGAATCAATGCCAGCAATGTTGACCGTAACCGTTTCTAAACGTGCATTACCAGCAAATGAAAACTCGGCGGCCAACACATCTGCCAAAAAATTCACGATATCCTCGGGTTCACCACTCCAATCCTGTTGAATGTCATCAAAATAATATGTCCATCGATTCCTTTTCAAGGTACCAGGACTAATCCTCCCAACAAGAATGGAATTTACTTGATAGCGATGGGATGCTTGGAGTAATTGTTCATCAGAACCGCTCCATATGTCAGTAAAGCTGATATTTTTCAGATCTTCAGTATCCATAAGGGGAAATTTAATAGGAATGCCGCGTCTCGACGCAGTATTCTGAATGCGTTCGCATAACAGACGGTTGCGGTCTATGGGGCGCAAAGCACCATCCACACGTTGAAGATCATTAGCCGCAATAATCTCACGTTCGTCCTGACCCCAGTATCTCTTAAAGAGTGGCTCGCAACGCTGACCAAAATATGGCCCGTATGATGGCATCATCGTTTCGACAGCAAGCCAGACTAATGTTAATGGGCGATCAATACCCCATACAGGCTTCCCAGCACTACGCAAAACATTTTCGATGTTAGCACCATCAAATGTAATCAAAAATGTCTCATCGTCGGAATTCTGACGAAATTGCAATACATACCGTGCAGGGTTGGGAAATAATTCTTCCAAAATTGGTGTCTCAATCGGTAGCTTCGATCCAGTCACACGTACGACAATTTCCCACAGACCTCTTTTGTAAGCATTGGCTCGGGAATTTTTATCTTCAGGATCAAACGGCACCTGTACGGTATATAGTGTAGGCAATTCTATAGCAAAGGAATTGGAGGCTAAGGCAAAAATTACCACCAAAAGAAGGGCGCAGAAGTACTGATTTGAGCTGTCTGCAGGTCGCACGATATCCTTGTATGCTAGTGAATTAGCATTCATTGAAAATTCTAGGTACAGAGTATTCCATAAATAGTGTTCCCCCATTGGAAGCTAAGCACTATTATAAAGCCCTTACAGAAAGTATAACCCATTGAATTTGCCGGCTACACATGATGACAAATCCACATACCTATAAAGATGCAGGCGTCGATATTGATGCCGGCAATTCGCTAGTCCAACGTATCAAGCCAATAGTTGCAAGAACAAGCCGTAAGGAAGTACTTGGTAAGCTCGGCGGCTTCAATGGGCTTTTTGCAATTTCACCCGATCGATATGAGGAACCCGTCCTCGTTTCTGGAACCGATGGCGTAGGAACCAAACTAAAATTAGCGCAGCAACTGCAACGCCATGACACCATTGGCATAGACCTCGTCGCGATGTGTGTCAACGACGTGGTTGTACAAGGCGCCGAACCGCTATTTTTTCTCGACTATTTCGCCTGTGGTCACCTCGACGTCGAGATCGCTGTAGAAATTGTGAGCGGTATCGCTGCCGGCTGTGAACAGGCCGGTGCAGCCCTTATCGGTGGCGAAACTGCGGAAATGCCAGATATGTATTCAAATGGTGAATATGATCTAGCCGGATTTTGCGTGGGTGCTGTCGATCGCAAAGATTTAATCGACGGCAGTACAATCAAACCAGGTGATACCATCATCGGTATTGCATCGAGCGGACCACATTCAAATGGCTATTCACTCATTCGCCGTGTACTTGAGGTAGACGGTCACAGTGAGATAAACGGCATACCATTGGCAGAGTTGCTACTTAAACCGACAAAAATTTATGTCAAGTCCATACTAGCACTCATGCAAGAAGTTCCAATCAAGAGTATTGCTCACATTACTGGTGGTGGCATTACCGAAAATCTTCCGAGAGCATATGCAAACAATATGCATGCCAGAATCGATATCAGCAGCTGGCAACAGGGACCAGTCTTCGACTGGTTAGCACATACAGGAAAAATTACGGTCGACGAGATGCGGCGTACTTTCAATTGTGGAGTTGGCATGATTGTGATAGTTGACCGTACTAATGCGGCCAATGCTATAAAGGTTCTCGAAAAATTTGGGGAAAATGCCTGGCACCTGGGGGAAATTATGGATGGTGCGAGTGAGGTCAAATACCGTTGACGCAAAATTCTCGGCAAGTTTCAACGGCAATTTTAATTTCCGGCAGTGGAACTAATTTGCAGGCGTTTATCGATGCAACTAGGGATGGATTGCTCGATCTTAGTATCGTCGTCGTCGTTAGTAACCGGGCGGACGCATACGGTTTGATGCGTGCTGTTGACGCCGGCATCACAACTGAATGTGTACAAAACAAAGATTACCCGAACCGAGCAGCATTTGATGAAGCACTCGTTGATACTCTGGAAAAATATGAACCCGAGCTTCTTATCTTGGCCGGCTTTATGCGTATCTTGACAGCAACACTCGTACAACGCTACGACGGAAAAATTCTTAATATTCATCCAGCGCTATTACCTAATTATCCCGGATTAAATACGCATCAGCGTGTAATCGATGCCGGGGAAAAATGGCATGGCAGTACCGTTCATTTCGTCACTGAAGAACTAGATGCAGGTCCAAGCATCCTGCAAGGTCGCGTGCCAGTATTCGCTAACGACACGGCAGATATGCTTTCAGCTCGTGTTCAAGCTATCGAACATAAAATTTACCCGCAAGCTGCGGCCTTGTTTACATCCGGACGTCTGGAATACAAGAACGGAAAATCATGGCTCGACGGTGTGCAGCTTGATAAACCCGTACAATATGATGACGTGTTTTGAATACACTCTCATACAAAAAACAAAAACTGAAATGCATCATCTGATTGCGATACTTCTTTTTACTTTATTGTCTGCGCCTACACTGGCACTCACGCCTTATACAGCTATCTACAGCACCACAAGCAGCGGATTGAGCGCTAGCACTCACACAACACTATCACCAGTTGATTCATCAGGTCAGATCGAATTACGCTCGGTATCGAAAGCACAAGGCCTCACCAAATTGTTTAAAAATGACCCGATCGTTGAATACACTCGGTTTAAGGAAGTCAATGGTAAATATTATCCCATCGAATACCACTACTTATTCAATAACAACGGCAGCAAAAGAGACGCCTGGATTATTTTCGATCAGAAAAAACTTGTTGCAAAAAGCCTATATAAGGCTGAAATAGTCAAGCTCGATATTCAACCCGCCCATGTAGATCGCATGCTTGAGCAACTAATATTTCGCACAGACCTAATGGCGGGCAATGTTGCTAATAAGTACCTGACCGTTGAACGTAATTCTTTGCGTGAATCTGTTTACAAAAAATTGGGCTCAGAAATTATTAAGACTGAGGCGGGATCTTTTCACACTGTCAAATATAGTCGGCAGCGTATTGGATCATCACGAAGCCTAATAATTTGGTTTGCACCCGAACTCGAATATCTACCCGTTCGCATGCAACATTTCAAAGAAAATAAGATAACCGGTTCAATAACCTTAAAATACTACGCAATCGAAAAGAACAACTAAAATTTCTATTAAACAGCTTTAACGCTATGTTTTTGGTAGCGTTACTCCAAGTTGCCCCTGATATTTTCCACCACGATCTTTGTAAGACGTCTCACATTCCTCGTCCGATTCAAGAAACAACATCTGGGCCACTCCTTCATTCGCATATATTTTCGCTGGTAGTGGTGTTGTGTTTGAAAATTCGAGCGTCACATGACCTTCCCATTCCGGTTCAAGAGGAGTGACATTAACAATAATGCCACAACGCGCGTATGTAGATTTTCCAAGGCAGATAGTCAATACATTTCTTGGAATTCTGAAATATTCAACCGTTCGTGCGAGCACAAATGAATTTGGCGGAATGATGCAGACATCAATTTTCTTATCAATAAAGCTTGATTCGTCAAAGCATTTCGGATCGACGAGAGTGGATTCGATATTTGTAAATATTTTGAATTCGTTGGAACAACGAACGTCATATCCGTAACTTGAGGTACCGTATGACACAATTCGGCCTGCGGCATTTTCTCTCACCTGCTCAGGCTCGAACGGCTCAATCATACGGTACTCTTTCGCCATCTGACGAATCCAATGATCGGATTTGATACTCATTCACGCTCCTTCATGATGATATCAATGAGTGCTAGCTCTCTTCGACAACGATCTTCGGAAAACTTTTGCTGTAATCCTTTCCTTGCATGGCAAGTAGCGCCGCCATCCGTCTCGCTGTTGTCCGGTAGGCTTGTGCATACGGTCCATCCGGCTCAGCGACGACGCTCGGCTCACCGCTGTCAACCTGTTCTCTAATTCTGAAATCAAGTGGTAATTGTCCTATCAATTCCACATCAAAGTCATCTGCTACTTTTTTGCCCCCACCACTACCGAATATTGCTTCTTCATACCCACATTTCGTACAGATATGGTTGCTCATATTCTCAACGATGCCGAGTATCGGTACCGATACCTTACGAAACATTTGCAATCCCTTGCGAGCATCGAGCAATGCGATATCCTGTGGCGTCGTCACTATAACAGCACCGCTGACTGGAACCTGTTGGGAAAGAGTAAGCTGTATATCGCCTGTGCCCGGTGGCATATCTACGATCAAATAGTCGAGATCATCCCAAATGGTCTGATTCAAAAGCTGATTTAGTGCACTTGTTACCATTGGCCCCCGCCAAGCTATTGGCTGATCTGGATCTATCAGAAATCCAATCGACATGACCTGTAAGCCATATGCCAACAGAGGTTGTATCGACTTGCCGTCGGTGCTGGTCGGACGCTGATCAGTTAGACCTAACATCAGTGGTTGGCTAGGACCATAGATATCCGCATCAAGGATACCGGTCGACGCACCATCGGCCACCAGTGCCAGCGCAATATTGACTGCCGTGGTAGATTTACCGACACCTCCTTTGCCAGAAGCAATGGCAATAATATTCTTGACGTTGGCCAATGGTTTCAAGTTTCGCTGTACACCGTGAGCAGTAATGCTACTTTCAAAAGTCAAAGTGAGTTTGTCGGTCGGGATCTGTTCACGAATCCTGGCTTCGAGTTGAGCTTGAATCCCCTTTGCCGGAAAACCTAGTTGTAGCTCGATTTCCACGTTCGAATCACTTATTTCGGCGCGTAGTATACGCCCCACCTCACGCAGTGGCTCTTCGACATCCGGGACAAGAATGGAATTCAAAGTCTCAACTAAATCGGGATCTATTAACAATGTCATACTTCGCAAGTCTTTATTGGGTAAAATTTGTAGCGGATATCTCAATTTATAAGATATTGGAACCTCGCATTGTAAAGGAGCATCGTGATTCAAAATAGTCAATACGAATATTTGACCCTACCTGAATGTATATTTCCCTTCTTTGATGCTAAATATTCGCTCCTTAGCTCAATTCCCTTCTATAATCGTCGACTCTAAACCTGTCTACATCAGGCCTACCCAGAATGAGCACAACAGTACGTAATATTTTCGTAAGTAGCGCACTTCCTTATGCCAATGGCTCTATCCACATGGGTCATTTGCTTGAATACCTGCAATCCGATATATGGGCCAGATTTCAGAAACTACGAGGACACAATTGCATCTATGTCTGCGCCGCGGATGCTCATGGTACTCCTATCATGATCAAGGCAAGACAGGAGAAAATAACACCTGAAAAGCTTATCGAACGAGTGTCCGCCGAACAACATGAAGATCTGAAGGCCTTTGGCGTTGCCTTCGATAACTTCCATACGACTCATTCAGATGAGAATAAGCTTATTGTGTGTCGAATTTACGACGGTTTGTGTAAAGCCGGCCACATCTACACCAAAACTATCGAGCAAGCTTACGATGATGTGGAAAAGATGTTTCTGCCCGATCGTTTCATCCGTGGCATCTGCCCAAATCAGAATTGTAAAAGCGAAGATCAATACGGCGATGCCTGTGAAATCTGTGGCGTCACCTACACGCCTCGAGATCTTATCGACCCAGTGTCCGTTTTATCGAACACGAAACCGATATGGAAAGAATCGGTACATTATTTTTTCAAACTCAGTAATTTCTCTGACAAACTTCGCAAGTGGATAAAATCAGCAAATTTACATGAAAATGTAGTGCGCAAACTCGAGGAATGGTTCGATGTTGGACTGCAAGATTGGGATATCTCGCGCGATGCTCCCTACTTCGGATTCAAAATTCCCGATACTAATGACAAATATTTTTATGTCTGGCTTGACGCACCAGTCGGTTATCTTGCCAGTTTTCTGCAACTTTGCGATCGTCGGGATGATCTCGACTTCGATGAATACTGGATCGCTGGGAGTGATAAAGAGGCCTATCACTTCATAGGCAAGGACATCGTCTATTTTCACACGCTTTTCTGGCCTGCCGTACTAGCAGGATCAGGATTCCGTCAGCCAACCAGCGTTTTTGCTCACGGATTTCTCACTATTAATGGCAGAAAGATGTCCAAATCGCGTGGCACATTTATCAAGGCGAGAACCTATCTTGACAATCTAAACCCTAATTATCTTCGTTATTACTTTGCCGCCAAGCTCGGGCCTAGTATGGATGATATTGATATGAACATGGACGATTTTATTGCGAGGGTTAATTCCGATCTCATCGGAAAACTAATTAATATCGCGAGCCGTTGTGCCGGATTTATCACTAAATCATTCGAGGGTAGATTGGCCGACTCTCTTGATGATCCCACACTGTTTGCAGAGTTTACATCTGCATCCGAAAAAATTGCGGACCATTTCGAGGCGCGCGAATATTCCAAGGCAATGCGAAAAATTATGGCGTTGGCCGATAAGGCGAATAAATACATCGAGCAGAAAAAACCCTGGGCCATAGCAAAAAATGAACCTCATTCGCCAAATATCCAGGCTATTTGTACTCATGGACTCAACATGTTCCGAATTTTGATGATCTACCTCACTCCGGTCATTCCAGAAGTGGCAAAACAAGCACAAAAATTATTCAATGAGAAATCGTGGAATTGGAAGGCAGCTGGTAAGCCGTTATTGAATCACACCATCTCAGAATATGAGCCTCTTTTGACACGTATAGATAGCAAGCAAGTCGAACACATGATTGAGCAATCGAAATAACTCCAGACCACTAGCAGCGTCAATGCCTGATCCTACAATAATAACGATTGAAGAATTTTCAAGAATCGATATGCGTATAGCGCGTATTAGGAAAGCAGAACTCATCGACGGTGCAGATAAACTGCTCAAACTCACTCTCGATCTTGGCGGTGAGATATATAAGGTTTTTGCTGGAATAAAATCGGCATACAAGCCAAAAGAACTCGAAAATAGGCTCGTTATAGCAGTCTCTAACTTACAACCGAGAAAAATGCGCTTTGGTGTGTCTGAAGGAATGATTCTCACAGCAGGTCCAGGCATCGAAGATATATTCTTACTTTCTGTGGATGCCGGTGCGAAACCAGGCATGCGGGTAACGTAATTCAACGAGGCGCGCAAATCTCTACTAGGAGATTTGAATCAAAAAATGATTGGTCTCATACTTATTTTGGATGGGGAAATATGATCGATTCGATTGCAGTTATCGACGAAGGACTCTGCATTGGCTGCACGCATTGCAGAATGGTTTGTCCATTCGACGCAATCGTCGGCGGACACCAATTCATACATACCATTATCACCTCAGAATGCACGGGCTGTGAACTATGCATAGCCCGCTGTCCGGTCGATTGCATCAGTATGAAGTCCACAACAAAAATCCACATGCATGAACTGGAGGATAGAAAAACTAGGGTTAAACGTGCACGACAACGATTTAAATCGTGGACTATACGTCTCGAACGTCAACAACTACAACGTGCAAAAGAGCTTCTGGAGCAGAAGGAAAAAGTGCTGCAAACCGGATCGAAAGTCATACAGGATATTATCGAGCGAGCTAAAAAATGAATATAACTCCGAATTTCAAGGCACACTCTTTAATCTTATACCCTCAATTTCAACTAAAAAGGACATCGACAGATGTTGCAAGCTCCTACATGTCTATCTGAGCTCAACATAAATACCCCGTGAACAGGGAAAAACGAATAAAACTATATAACCGACTGCGGGAAAATGATCCCAATCCGGATACAGAGCTAAAATATGAGAGTCCGTTCGAGTTACTTGTAGCTGTCATACTATCGGCTCAGGCGACAGATATTGGCGTTAATAAAGCAACGGATAGTCTTTTTCCGATAGCCAACACACCACAGAAAATATTTGACCTTGGCTTAGTCGGCCTAAAGTATCATATAAAAAGTATCGGCCTTTACAATAACAAAGCCGCAAATATCATCAAGACCTGCCAATGTATCATTGAACAGCATAGCGGCGAAGTACCGGCAATACGTGAGGAATTAGAAGCTTTACCAGGTGTCGGACGTAAGACTGCCAGTGTTATTCTTAATACAGCATTCGGCAAACCGACAATTGCGGTGGACACACATATTTTTCGCGTTGCGAACCGCACGGGTCTTGCCAAAGGCAAAACACCCTTTGAAGTTGAAAAACGCCTAACAAAACTAACGCCAGATAAATTTCGTCAAAATGCTCACCACTGGTTGATACTTCATGGTCGCTACATCTGTAAAGCGAGAAAACCAATTTGTAGCAAGTGCATAATCGTAAATTTCTGTGAGTATCGGAAGAAAGAACTATCGGATAGATTGGTTATAAAATGATATTCGGACAGAACAAACAGGAACTACGACAAATGTATGTCGATGCATGGCGCAAAGCACAAAGTAAAAAAGTGCTCTCTCCATTGCAAACACAGATTGTGCAAGTCATCGAAGATCATCCAGAATACCAATCTACTCTGAACAAGAAGAACCTTGATGTATCATTTACACCGAAGAACAGCACAACCAATCTGTTCTTACATATGAGTCTGCATTTAGCCATTCGGGATCAGATTTCCATGAATACGCCGAAAGGAATTTCAAATATATTTCAATATCTTATAAAGAAATACTCTAACAATCATGAAGTAGAACATCGGATGCTGGATTGCTTAGCAGAAACCTTATGGGAATCGCAAAATCGGAATACACTACCGGACGAACAAAAATATCTTGAGCGACTACAAAAGCTCTCCTGAGCATTCCAGAAAATGAGAGTCTCAAATATCATTTTTGACACTATTAAAGATGATGACGTAAAAGTTTTATGGGATCGTACACCGCTATCCGAGCTTGAATTTTAGTATCAACAGATAACACGCAAAAAGTTAGCTTGTGCAGATTAGTCAGAAAATACAGCATCAGTCCGCAGACCTTTACCCATGATGATTTTTAGCTATTTTGAGGAATATATAAATCAGTAAGCGTGCCATCGTATGCATCGGCAGCAAATGCAACCGTTTCCGACAAAGTTGGGTGTGCGTGAATAGTATGGCCGATATCCGTAGCATCAGCGCCCATCTCAATGGCGAATCCAACTTCAGCAATGAGATCACCGGCACTATAACCAACGATTCCACCACCCAATATATGTCCATTATCTTTATCGAACAGTAACTTTGTTAATCCTTGATCACGAGCCAGTGACAATGCTCTGCCGCTCGCAGCCCAGGGGAACTGAGCTTTTTCATATTCGATATTGTTTTGTTTAGCTTCTGTTTCTGTTAATCCGACCCAGGCTATCTCGGGATCGGTATATGCCACGGATGGTATTACTCTCGCATCAAACGAACTTTTTTCGCCAGCAGCAACCTCTGCCGCCACCTTTCCTTCGTGTGTCGCTTTGTGAGCAAGCATTGGACCAGCCACCAAATCACCAATCGCGAAAATGTAGGGCACATTAGTACGCATCTGCTTATCGACAGGAATAATGCCACGTTGATCAACCTGTACACCTGCTATTTGTGCGTTCAGTTTATTACCATTAGCGTTTCTACCTATCGAGATCAGCACACCATCATAAATTTCTGTGCCAGATTCTTTTTTGCCTTCATATTGAACTTCTATTCCCGGCACGGTGGATCGCATGCTGGTCACTTTGGTGTTGAGTAAAACTTTCTCGTAGCGCATCCTAATAATTTTTTGTAGCGGATGTACTAGATCCGGATCCGTGCCAGGCATCAATGCATCGGTTAGTTCTATAACGGATACGCTGCTACCAAGAGCACTATAGACACAAGCCATTTCGAGTCCAATGATACCGCCACCAATAATAAGCAAGCGTTTCGGTAAGGGATCTAACTCAAGTGCTGCAGTTGAATCCATGATTCTCGTATCTTCAGGAATATCGGGCAGCCTGGCAGGTTCTGAACCTGCCGCGATAATGCACTGCTGAAAATCTATTGTTTGGCCATTATCGAGAATTAACCGCTTCGATGATTCAAACTTCGCAGTGCCATGAATAACCGTCACTTTCCTTTGCTTGACGAGCTGTGCCAGACCACCGGTTAGACGACCAACAACTTTATTCTTCCATGCATGAAGGGCAGCAATATCGATCCGCGGTTTGCCAAAATAAATGCCGTGTTTGGCCATCGCTTCAGCTTCGTCAATGAATTGAGCGGCATGTAAAAGTGCCTTAGAAGGGATGCAACCAACATTGAGGCACACACCTCCGAGGACCGGCCAGCGTTCCACCAGAATCACTTCCAGTCCTAAGTCGGCAGCTCTGAAAGCAGCAGTATAACCACCAGGTCCAGCACCAATCACCACTAATTTTGTGCTATATGTCGCTGCCACTAAGGCATATCCTCTAAAAGATCATCAACGTTTGAAAGTGTCTTACTTAGAAAAGTTGTAAACAATGCTGCATATGCACCATCGATAGCACGATGATCGTAAGACAGCGAAAATGGTAGCATTAGTCTTGGCTCAAACTTAGAACCGTTCCAGACCGGCTGTATAGACGATCTCGATACACCCAGAATCGCAACTTCAGGCGCATTGATGATCGGTGTGAATGCGGTGCCACCAGTTCTACCAAGACTTGACACTGTAAAACTCGCACCATGTAGCTGCGTTAGCTTTAGTTTTCCTTCATGTGCCAACGCTGACAGATCGCCGAGTTCTTTGGCCAGTTCATATACATTTTTCTTATCGGCATCATGAATAACTGGCACCATCAACCCACCCTCAGTATCAGCGGCAAATCCAAGGTGGTAGTAGTTCTTTTGAATAAGAGACTTTCCATCTTCCGACAATGACGAATTGACCTTCGGAAATTCTTGCAGCGCAATAATGCATGCCTTGAGTATGAAAGATAGTGGTGTTAGGTTGATATCGCGTTCGCTAGCAGGCCCTTTTAATTTCTGACGCTTCTTCTCAAGATTTGTAATATCTGCAAGATCATGTTGCGTTACATGCGGTAGGTTAATCCAGCTCGCCTGTAGACGTTCACTGGAAATTTTTTGAATACGTGTCAGAGGTTTAGATTCAATTTCACCAAATTTTGAAAAGTCTACGCCTGGTACTTTTGGAAAGGTACCACTGACTGGTGCCTTTCCTCCCAGGATAGATTTTACGAAGGCCTTAACATCATCCTGCATAATACGATTCTTGAGGCCTGATCCTCTAACCTGAATTAAATCCACACCAAGCTCACGTGCAAGCTTACGGACCGATGGGCTTGCATGGGCCTTTAAGAATCCAGTTTCTTCAATCATCGGCAGTTCTGCTGCTGTTTCATAGTATTCTGTCAATTTTGGCGGTAGTGATGGCTCCTCGAGAGATACCGTAACTTGTTCCGAAGTAGCCTCGATCTGCTCTGATACAGGAGTTATCGCAACTGTGTCATCAATCTCTATCGCTATCCGACCGATGACATCTTCGCTGGATACTTTGTCGCCAATAGCGATCGTTAGTTCTTCGATGATGCCTGGATCGGTTGCTGGTACTTCCATTACTGCCTTTTCCGTCTCCAGCGTGATGAGACTATCCTCAAGTTCGACACGGTCACCAGCTTTGACTAACACTTCGATTACTTCAGCATCAGCAATATCTCCTAAATGAGGTATTTTTATGTCGATACTATTTGTCACTACTGCACTCCGTTTGCTCATTCAAAGCGTGGTCGGATCAGGTTTGTTTGGGTCAATTTGATATTTCTCGATCGCTTCGGCAACTTTTTTGTGATTAATCCTACCATCGTCGGCCAATGCTTTAAGTGTACTAACTACAACGTAATACTTATCTACTTCAAAGAAACGCCTCAATGCTTTACGCCCATCACTTCGTCCGAATCCATCGGTGCCTAGTGTTACAAACTGACCTGGCACCCAATGCCGAATCTGATCTGGCACGATCTTCATATAGTCCGTTGCAGCCACATAGGGCCCTTTCCGATTCGCAAAGCAAGTCTCGATATAACTCTTTCGTGGTGATTTTTCAGGGTGTAGTTTATTCCAGCGTTCTATTTGCAGTGCATCGCGGCGCAATTCGTTAAAACTCGTGATGGACCAAACGTCAGATGAGATGCCGAAATCTTTGTAAAGTAATTCAGCAGCTCCAAGTACTTCCCTGAGAATCGTGCCAGAACCCATCAATTGAGGGCGAATCTTTCCTTGGCTGCCGGCCTGCAGCAGATACATGCCCTTGATAATGCCATCATCGATACCAGTAGGCATCGCCGGGTGGATGTATTTCTCGTTCATACAGGTGATGTAATAAAAAACATTTTCCTGTTCAGCGATCATGCGCCGCAAACCATCATGGATGATGACTGTAAGTTCATAAGAATAAGTTGGATCGTAAGAGACGCAATTCGGTACCGTCGAAGCATTGACGAGACTGTGACCATCCTGGTGTTGCAAACCTTCACCAGCTAAGGTCGTTCTGCCGGCTGTGCCACCGATTAAGAAACCTCGAGACTGAAGATCTCCGCCTGCCCATATGAAATCACCAATTCGTTGGAAACCAAACATCGAGTAATAAATATAGAACGGCACGGTTTGTATGTCGTGGTTACTATAGGATGTACCGGAGGCTAGCCAAGAACAGAAAGCGCCGGCCTCATTAATTCCTTCTTCAAGAATTTGTCCCTCCTTATCTTCACGGTAATACATAAGTTCATCCGCATCCTGCGGAGTATAAAGTTGACCCATAGAAGAATAGATACCAATCTGACGAAACATACCTTCCATACCGAATGTTCTGGCTTCATCTGGCACAATCGGCACAATGTACTTACCAATGTGTTTATCACGAACGAGTGCAGTAAGAATTCGAATGAATATCATCGTCGTGGATACTTCACG
>Ga0315336_1001802_pt1 | contig 37675 bp, 25 predicted proteins | sample ASW5metaG_FD_204512 | JGI IMG/M metagenome (GOLD analysis project Ga0315336, IMG submission 204512) | Ammonia-oxidizing marine archaeal communities from Monterey Bay, California, United States - ASW #5 | ecosystem: Environmental > Aquatic > Marine > Intertidal zone | place: USA: California... | reverse complement strand
GTGTTCCGCGAAACTGCGGCACACAGCGGCTCCGATTCCAGAACCACCGCCGGTGACCAAAACCGTCTGACCCGCAAAATCCGGCATGATTCTTCATCCTGTCAGAGCCAACAGAAATCAACTCGATAACTCGATCGTTGACCAGACACTGGGGTCAAAAGCGAAAGGGAAGTCGTGTTCAACGCTCAGGAATTGTTCTCCGAGTTCGCGATCGCGCACAAGATAGTAGAAACCCAGTCGAGGATTGGCCTCGGGGTCGAACCCATGCAGATCCGCGGCGTCCAGCCACAATTCCACCCGATAACCGTCCGGATAGTGACGTGTGGCCACACGTGTTTGCTGGCTGCTGATTGCCGGCGCCTCGCGTTTGGCGCGGGCAATCGGTTGCTGGATCAGTAACGGGTCGGCCTGGGGTTGATGCGTTGGAGCGGGCAGGACACACAGGTGGTGGCAATACTGGCTGGCGCGGTGAATGTTCTGTGTGTCACGCGTGTCGATCCACAATTGCAGACCATCCGTTTCGGTTGGCCGCTGGGGATCCGAGGCGACGGCGATCTGCTTGTTGCGGATCTCGGCACTGATTCCCAGTCCCTTGTTGTTCCACGCCATCCGGATCTCGGCAAACGAGGACTGACCTCCAAGGGTCGCAGGTTGCGGCAGCCGGCAGGCTGTGCCCAGACTCAGCGGAGTGGGGCCGGCCTTGGGCAGCGCTGCGCGCCGCCGGATGCAAAAGCGGAAGCGAAACAGGAAGGGAGCCGGAATCGGCGGACTGGTGGTCATGACTTGGGTCGCTCGAAGCCCACGGCACAGGCGGATGTGAACAGCGGCAGTGTCGGCGAAAAAGTGTCTCGGACAGAAGCCCGTCAGCGAACTCGGAATTCCGCGTCGAGAGTCTGGCGCGCTTTCCCGATCGATTCCAGGACGCAATGCACGTGTGAATCCGTCGTGAACGGACTCATGATGTAGGATTTCAGCGCGACCATCGGCTGACCGTATGCGGTTTGACGATAATTGTCGGTCAGGGATAACACGCAGCCTTCACCTTGTAGCGCGTCGTCATGGATCAACTCGAAGACACGACGATTGTATTCGTTGTAACGCTGCATGTCTGACTGGAAGTCCGGATCGGTTCGTTCTCGTTCCGGGGTCACGAATGTGTCGACGCCATCCGGATAGACGCGAAACAGCGTGACCGGTCCGTAGTTGTCGCGGTTGAGTACCGTGGCCGAAGCATGTCCGTCCAGCTCCTCGCGCAACACCTCGGCCATGGATACGAGATGTCCCAGCAAGGAACGCAGCCCGTCTTTCCCAAACAACCGCAAGTTGGCGAATGCCGCCATCGGGCCGGAGCCGCTGCGCGATGTCTCCAGCGTGAACTTGCCGGGATGATGTGTTCCGGACTGGAATAGGTAGGGCATCTCGGAATCGTCGCGGATGATGCGGTGCAGGTCTGTGGCGCAGCGTGTCAAAATGGCACTCGACACGTAGGGAGTAAAACCCGTCTTGTGAAAATCGACACCGATCGAATCCGCCAGCTGCAGGTGCTGCATGCGATGGTTTACGGCGGCCAAAGCTCTGACGGTGCGGGGGCGGAATTCGAGTCGATTTTCCGTGAAATCGTAATCCCGAAAGACGCTCCAGGCCCAGCCAATGACCGCGTCGGCGTGCAGGTGAATCGGGGCCTGCAGCTGGAATTCCCGGGTGGCGGTGTCACAAATGTCGCGCATCGTTTCCAGGTCATCGACGCCAAAGGCATCGGTCGTTCCCATCGTGGCCACCACCGCGGCGATGCTCTCTCCGTCCCCCAGAATCTGGTGGACGCGACTGGCCAGCTCATCTGTCTTGATGGCGTTGTCCTGGTTTGTGGGGATTTGGATCACGCGATCCTGGCCCAGCCCCAGCCAGTTGGCAACGGTCATACAGGCGTAGTGCGCCTGACCGGAGCAGAGCAAGTAACCAGGGTGTTGTATGCCGCGTTGAGACGTGCCCGGAGCCGATTTCTCGAGGCCGATTTTTGCGCCATACAGCAGTGTGCCCGTGCCTCCAAATGTGAACACGCCTCCGGATTGATCGGGGTCATAGCCGACCAGGTCCGCTGTCATGGCGATCGATTCGACTTCAGCCAGAGCGACACGGCGACTGGTTTCCTCGCTGCAGATGTTGGGATTGTAGATCGACGGCAACAGGCCGCCGATGATGCTGGTGATTGTGGGAGTCGTCAGCACATTGACCTGCGAATGCGGATGGCCCCAGATAAACATGCCCGACAGATGGTCGACCAGTTCTGCATTCACCTGTTCGACCGATCGCGGGGTCTGTTCCATCCGCATCGAGCGGGCGCTGTCGAGGTCCAGAGACTCGGGTTGACCCAACATCGGACGAGCCGACTTCAACTGGTCGACCTGGTCCAGGACCCGCATGACTGAAAACACGACATAAGAATCGTGCAGACGATCCGAGACCGGCTGCGGAAACGTCTGGCGAAGGGATTCCACAACATCTAAGTAAGAAGCGGACATTCGAGGCACACGCTACGAAGTTCTGAAACGGATGTGATGGCAACGGCAGTCGCCGTCACGTGTCGAAGGTGTCTGTGGCCCAAGTGTGATCAGGCAGGCCAGGTTTCGCAATTCAGATCGCGGATTAGCCGACATGGCGCGGGATGATCGTCCTGCACTACGGTCGCCAACACCAGTGACAGTTATCGGGATGTCTCCAATGTTCGCGTGTGTCACTTAGGCACGCGGGCCTTTCCGGGGCTGCCCCGTTCTTGGTTCAACACACGAAATCGGCTGGCCGAAATCGCGATGCCGATGTGCACCGCGCATCGAGGATTGTATATTTCAGGTTGCGGCAGGCAACGGATGAACATCGGGCCGGCTGGCCGGGCATTGGGTCCTGCAAGCCGGGACGCTCTCGCCGTCTTGTGCCGCTTGCGTCTCCGACTGATAGATAAGGCGCTGACATGGGGCGATTACGACTCCAAAAAACACTGGCCGATTATGTGGCGATTGCGATCAGCCCTGTGCTGATCATGTTGCTCGTCGGGAGCTTTTCGTTTTTTTTGCTCGAACTGTTCCCGCTGAACGACGCCACGGGCGGTGAGTGGTGGATACTCTTTTGGTTTGTGTTCGCAATCGTTCTGGTGGCACGCATCGGGATCGAGCAAGGAAAGCATCACGCCGCGGGATACGCAGCCGTGTTGGCCCTGGCAACCGCATTTGCTGTGGCTGATTTGCAGGTCCTGTTCTTTCTCGTGATCGTCTGGTGGTGCGCCAATCGACTGACGTGGGATTGCACCTTGATCGACGACTCTGATGATTCGTCGGGAGAGGGATTGCTGGGAATTGCGGGACTGGATTCCAGGCATGCAACGGGTGATGCTGGCCTGTCGGCGACGTCTAAGTCCGGGATCTGGAAACGTATATTACTGGGACCAGCGACTCAGCAGGGAGGACAGCACGCGGCCGGATTGTGGCTGATCTATTTTTCAGTCCTGGCGTTGCCTGTCTTTGGCTTTGGCTACAATTTCATTCCCCTCGTCCGGGAGGATAGTCGTCGATTCTCTGAACAATTGCTGGTCACATTTGTCGCGGCGGCATTGGGGCTGTTGTTGACGACCAGTTTTCTCAATTTGAGACGCTACCTGCGGCAACGCCGGGTCAAGATGCCGGTCAATGTGACGAAAACGTGGATTGCGACGGGAAGCGTTCTCGCCATCTGTGTTGTTGTCGGAGCATGGGTTGTGCCCCGACCCGAAGCCGAATTCTCCGTGACGGCGTTATTGGACCGTGTTTCCGGCAGCGAGTCATCCTCGATTGAAGCGTCTGTACTCGAAGGCGCCGGTGCACAGAGCGGTCAGCGTGATGGGGTGGCACGTGTGGCTGATAAGACTTCAGGCACAGGAAACGAGAATCCCCGCGACGCGCAGCAGGGCGGCTCCGGAGACCAGCCGGGTGGCGGCGACGCGCAACAGGGCGGCTCCGGGAAGCAGCCGGGCGGCGGCGACGCGCAACAGGGCGGCTCCGGGGACCAGCCGGGTGGCGACGACGCGCAACAGGGCGGCTCCGGGAAGCAGCCGGGTGGCGACGACGCGCAACAGGGCGGCTCCGGGAAGCAGCCGGGTGGCGACAACGCGCAACAGGGCGGCTCCGGGAAGCAGTCGGGTGGCGGCAGTGGCGCGATGGGCGGATCGCCGGATGTGCCGAATCCGACAGCGCCCGACGTCACAACCGGGGATTGGGGGGTCATTGGGCTGGTCACGCAACTGTTGAAGTGGGTGATTTACGGGCTGATGGCCGCCGGAGTCGTCTGGGTTTTGTTGCGCCATCGCTATGAGTTCTATGTGCTGTGTTGCCGCTGGGTGCAGTCGATGATTGCGTTTTGGCGGCGGTTGTTTTCGGTGCGGTCGCCGGCAGCCAGCGATGAAGGTCAGGGGGGACCGGCAGCAATGGTCCATCGTCGATTTGCCGAGTTCCATGATCCGTTCCAATCGCGACTGGGGGCGTCCATGACGGAAAAACAGCTGATTTCGTACACCTTTGAGGCCCTGGAGGCCTGGGCTCGCGACTATGCTCAGCCGCGCGCGCCGGAGCAGACGCCGACGGAGTTTGCGCGGTGCGTCATGGCGCAGACAGCTGTGTTGTCGGATTGCTTGCCACAATTCACCCGGCTATACAATCGCGTGACGTATGCTGAGGCTGCGGTGCCACCCGAGGAGCTGGAAGACGCTCGGCAGTTGTGGTCTTGCATGCGGCAGGCGTTGAGCGGTGTCAGATCGCCCCAAATGGTGTCTTGAGGCACACGAGAGGGGTTGGTCAGCCAAGCGTTGGAGTTTTTTAGGAAAAAACGCAATTTCCGCGAACCATTCTGAGCCGACAGAGGTCATGTGCGTAGACGCAGTATCGGCGCGGATCACGTGTTGGCAATGGATCGCCAAATCTGGCCGGATAACGAATTCCGGCAGCGCGTGAGCGAATTTGGCAAATCGCCGATCGAGCAATTTGAGGATGGGGAGAAGTCAGATGTTGCACAGAAACACGAATCACACAATCGGCGTCACCTCGGGTGGAACGAACGATGTGCGTGTTCTGCAACACGCGGTCTCCGTCCCACGGTCGTCACAGGGATCGCAGGCACGGTTGTCGAGCGGTGCGGGGTCAGTCCGCGCACAAAGATCGGCCGCCAGCGGGTGTATTCGGCGAAACCATGTGACGCTCGAGCACGATCCGGGTTTCGATCGCATACCGGTCGGGACTGCGGGACAACCGCCGGTTGCCGCTTGGGCAAGCCTCATCATCAACAAGATGTTGAGTACTTGAATCGGCAGTTTGCCGAAAACCAGGTCGCGTTGTGTTGTTGGCCACTGACGTGGTGTCTTGAGGCGTGATTCGCGATTTCCACGCGCAGACGAGCGCTGCAAATCGCCGCACCTCAGCAACGTCTGGCCTCAGCCGGCCTGCCCAGCGCATTCCGTCGATCGTTTTGGTCGATCGTTTTGCCCGTGACCTGAGTCCGAGGACCGAGCAGGAATTGGTCGGCCACCGGATTTTCACTGCTTCAGAATGTCAGGTGTTATCGAGATGGATACTCAGTACATGCGCCAACTTGTCGAGCGTGCCCAGCGTGGCGACCGGGAGGCCTTCGGACGGTTGGTTGAGCAGTTTGCGCCCACGGTATTGCGGATTGTCCATCGCCGTTTGCGCGACGTTGCGGAGGCCGAAGAGATCTCACAAGAGGTCTTCATCTGTGCCATGCGCAAGTTGCATCAATTGCGATCTCCCGAGCGATTTCCCGGGTGGTTGCGTCAGATCGCTGCGCGGATGTCGCTCAATCGAGTGACTCGGCGTTCTCGAGATCTGCTATGCGATCCGGACCGGATTGGAGCAGCTCGAGCGGTTCCCAGTGAGATGCTGGACGGTATGGTGCGTTGTGAAGAAGCATCGCAGCTCCGGTCGTGCCTGGACGGGATGCGCGAAATGGATCGCCGAACATTGATTGCCTTTTACTTTGAGGGGCAGTCGCTGAAGCAGATGAGCGACGATTTCGACAGTCCCGTGGGGACGATCAAGCGGCGTCTGCACACAGCGCGCCGTCGTTTGCGGGACAAGTTGTCGACCGCATACTGAGCGGCACGATCAGGCGGCTGGCCGAATGCGTCATACGATCATTCGGTCAGCCGCTTGTGGCTCATTCATTGGCTGCTGGACGGGCTGTCTCGAGAGAGGACCCGCTGGAGTGTGGCCCCAGTGTCCCGTTTTCCGCGGCGGTCAATTCCTGAAAACGCCGTACGATGTCGGGTGACGCCACCAGTGGCAGGTTGGCGGCCAGGGCCACGTTTTCCAGGGTCCGCACCAGGCGTTGGCACTTGATCCACTGGCGATCATGATCGAATTTGCGTCTGCTCAGCGCTTGGCGTTCTCGGCCGAGTGTTTCCAAGCGGCGGAAACGCGCGTGTTTTTTGATGGCCGATGTGACCGAATGCGCTTCGTTGGCCATGATCTGTTGGACCTGAGGGTGCCAACGATTACTCAGTTCCGGCCATTGCAACTGCAGTCGGCGCAAAATGGATCCGGCAATCTGCTTGTACTCGGCCGTCTGTTTTCGGTAGTCGATGTCGAGCTTCTTTTTATCGCGTTGAATCTGGGTTGCCAGTGCACGCACTTCTTTGGCTCGCAAAGCTTCGCTGAGATGCAATGCGTTTGACAGTCCAATGAGAACCTGCCGGTCGGGAAGCGATGCGTGTTTCAGCAATTCGTCGAATTCGGAATCCGGAGTCAGCCAGGGTTGTTCGGTTTCCGGGGACTGGCGCGTGCCGGGTGTTGGAGTTTCCGAGGATTTGTCCGAGCTGCCTGCGGACGTTGGTGACGGAGTGTCCGGAGTCTTGGGCGGCGATGACGGCGGGGAAGTAGGCCGGGAGCCGCTGACGCGGCTGTGTTTTCTGAGAAAAGCGTCCGATGTCTTCACCGACAGATCGATGGTCGTTGATCGCAGCAGGCAATAGGCGTGCGCTTCCGCAAACGAGACGATGCCGTTCTGGTCGTAATCCGGCCGCTCGATTTTTTTACCCTTTCGCGTCTGTCCGCGCAGAGCTTCCCAGAAATAACTGCTGTACTCGTGATAGTTCTCTTCATTGACATCGGGTGTGCATCCCGCGGCCATCCGATCGTGAACGGTGGCAAAGAATCCGCAGCGATTTCTGGGGCTCAGACCTTGTTTGTCGTCACCGTCCTGGAACAACAGGTTGGCAAAACCACCGGAATAGCACTGGACCATGATGGTGACAACTTGGACTTGCGGATTGAGTCGGTCGAGCATCTTTGCCAGATCGCTCATTTGCATGCGTTCGTTGTTCCACAGGTATAGCGATGTATTCATCGGAGTCTTTTTTTCGCGCGCTTTGCCACCATGCGCCGTGACGTACAGGATCAAGCGGTCACCGGCCTTCAGCTCTTGGCCTGTCGTGCTGAACCAGCGGTCGATGGTTGCCCGTCGGGATGGTCCATTGACGTGCTCGAGTTGGTTGCTGCGGTAGTGATAGGTCAGATACCGCGTTTGCTGAAATACGGTGGCCAGTAAGCGGTTGATTGCGGGAACCTCGTGATCGGGGTCAATGAACTGCAAATCGCGGCCCGGATGTTTGCCGTCGGCAAAGAAGATGTCATGAGGCACCGGCTGAGCGTATATCTCGGACAGCAACCGTTCAAACAAGATCACGTTCTTCTCCAGCGAGATTTGATTTCCCGTTGGGGAGTAGCCGCCACCGATTGTCAGAAAGTGATCTGACGCATCCAGCTGAGATACGAGTGGCGCCAGGGCCAGTGCGACTGCGACCAGGCCGGCTGTGGCCCAGGTTGCCCAGTCGCTTGCTGTTGTACGAGCGTTACGAACCCGCAACGCTTCAGCGCGACCGAAGCCGTCTGTCGACTGGACCGTCTGTTTCGGTATCGACTGCCGGATTTGGAAGGATGGAGTCAATCGCGTCATGAACATCTCCGAGCTATGGAAACGACAGGTTGGACAAGCGGGATATCCTCTGTTGAGCCTACAGGTCTCGTTCTGGGGATTCAACATGAACCGCCGGAAATGGGCAGCGGATCGTGTGTTGCTTCGGACGTAACGCCACCAGGGCCTTACAAAGAAACCTCGCGACCGGTTTGTCGTGTCAATTGACACACTCCACTGTGGCCCGGACTACGCAGCAGTCAGATTCGTTAAACTGGTCTGACCTTGACGCAGAGGGTTGGGAGGGCCGATTGGGCGCTCCGGAACCCGTCGATCACTGGCCAATCGTCAAGTACGGGGTGGCAGTGTGCCGCACGATCTGAGCCGTTCCGGATGCGACTCGCGCCGATCACTCCTGGTAGGGGACGGATCAGCAGTCGGCGGACACCCGAAGCGAACAGCCCGGTCTGCCTGTCTGCACCGTGGTCACGCAGGCCAGGGATGCAAACGGAGCACTGCTGATTCCTATGAGATCAGCGTGGCGTTGTTGAGACTCCGGAGAATCCAGTGATTGGCATCACGCAACAATGTGGCGGATTCGAACCGCAAATCCGCACAGCGTCGAATGGTGACCTGCATACCGGCCGAGTTCAATACTCGGGCCAGCAGCATGGATTTGGTGTGTTGGTTACGTCGTTCGGGGCAGGAACCGACCAGGACACGTTTGCCTTGCAGTTGGCGGAATTTCGCCAGAGGGTTCGCAATTCCGGGAATCTCGCCACCGACACTCAACAGCCCCGCAAACCAGTTCGGATATTCCAGCAACAGTCGCGTGGCCAGGGTCGCACCCTGGTCGCATCCGGCCAGAAAAATTCGTTCACTGTGAATGTGAAACAGACGCCGCACATTGCACACGGTTTCGTACAGCGTGTCGGCCAACGTGGTCACGTCCGCCGGATCGTCTGACCAAGTGGACTGACCGTACGCGGCGAGAGTGGTCCGCCGGTTTCCACGCAGACCGATTCCGAACATATTGCGATCGCTGATCTGCGGCATGATTTGATCAATCTCTTGATCGCCGCCGCCGGCGCCGTGCAACCAGATCACCAAAGGGTACGGGTAGCCAGGTTCGTAGTTGTCGGGGACAAACATCGACAGCGGAGTGCCGTCAGCACTGAGTATGCGTTCCAACGGCTCTTCAACAGTGGATCCGCAACTGGTCTCCATCGCCAGATCGCGGAGCGACAGCTCAAATGACTGAGTGTCCTCAGCCTGTGAGGCCTGACTTCCATGAGTCCAGCAAGTTTCAGGAAAGCGAGGGGTCATTGTTCCTGATGCTCCTTGAGTCCTGCCAAGCGAAGTCTCGCGTCTCCATGACGTCGATGTTCGTTGGACGAAAGTGCGATGTGCTGCTTGATACTTGTCAGCGGAAATTGTCTGCCTGGGCAAGCGGTCGCCTTGACGTCGTTATGCCCGACGATGTTCTCAGTTGTGATGCCGTATTCCTGAGCCAGGGCCGTCACCAGACGTTCCAGCGAGGCCAATTGGGCCGAGCTGGGCTGTTGCGTTTGAAAATTGCCGACCAGTACGATTCCGATTCCCAGGTTGTTGTAGTCGGCCACACCGGCGTGCGCCCCGTGCATCTGTTCGCGCCAGCGAAATGTGGGCTCCACCGCGCCGTCCGGCATGCCCTTGCCGTTGCCAATCACGAAGTGATATCCGATGCCTTTCCAGGGCCGTCCTTGAGTATCTTTACGCTGTTGATGGGCCTCGTGAATGCTGTTGACGCTGCCGCCATCGGAAGCCGTGTGGTGCAGTACCAGGTACTTCCAGGGGCGTGAGTCGGCCTTGGGCATCCAGGGGGTGTTCCACAGTCCCGTCCTAGCGGGAATCGGGTCGGGTGCCGCGTGTGGCTGCAACGGTAGCCTCGGGTTGGCTTGTCGAGGAATCGAACTGGACGGAGGCAGCGCAGCGGACTGAATACAGCCACTCGTTGCCAACACTGTCGCGAACATCAACATACCCCTGGGTCGCATCGTTGTCCTCCATGACAACAAATTCCGCACAACCTTCTCAGCCGGCCATTGGCCTCGGGCAACTCCAATGTTGAACCGAGGGTTGGACTGTAATTGCGGGTGGAAAACGTGTCAACGGGTGAGTTCGGCGGTGCGATCTGGCGGGTGTTTGCCAAGCCTGATGTGTGTGGAAATGCATCGGGTGTAGCGATCGTCCGATGGAAAATCAGGGCTTACAAGCTGTTCAGGTTAGCCATCCTGCGTTTTCGGTACGTTGTACACAGTTTCAGGACAATTCTGAGGCCCTCGGTCAAATCGGCTTAAGCGAGGGTAATCCGTGTCGGTTTGCATCAGACGCACGCGGTCGCGTCCGCAGCTTGTTCTGGCGCGCAAAACCAGTTCCAATACCGGTAATCACCTGCGTGGACAATCCCATTGGAGGAGAATAACCGTGAGGTACCCCCTGAATTTGGCGGTTGGCTGCCTGCTTCTGTCGCCATGCACTGGCCCACGGCCCGTTGAGGCAGAAGTGGAGCTGCCGGCCGGACTGCGGAATCTGCGGTTGTTGTACAAGGACAATTTCGAGTCGGACAGTACGGCCCGCTGGGAACCCACGGATGCAACAGCGTGGCGGATTGAGTCCATCGGAGACAATCGCGTCTACAGCCAGTTCAAGAGACGCAGCAAGTACGAGCCCCCAGTCCGGTCGCCCTACAATCGATCCTTGCTGCGCGACGTGATTGTGGGGGATCTGGTTTTGGATGTGCGACTGCAATCAACGATTCCCGATTATGGACACCGCGACCTCTGCCTGTTCTTTGGTTACCAGGATGCATCACATTTCTACTACGTGCACCTGGGCAAGAAGGCCGACGATCACGCCAATCAGATTTTCATTGTCGATGGCAAACCAAGAAAAAAGATCTCAATCACGTCGACGCCGGGTACCAACTGGGATGACCAGTGGCACCACGCGCGGGTGGTCAGGCTGGTTGCAACAGGCGAGATTCGCGTCTATTTCGATGACATGCGAAAACCCATCATGACGGCCCGTGATCGTAGCTTTGTCTGGGGTCGGGTCGGCGTCGGTTCGTTTGACGATACCGGTCGTTTCGACGACATGCGTTTGCATGGATGCCCGGTGCCCATGCAGCCCCGACGCTGAAGCCGCGACGCTGAAGCCGCGCAAGCAATGACAGATGCAGGCGATCCCACGTGCGACCGTGGTGTTGCGAATTGGGAAATGGCTCACGGTCTGGTGTCTGATGAAGGTCCATGCATGTACGACTGCGTGATTGTTGGCGGTGGCCATAACGGTCTGGTCTGTGCAAATTATCTTGCACGCGAAGGTCACAAAGTCCTCGTACTTGAAAGTCGGCCTCTGGTTGGAGGTGCTTGTGTCACCGAGGAATTGTGGCCGGGCTATCACGTTTCGACCGCGGCCTACGTGGTCAGTCTGCTGCTGCCTGAAATTGAAAAGGACCTCGAACTGCGACGTTATGGTTATCGAGTCCTATTGAGGAATCCGTCGTCGTTCACGCCGTTCGAGGATGGGCAGTATTTGCTGCTGGGGCCGGACGCCGAGGAAAACCATCGTGAGATCGGCAAGTTTTCACAACGCGACGCCGAGGCGTACCCTCGGTACGAAGAACTACTGACCCGCGTGGCTGAAGTTCTCGAGCCGATGCTGAACCAGACGCCACCGGAACTACTGGCTCTGCCGAAGTCTTGGCGCAGTCGTGGCATGTTTCAGCAAATGCGCGACTTGCTGCATGGCTGGAAACTGCGCTCGTCCCTGAAACGGCTGGGCGGCGACCTTTCGGAAACGATCGAGCTGCTGACAGGACCGGCGCGGCCCTTGCTCGATCGCTGGTTCGAATCGGATCAGTTGAAAGCCACGCTGGCAACCGATGCCATCATTGGGGCATTTCAGTCGATATCTGCTCCGGGCACGGCGTACGTGCTGTTGCATCACGTGATGGGCTTTGCCGGCGGCTCCCGAGGAGTCTGGGGATACGTTGCCGGCGGCATGGGGGCCTTGTCGACAGCGCTGGCCCGTTCGGCGGAAGCCGCCGGTGTCGAGATTCGTGTCGACGCGCGTGTGGACGAGATCTTGATCGAAGACGGCCGGGTGCGCGGAGTCCGCCTGGCCGACGACAGCTTGATCGAATCGCGTTGCGTGGCTTCGAATCTGGATGCCCACCAGACATTCCAGCGATTGATCGCTTCCGACCAACTGCCCAGCGAGTTTCTGGCGGCTGTGTCGCGAATCGACTACTCAAGCGCCAGCATGAAAATCAACCTGGCGGTCAGCGAATTACCCGACTTTACCTGCCTGCCGGGCCAAGCCGAGGTCGGTCCGCAGCATCGCGGCACGATTCACATCGGCGCCTCATGTGACTATCTGGAACGTGCCTACGAAGATGCGCGCCGCGGTGTACCGTCACAACGTCCGGTGATCGAGATGACGATTCCCAGCTCCGTCGACGCCAGCCTGGCTCCAGAAGGCCACCACATCCTGTCGTTGTTTGTGCAGTATGCTCCGTACACCTTGGCCTCTGGTGATTGGGATACGCTCAAACACGAGTTTGCAGACCGTTGTTTGAACGAGATCGCGCGGTTTGCGCCCAACGTGCCCGATTCCGTGTTACATCGGCAGGTACTCGCGCCACCGGACCTGGAGCGTGTGTTCGGTTTGACCGGTGGCAATATTTTCCAAGGCGCCATGTCGCTGAACCAATTGTTCAGCCTGCGGCCCGTGGTCGGCTGGGGAGATTATCGCACACCTGTCACCGGGCTGTATTTGTGTGGCAGCGCCACGCATCCCGGTGGTGGAGTGATGGGAGCCTGTGGGCGGAATGCGGCGGGAGAAATTTTCCGGGATGGTGTCGGCAGGCGCTATCGTTGAGCTACAATGTCAGCTGCTGATTTCTGGCCGGGTAGGGAACAGGGAGCCGGGGCCCATCCGGAGATACAAGGCGCCGGTAGGTTGCACGGGATGAACTCTCATGGGCGGAAAGACCCGATGCTGCTTGGTGTTGCTGTGGGCCGCGTGTCAGGGAATGTACGGCTCCGATCACGCCGGGCAGGCCGCGGCGCAGGACAGAACGACGGCCGAGCGTGAAGGGCCGGCCGCCGCAGCCCCGAAATCAGGTGCGTATGAACGCTCGGTCGCGCCGGTGTTCAAACGGCACTGTGTGGTCTGTCACGGCACCAAGAAACGCGAGGCGACCCTGGATCTCTCCAGCCTGGACGGACTGGTGCGAGGCGGGGATTCCGGACCGGTCGTCGTTCCCGGAAGCCTGAAACGCTCTCTGCTGTGGACGCACGTGCGTGAGCAGACGATGCCCCCTGAGGGCCGTCCGCGATTGCAGAGCTCGGAAATTAACACGATTCGCGGCTGGATTGATTCCGCAGTGGATGCGGCCAGGTTCGCCCGCCCGCGATACACGCAGCATGAGGTGTTGCCGATCCTGTATCTGCGATGTGTGGTCTGTCATGGCGGTCGTCAACGTGAAGCGGATTTGGATTTGCGAACCCGCGGATCGATTCTCAAAGGCGGCAAATCGGGACCAGCCATGGTTCTTGGTGATCCACAGCAAAGTCTCATCCTGCGTCGGATTCGGGATGAGGAAATGCCACCCCGCCGACGGCTGGTCGAAGCCAGTGTTAAGACGATGGCTGTTGGAGAAATTGACATTCTCAGAAACTGGATTGCCGCTGGTGCTCCGGGATGGCAACCCTCGGTCCAGGCACATTCGGCGCCGCAGAACCCAGCCGACTTGTGGTCGCTCAACGCACCCGTTGCCCAGCCTGCGCCGCAGGTGGATCAGCCCATGCGGGCCAGAAATGCAATCGATGCGTTCGTCATGAAACGGCTGGACCAGCGGGGATGGAAGCTGTCGCCGGAGTCCACACGCCCGGCCCTGTTGCGACGCGTCGCGCTGGATCTCACTGGTCTGCCCCCGTCGCTGGCACTGCAGGATGTGTTCCTGAATGATCACGCTCCCGGAGCTTTTGAACGCGTGGTCGATCGCCTGCTGGCCTCGCCGGATTACGGGGAACGCTGGGCCCGGTATTGGCTTGATCTGGCCGGGTACGCGGATTCGGAAGGGGTCACACATCAGGACGCGGTGCGTCCTCATGCCTTTCGTTATCGCGATTACGTCATTCGATCCCTGAATGCCGACAAACCCTACGATCGATTTTTGCTCGAACAACTGGCCGGTGATGAACTCGCCGACTGGCAAAATGCGGCGCGGATCGATCGGGCCTTGAGTGACAATCTGGTGGCCACCGGCTTCTTAAGGATGGCTCCCGACGGAACCTGGGCCAATATCACGAATTTTGTTCCCGATCGTCTGGATGTGATCACGGCCGAACTGGAAATCCTGGGATCGGCCGTTCTGGGGTTGACCATCAAATGCGCTCGCTGCCATGCCCACAAGTTCGATCCGATTTCGCAACGTGATTACTATCAAATGGCCGCCGTCTTCCGTGGTGCGTTCGATCAGCATGACTGGCTGAAACCGTACAAAGCCAGCCAGTTCAGTTCCGGACCGTTCGCGCTCCGGTTCTTGTCTCAGGTGCCGTCGGCGGAGCGTACAGTCTGGGAAGACCGTCAGCGCGATTTAGACCACAAGATCGCCGGCGTGGAAGCCGAGCTCAAGGTGGTTCGTGATACTCAGATCGAGCAAATCCGTGAAAAGAAAGTTGCCCAATTGCCGGACGATGTTCGGCAGGACGTGCGCAAGATGTTGGCCACCGCCCTGGATCGTAGAACTCCCGCGATGAAGGCGCTGGCGCATCGTTTCGAAAAACAACTCCAGGTCGATGTGGCGCAGTTATCCAAAGTCAGCCCCGAGTATCGCGAGGCCCATCAGGCTGCAGAGAAGAAGAAAAGCGATCTGGCATCGCAGCGTGGAACCGAGCCTCAAATCCGGGCGTTATGGGACCGTGGCAGTCCCTCGCCAACGTACCTGCTCAAACGTGGCAACTATCTGACCCCCGGAGCCGCGGTTGACCCCGGCGTGCCTCGAGCGTTTGCCAATTCCGGAACGTACCACGTTGAGCCACCCAGGGGACCGGATGGCCCCACCGGTCGGCGGCTCGCCTTCGCCCGGTGGTTGATTCGGACAGACCACCCGCTCACAGCCCGTGTCATCGTCAACCGGCTATGGAAACATCATTTTGGCGGAGGCATCGTCGCCACACTGGACGATTTTGGAAACGCCGGAGCGAAACCCACGCATCCGCAACTGCTGGATTGGCTGGCCGTGGAACTTGTGCGCAACCGATGGAGTTTGAAACAGATGCAACGGCTGATCGTCACATCGGCGACCTACCGACAGGCTTCGCGGGTCTCCGCCCTTCGTATGCAACAGGACCCACAGAACGTCTGGCTGTCGCGGATGCCGGTCAAACGATTGGAAGCCGAAGCCCTGCGGGATTCACTGATCCAGCTGGCGGGTGTGCTGAGTCGCCGACCTTTTGGAACGCCGGATCCGGTCAGCATTCGAGCGGATGGACTGGTCGTCTCGCAGCCGGTCGATGGACTGTGGAGGCGGAGTGTTTATCTACAGCAGAGGCGCACGCAAATTGCGACGCTGCTGGAAAATTTTGACTTACCGAGCATGGGGCCCAATTGTGTGAAGCGTCCGGTTTCCACCGTGGCCACGCAGGCCCTGCAAATGATGAACAATGCCCGGATTCACGAGTGGGCGGCGGCGTTTGCCGGGACATTGATGGAACAGGCGGGGAATGATCCGGAGCGTCAGATTCGCCTGTTGTATCGGCTGAGCGTTGGACGCAATCCGTCTGTTGAGGAATTCGAGGCTTCGCAGAGATTTCGCGAGCGACTGTGGGAGCAGTGGAAACAGGCACGTCGAGACGGGAAGCCCGTGTCGGAAGATCCGGCGCGGAGTGCTTTGACCAGCCTGTGTCACGCGGTTTTCAACTCAGCCGTGTTTTTGTACATCGATTGATGGAATCCATCGGACGTCTGCATTTCGTGAACTGGTGGCACCGTGATGAATAACGCTCCTTGTAATCCGTGTGGAGATTTGCCGGAGCCTTTCCGTCGCGCGTTTTTTTCGTCGGTCGGTCGCGGCTTATGCGGTATGGCGATCGCCGCGCTTGCGTCTCCTCGACCGGTGTCTGCCACGCCGTTGCACCGACCACCCGTATCCGGAAGTGAACTGCAACCGCGACCGACCCATGTCACAGCGCGGGCCGATGCCGTGATTCAGTTGTTCATGAACGGTGGTCCAAGCCAGATGGACTTGTTTGACCCCAAACCGGAACTGACCCGCCATCATGGAACTCCGTATTTCGAGAAGATTGCCGGTGAAGTCGAGAATCCGCAGGCTGCCGGCGACCTGATGCGCAGCCCGTTTCGTTTCCGGCAGCACGGCGAAAGCGGCATGTGGGTCTCGGATGCCATGCCCCGGCTGGCCCAGTGCGTGGATGACATCGCTCTGATCCGGTCCATGCACACCACGAACCTCACGCATGAGCCCGCACTGTTCAAGATTCACAGCGGACAGACATTTCCCGGGTTGCCGACCTTGGGAGCGTGGGTTACGTATGGTCTGGGCACGGAAAATCAGAATCTTCCCGCTTATGTGGTGCTGGATGACCCCAAGGGGTTACCCATCAATCGGACCCAAAACTGGCAGGCGGGATTTCTGTCCCCCGTTTATCAGGGGACTCGCTTTCGCTCGACCGGTGCACCGGTTTTGAATCTGAAACGCGAGTTTGATGAGCCGGATTCCGTGACGGCCTTGGAACGGAACCTGATCAGGGAACTTGACGAAATTCACCTGGCACAGCATCCACATCTGCGGCAATTGCGGGCCCGCATCAGCAGCTATGAACTGGCAGCCCGTATGCAACTGTCGGCCAGCGACGTCCTGGATCTCTCCGGCGAGACTCGTGAGACACTGGATCTGTACGGCATCGACCAGAAGACGACCGATTCCTACGGGCGGCGGTGTTTGTACGCGCGGCGGCTGGTGGAACGTGGTGTTCGGTTTGTGCAGTTGTTTATTGATAGTCAGATTTGGGACAATCACACCGCTTTGTCTTCTGGATTGAAATCCGCCTGTGATCGTACCGATCATCCGGTTGCCGGTTTGTTGACGGACCTGAGTCGTCGAGGGTTGTTGGATCGGACGCTGGTTGTATGGGGCGGGGAGATGGGGCGTCTGCCGATTTCGCAATTGCCCGGCGACAAGAAAATCAGCAACGCCGGCCGCGACCATAACAAGAATGCCATGTGCAGTTGGCTGGCTGGCGGAGGCATGCGGGGTGGGTCGGTGTACGGAACGACCGACGAACTCGGTTTTCGCGCCGTGGAAAATCCGGTCAGTGTGCAGGACTGGCACGCGACCATTCTGCACGCACTCGGACTGGACCACGAGCGATTGACCTATCGCCGGAACGGTCTGGAGTCCAAATTGACCGGGACCTTCGAAACACGCGTCATCAATGAACTGTTCCGTTGACCCGGCTACTGTTGCACACCCTCGGTCAATTCCAGGAACGCAGTCTCCAGGTTGACGTCTTCTTCCCGGAACATGCGGATGGCGAATCCATTTTCGATCAGCAGCGTGGGCAGGAAGGAATAGTCGATGACTTCAGAGGCGAGTGACACGATCGCAGTGTCCTGTCGGATGTCAATCGACGCCACATCTTCGTGCTGTTCGATCAGCGCCGCAGCCTGTTCAATTTTACCGGTGACCTGGATGTGCAGCAGAATCCGCTGTCGCGCTTTGCGCATGACTTCATCCACGTAGCCATCGACGATCAAGTTCCCTTTCTCGATCATGCCCACACGGGTGCAGACATCGGCCAGTTCGGGCAAGATGTGACTGGAGACGATCACAGTCTTGTTCATTTCGCCCAGACGCTTGAGCAGGTTGCGGATTTCGATGCGGGCTCGCGGATCCAGACCGCTTGCCGGTTCGTCAAGCAGCAAGACCTGAGGCTCGTGTAACAGGACACGCGCCAGGCCGATCCGCTGCGTTTGCCCCCGCGACAGCTGATTCACCATCGCATCACGTTTGAACGACATGTCCACCATTTCGAGTTTCTCTTCGCAGACTTTGCGGCGTTGAGGGACTTTGATGCGATACGTGGTTGCGAAGAACTCGAGATACTCGATGACGGTCATGTCGTCATACACGCCAAAAAAGTCGGGCATGAATCCCACCATTCGGCGGATTTCATGCGGGTGTGTGTAGATCGAATAGCCGCAGACGTAGGCTTCACCATAGTCGGGGCTCAGCAGCGTTGTCAGCATCCGCATCGTGGTGGTCTTGCCCGATCCGTTGGGGCCGATGAACCCAAAGACGTCCCCCTCCTTCAAGTTCAAGTTGATCTCATTCACGGCGATCAAGTCGCCGAAACGTTTTGTCAGTTGTTTTGTTTCAATCACCGGATGTTCTCGATTCAATCGTCGAACGCGGGCAGAGGAAGAAATTCCGTTGCGTTGGACGTCACAGGGATCACGACACGAAAATACGTTACGCGGCGAACCGGGGGGACCGGTTGATCATCGACTTGAAACTGAGCGGCTGGGAGTTCGATGCGTCCTAGCAGAATCGCACAGTTCAATGGCAACAGTTTCGACAAGTCCAGCGCACGCAGCGAACCGTTGGTGAGTCGCGTGTACGAACGCCCGCCCGCCGCTCCATAAAATGTCATCATTTTGACGATGTGCGACAAGTCCCGACTTTGTGGGTCGTAGACTCCCTGGCTCGTCTGAAACTCGACACCCGCGATCTTCCGGGATTTGATTTGTCGGGTCGTGGTGTTGGTCAGATAGGCCCGCAATTCCCGCTGAGGTATGGCTTCCCAGTCGGGTTCGCCGGTGAGGCCGGGAGGAGGAAACGTGACCTGGGGCTGCAAGTCCTGCCGCGGCAGGTAGACGCGGCTGCGAAATGCCAGAATCCAGTCGGTGATCGGAGTTGTCAGGTGCAGCGTGAGTTCTCCCGATAACTGTCCCACTCCATGACTGCTGAGCTGGGCCTGCAGTGGGCCTTCCGACACCTGCTGTGAGGATGATGCATGCAGGCTGCGCGTGGACCAGACGCGGATCGGAAATTTGGTCAGGTCGGACTGGCCATGCCGGTATTGGTACGCGGGGCGACCGACATCAAATCCGCCACCGCGATACATGCCGCCGAAGGTGTCTTCGGGAATTCCGGTCCAGAACAACGGGTCCACGATCCGCGTTGGTGTCGGTTCCATACCGGCGATCGACTGCGTCGACAGGTCGAGATGAAAGCGTCGCGAATCGGGGCTGTACAGGGTGACCCAAGTCTGGTTCCGTATCAAACTCGTACCGCTGGGCCGTGTTGCGTCTCGGTCACCGGCACCCGGCAACGCCAGGTCAATCACCTCGAACTGGTTGACCAGGAGTTGATCGCCATTCCAGCTCCGGGCCGTGGTGACCGCCAGCAGTGAGGCGACCACCGCCAGCGAAGGGAACGTGATCCAGGTCAATTCCGGTCGCTTCAACACCCGCCGCACCAGGAGATAATCCAATGGACCGATACACAGCAGGTAAACGAACATGAATCCCATCGTCATCCACACCGACGGTCGCCGCAGTTGTGGAAACAGCTCCTGAGCGGCATTCAGTTGTGTGGCCAGATCGGAGATGCCACTGTGTGACAGGCGACTGCGACTGACGTCCGTTTGTGTGTCCAGTTTCGAGCTGTCCGTACCCAGAATTTTCTCGCAGACGACGCGCAGGGGTTCCCAGGTCAGCAACGGCGGTCGATCGAAATCGACGCCCGAGTACGTTACGCGTCCAAAGCCGATTGGCAGTTGCAGAATCACGGGGTGATCCAGTTCCGAGACCAGGACACGGCCCGTTTGATTCTGAATAATTGGAATCTGTAATCGCCCCATGATGACGAGGCGGTCGGCGTTGTTGGCCAGACTTTCCAGACCGGTGATCTGCCGCAGCGAAACCAAATCGCCACCGAATTGGATCGGGATCCATTCCGCCAGAGGCGATGCTGCAAATTGCTGAAACGTCTTGCCTGCACTGATAATCAAGTGTCCACCTTGACGGACCCATGTCTGCAATGCGGCGTTCTGCGACTTTGATAATTGGAAATCACCAGCCAGCACGATGGCGTCGACGGAGTCAAGTTCTGAGTGCTGATCTGGAAACTGACTCAGCTCGTCAATCGGGATCACATGCGTGACGCCGTCTTCTCCGGTAGTCGCGGCATGGGCGTCGCTGGCGGTGCTTTCGAATCCACCGGGATTTCCCCAGGTGAGAATCAGGCGTGTTGTTTGCCGCAGAGGTTGATAGGCGGAGTTGTTGATTTCCGAGCCGGGGGTCAACTGACGGCGGTCAAGCACACCGGAATCGTCGCTGACTTCCACGACCAACCGCGAGTACATCTGGCCAAGTTGGAACTGCCCCTGGAACTCGTGACGTCCCGCTTTCGATATGTCGATCGGGGCCTGCTGATAAATCACCGTGGCCCCTTCGGGATCCGGGCTGGAAACGGTCCATTCGGCGCGCAAGGGCTGGCTGGTTTCCAGAGATATCGTGATCGGAGTCCAGCAACCGACTTTGAACCGGCCCTTAAATCCGATATCTGTCCGCAGAATCTGTACGTCGGACGGACCATCAGCCAATGCGGGAGTGTTACTCAAGACCGTGGTGAGTCCGCTGGTCAGCAGTGAGACCAGAACGATCGGATGAAGGATTCGCGACGGCTGCGGCATGTTTACGATTTGGTATTCGACTGGGTTCACGAATGATGTTGCAGCCGGCCGGATGACCTGCCCCATGGAAGCGCGGCGGAATGCGGACACGGGTGCTGGGAGTGCCTCGCTAGGCCGTGTTCGCATGTGCCAACCGAGAATCGCCGGTCGAGCGGACGGACTGGCCCAGTATACAGTTGCCATCGGCTGGCGTACACCACCATCCACGGTGATCTCTCAGGGTGGCGGACTGTTCGCGTCAGGGAAATTGCCTTCGCGGCCGGCCGGGCTCAGAAGGCACAATTCACGCCGCACATGTGCCAACGGGTCCAGGAGATGATGATTGCTGTTCCAGATTTGCGGAAACAGAATCGCCTGACCGCCGTGTTTGCGGAACTGGATCACATTCTGGTCACTGTCGTCGATCAATACGGTGTCCGCTCGAGCGCACAGATGCTTGCGTGAACCGATCATGAACGCGTCAAATGTGGGAGACAGGTGCTTTCTGAGCCACTGGATTTTCCCCGTGGGACAGGCGGCGTCTCTGCTGGGGCTGGTGAGAATTGTGAAAGCGGCGTGCCGTCCGATCAATGTCGTCAATTCGTTCATCCAGCGGTAAGGGGTGAGCTCGTACCAGAACGCGCTGCCGACGGCGTCGATCTTGGACCAGAATTGCTGGCTGCTCATTCCGAGAACTTTCGGAATGGACCACTCCCCTGCCGGCCACCGAGGCAGAACGTCGCTCCGCCCGTGCAGGCTGAGAGCGGCGGTCACGAAATCACACAGGACTCCATCCATATCCAAAAGCACGTGCTGAATGGTCATGGGGGCGAACTTCTTTGTCGACAACAGCTTGCCCTGTCCGACGCCGTTGTCGATGGGACATGCGGGTCGTCAGGCATTCTCGCTGGCTGGAATGTGGGAAACGGGGTCAGGCTGTTTATGGTTTTTTCCTCTGTTGGACGACCTTCAGAACGGTGTCGATCGGCACCTCGGAGACAATCTGTTCACTGCCGTCGGGCCAGATGACACGCACTTTGGGTTTGGCGGCCTGTGTGCCGAGACCGAAGGTGACGGGCAGTTCCACCTGCGACAGGTAGCTGCGCGTGGGCATGACCTGTCGCCGCTGCGTGCGGTCAGCCACGGTGACTTCCACCCAGGCACCGATCGCGTCGCGATTACAGGCCGTGCCCTGCAATTTGATTCTCAGCCAGTGGTGCTTGGACTGCTGATCGTTTCTCAATAGCCGCGGTGATTGTCCGGACGTGGTGATCAGCAGATCCAGATCGCCGTCGGCATCCAGGTCGGCATACGCCGCCCCGCGTCCCACGAGCGGTTCGACGAACTCTTCGCCGCACTGCTTCTGGGGTACCGGGATGAACTCCCGGGGATGGTCGGGACCGCAATTCCACAGCAACTGCGGTGATTGCTCGTACTTCTGTACAGGCTGAACGACTGCGATATCCTGCTCCAGGTGCCCGTTGGCGCAGAACAAGTCGAGCCGCCCGTCGAGGTCGGTGTCCAGAAACAGAACGCCGAAGGTCAGTTCCCTGCGGGTAACCGGACCGAGGCCGTTGGACACAGCTTCGTCGCTGAATTGTGGCAAGTCGGTCTGGGAGTCCTGATTCACGTACAGAGCGGTCATCTCATTTGAGAAATTACCAATGGCAATCCCAGTGGCGTTTGTATTGCGGAACTTGGCGATGTCGATGCCCATCGCGCCACGGGCACGGCCTTCACTGTCGAAGGCCACGCCGGCAATTGTGCCGATTTCCTTGAAGGTGGCCTGACCCTGGTTGAGGAACAGCAGATTACGCACGGTGTCGTTGGCGACCACAATGTCGATCAATGAGTCACCATTCAGGTCAGCAAAGGAGACTCCCAGCGATTTGCACAGAGGTTTGCCCAGCTCTGCTGTTTTGATCTGTACTCCGCCGCTGTCGGAGATGTCACTGAAAGTTCCGTTGCCGTCGTTGCGGTACAGGTAGGGGTACGTGCCGCCGAATTCCTGAGGGCGCCCGAAAGCACGCCGGGTGCCGTCGAGAGTGAAGTTCTTGGCGGCATCCTCTTCCGGAGACCAGCTCAGATAGTTGGCCACAAACAGGTCCAGGTCGCCGTCGTTGTCGATGTCGATCCATCCGCAGCCGGTGCTCCAGTCCTGTCCTGTGCCCGCGACACCAGCTCGCTGTGTGACATCAGTGAACTTGGTGCCGTTATTACGAAACAAGCGGTTGCCGCCGACGGCGGAAATGAACACGTCGACGTGCCCGTCGTTGTCGTAGTCACCCACGGCGCATCCCATGCCATACAGCGAGACGTCCAGGCCTGATGCGACGGTCACATCTTCAAACTGCGCGTGGCCATCGTTGCGATACAGGGCCATCGTCGGACGTTGATCTGTGGTTGAGTCCCACGATGTTGAGTTGATTAGCAGCAAATCCTGGTCACCATCGGCGTCGTAGTCCAGAAACGCGCAACCGCCTCCCATGGTTTCCGGCAGCAGCTTGGCACCCCGGGAACCGTTTTCGTGAACAAAGGTGACGCCCGAAGATTTCGTGATGTTGCGGAAGGGGATGTCAGGAATCGTCAGTGGGGGAGCGGCTTGGAATTCGGGTTGCGTGAGTGGCGTGTGTTGGTCAACAACCGTTTCACTCGGTCGTCGCATCCAGAAGAGGACGGCCGCGCCGCATACCAGCAGTACAGCGATCACGATCAGTGACCTGCGAAAGGCGATGCCAATGACGGCATCATCTTCGTAGTCGACGGTTTCGTCATGCTCATTGGCCGAAGTCTCGTGCTCGCTGTTCATTTGACGTCTCCAGATGGATCGGGATCAGCCGTAGCCGTGGGTTGGCTCTGGCCGCCCGTGCGGTGCAAGTCATAGATGACGACGGCTTCCGCAGCGTTGTTGGCTGCGGGGTACCTGTTGCGGGCCTTGGCGACCGCGGTGCTCCTGGCATCGTCGTCCGGCTTGTAGATTTCGTACAGTTTCCGGTGCGTTTCCGCCTCGGCATCCCGGCCGAGTGCACGCAGCAGCAATTGCAGATTGTAATGTGCGGTGACGTTTTCGGTATCGATTTTCAGGGTGTCCCGGAACATCATCTCCGCCCGCTTCAACAGCTGTTCGCGGCGCGGCCGGTCGCGCTCGGCTCGGTATTGTCGCGCCTGATCGTACAATGTCTGTCCGAGCAGATTGATGACCGTGTAGTCCTTGCTGAAATCCAGTTGGCGCGACCGCATGGCCGCGGTTGTGTCTTCCAGCACACTGCGGAAATTCTCTTCCGCCTCTTGTAGACGGCCCTGGTCACGATTGACCAGACCGCTAAGCCAGCCGAGAGTCCAGGGAGGGGCCGCAGGGTCGGTGTAGGCGGCTGCTTGCTGAACCAGTTCGACGACGGTCTTGTAGTCGCTGCCGTCCGCGTACAGCGTCCGCGCCAGATTCAAGGGACCGTCATAGCGGTCGTATTCGCAGACTTCACGGAAAGCTTCGGCCGCCTGACGGAGCTGGTTTTTGCCCTTGAGCAACAGGCCAATACCGTAGTCGTTCCAACGCTGCCATTCAGGAATTTTTCGCGATGCGTTTTCCGGGATTTCGGCGACTCCCGCCACCGGAAAGATGAGGCGGTCGCTGGCCAGAGTGACGATGGGCAGCGGATTGTGGTATGGCTGACCGGCGACGTGGCCTCGCAACGGTGGATCACCTGGGCCGTGCGCCTGGGAAATGAAGTTCAGGTATTCGGAGTCGAATTTGCGATACTTGAGATGCAGGTCCACGGTCACGGGAGCCTTCAGGTCCGGCGGTAACTGCAAACGATAGTGGACCGTCTGACCGGCTCCAGGTGGGATCTGGTTGTTGTACACGGCTACAAAAATGTCCTGGGCATTGCGTCGGTTGATTCTGCGGCCGTCCCGGTCGACCACAAACGCGTTGACAAAGTGGGACCAGGGATCGACTTGTCCCTGGCTGCTCATGCCGCCGCTGCCTCCGATGAGTCGATCGCCGGATCGGACGCGAACTTCCAACCAGATCTGGTTGGAATCAACGGTGCCCTGTGTGAACAGATGCCCCAGTTTCAGTGTGCGGATGACGGTTTCCAACAGGTAGGTCCCTCCCGGCTGCAGGGTGGGGACTTGAGGCCGCAGTGGCGCGTGCAGTTTTCCGTCGATGGAGCCTTCTTCCCGGATTCCGAAAATGTCGACCCGCATGGCTCCCTTGAGGAAATCACGATGAGCGGCGATGACGTCCGGTTTGTCGCGCCACCAGGCGACCGCGGTGTTGGCACTGGGAAACAGGTGATCATGAATGCTCAACTGGTCCGTGCCGAACGTCCGCGCACCAAAGTCGCGAGAGGGTTTGAGCGGCATATGGCAGCCGTTGCAGTTGGTCTGCGCCTGTTCGGGATAATAGAAACTGCGGGCTCCATGGCCCGACACACCGCTCAGTAGAAAGCTGTCGTAGTGGTTCTGTCCGCGCAAGAACTTTTTGTAATGGTTGACTTCAAACGGCAGGCTGACCTTGTGGCATACTGAACAGAATTCGGCCTGCTTGTGCAGCGGTTTCAAGAACACCTGTTTGTGAAAAGAGGGTTTGGCTTTGACCAGTTGATTGTTGACCCATTGCAGCATGGGGTTCTTGGAAAAAGCGAATGGATAGTGTTGAGGCTCTTCGATCGTATAGTCGGCATTGCCACGATTGCTGTTGAAGTGCGTGATGGCGTGGCAAACCGTGCAGGTAATTCCGGCATGGGCCGTGGGATGGCCGACATCATCGAATTTCGGGTCGTCAAACGCTCCGCTCAGGAAGGGTACGGGGTCATGGCAGCCGGCACACCAACGCGATGCCTGGACATTGCCGTCCCGAGCCAGCTCTTCTTTGCGTGTCTCGCGGATGGTTGCCAGGTAGGCCGGGTTATTGAAGGAACTGAAGTGATGGACACTGTCCTGCCAGCCAGCGTGCACGTCCGCATGGCACTTCAAGCAGTACTGGTCCATCATCATCGTCTGATCCGGAATGAAATTCCCGGTGACTGTCCGCGCCAGCGACGGTTTGAAATACTGCTCGCCGGACGCTGGGCCGACCTGGTTCCATTCACGGGGATCTTGAGCGTGCAAGGCCACCATGCCGATCACCGTTACGGCGACCACCGCCAGATACGTACGGGCCAGCCTCCATTTGATCCGTGGGCCCGCCAAGCGATGCAGCCAATACAGCCAGCCCGCCAGGCAGGGGCAGATGATGTGCGCCCAATAGACCGTGTTGCGGGCCAGAGGATTCTTCAAATCGTATACGCCGGAAATCCGGACCAGCAGGATGCCTGTGCCCAGAACGACGATCGAGGCCAGAAACAGAGCGTAACCGGCCCGCACCGCTCGACGGTTCTTTCTGCGGAAAGTAATCGCCATATGAATACAGCCGAAGGCGATCAGCGGTACGACCAACAACAGCCCCAGCACCAGGTGCGCCAGGAACATCAGCATGTAGAAATAGTCCTGGTAGGAATTTCCTGAATACCATTCCAGGGCAGTAATCGCGGCCAGGAAGATGGAGTTGGCGACGAGCAGAGCGACCAGCAGCATCACGGCCACCAACAGTTTGTGCAGTCGTGGCCCGACGGCCTTGACGTATTTCTTTCGAGGTGGCGGCGCTGCTGTCGCTTTGATTTCATCCTGTTCGGATGTTTGATTCTCGGGATCGGACATGTGGGTCTCCCCGTCAGATGGAATGCGCCAGATGCTCCAAGAACATTTCGCGCGCCGTGTCTGTGACTTCGCAATTGCCCTGCGAGGAATGCGAATCGGCTTTGCTCAGACGACGGCGGGTCCGTCGATTTCCGAGGGCCGATTCGGGTTGCCAGCAATCGATGGACACCATGCCAGACAGTGGGAACTGGCTGTGCGGGAACCTGGTGAAACCGATCGCCGCCGGTTGCCGCATACGAAATCGATCGATTTCGTGCTGGCCGCAGGGAGCGTCAGGTCAAATGGCGCTGCAACGGGGAGGACGATCGACACGCCGCGTTGGAACGCTCGGCAACCGTTTTCGTTTCAGCGGATGCCACGGCTGTCGAGGGTTGACCGCGGTGATGCAGGCCGCCTGCCCCGAGAGTCCCGGTTGATGATCCGTTTGCAGTGTGGCCGGATACTCGGAGTCCGGAGTGGGTTGCCTCGACTGGCAATTTGGACCGTGGCATAGCGGACGTTGGCTCGAGGACGGTCTCGCGTCGGGAACCTGAAGATTCGTTTTCAGGGAGCGCATCACGTCACTGGGCAGCAGCGGAGACGCGGTGTATGGATGCAGTTTGTGTTGCTGCAAATAGTCGCCGCACGTGGCTCGCAGATCGCCGGCGTACAGCACACAACACAGCAATCCGAGGGATAGCGTCAGGCGGCGCGGAGCGAAAACCCGCGGCTGATTCCGGTCGAATTGCTGGTCACTGCCGCGGCCTGCCATGGCACACATCCCGAAAAGAGGGTCAGAACCAGACGGGCACCCTGGTTCCAGTGGTTAAGGGAGGCCCCAGTGGTTACGGGATCCATCCTAGGGGCCCGGAACTGTGGGGGTCAATCCTCAAATCGGCGGATCTGCGTCAGGAGCTGAGTTCCCGGCCATTTCCCCGCACAAATCGTCTGTTCAGTACTGACGAATGCCGTGACGCAACAAGACCCAGCCAAAAATGAAAATGCTCACCAGCAGGACGATGTATTTCGCTGGTGTCATGTGGTGCCATTGCCAGGCAACGGCACGACTCAATTCGGACAGATAATAGCTGAATTCCATCCGCAGCGTGTCGAGTGTGGGCATCACACGGTTCCGATGGGGTCGAGGCCTCGGCGAAATTCGAGGGAGAAAGGCAGCGTCACAGCAAGGCTAGCTTGGATTGCCGGTGGCTGCCGGGTGGCAATTTCAAAATTCAAACAATCGGACCTGATCCGACGCAAAACGCCAGGATTGGATGGTGGGACGGCGCCGATCACACGGGCCGTGCCGGTGTTTTCTTGCAATCATAGCCTGCTGGTGAGTTGATCCAGGGCCGTAAGGATGACAACCCGGCCGCGTTCCGTGCGTGTCAAACCGTGATCACCAGGTTGTCGCGGTGCACCATTTCGACATAGGGCACCGAGCCCAGGAGGTCTTCGATCTGGTCCGAACCCTTACCGGCAACCAGCCGGGAATCCCGCGCATCGTAGTTACTCAACCCGCGCGCAAAATCTGTACCGGAGGTCGAACTGAGACTGACGACTTCTCCTTTGGCGAATTCTCCGTCGACATCGCGGACCCCGATGGCCAACAGGGATTTTCCGTCGCGGCTGACCGCCTGGTATGCGCCGGAATCGAGTACAAAGCGGCCTTGAGGTTCGGCCGTGTAGCCAATCCACCGTTTCCAGGCGGGCATGACTCCGCCCTGGGCCAGGAACAGGGTCCCGGTTGGCTTGCCGTCCAAGATGTGCTGCAGCACATCCGGCCGTGTACCGTTGGCGATAATCACGTTTTCGCCGACGGCTGTCGCGTCGCGCGCGGCGTGCAATTTGCTGAGCATTCCGCCAGTGCCGCGTCGGGTTGCCGAGGTTCCCACATAGTCCAGCAATTCGTCGTTCCATTTTTCCACTAGTGGAATCGGTTGGCTCACTTCAGCATGTGGAGCGCCACGGTAGAGACCGTCTACGTTGGATAGAATGATCAACAACGGGTTCTGCAGCAGGTTGGTCACCATGGCCGCCAGGCGGTCGTTGTCGCCGAACTTGATTTCATCGGTGCTCACGGTGTCGTTTTCATTGACGATGGGCACGGCACCCTGGTCCAGCAATGTGGATAAGGTGTGCCGCATATTGAGATAGCGTTCGCGCGAATTGAAATCAGCGGCCGTCAGCAGGATCTGGGCGGCGTAGTAGCCATGTGAGCGGAGGCAATCGTCGTAATGGCGGATCAAATGCGGCTGGCCCGCAGCGGCCGCCGCCTGCAGCCTGGGCAGCGACACCGGGCGTTCACCAAATTTCAGCAGGCCAAATCCGGCCGCTATGGCTCCACTGGAAACCACGATCACGCGACGTCCACTCGATCGAATGCCGTGGATCTGAGCCGCGATGTGCGAAATTCTGTCCGTGTCCAGCGAATCGTCGTCCCGAGCCAAGACCTGGGAGCCAATCTTGATGACGACGGTCTTGGCCGAGGAAATCACCTCGCGGCGGACGAGATCCAGCATGTCGCAGTTCTTTCGCAGATGGAGCAGATGGCCGCATGGTGGTTGGGGCCGGGAAACCATCATCACCGAAGACGGAGCGCCGTGCTCCGCGGTGGCCCCGCTGTGACGCTCTCTGAATGAGAATCGTCAATCGGCTGGCGGACATCAAGTCCAGCGTGTCAATCCGCGGGGGGGGGCTGGCCGGATATGGGGAACCGCAGGACGTCCAGCGGACCCGGCCGATCGGCCCTGCACTATTGGTTCCCTGTCGCGACCCCGTTATGATAGCCATCGTCAGGTGACGAGTCCGCCGGATGAGCGATTGGCGGTGCGGGCTGCCGTGTCCGAGTGTCTCACGACGAAACCAGATGTCCGGCAGGCGCCGCTCTGTATGCATCGCCGGTGGGATCGGCCGGCCGGGACCGCTGGGTCAGCAGGCCTGACGGAAACGCGAAGGTACACAATCGAATGCACCAGGATGGAATCTGAATGTCGGATTTGAGACATGAGTGCGGAGTGGCTGCGGTCTACCACTTGCCGGGACGATCGGTTAGCAAGTTGGCGCCTGCGGAAGGAGAGGATCACGCCTCGCGACTGATGCCGCGGCTGTTGTTGGACATCCAGAATCGCGGTCAATTGGCAGCCGGGATGACCAGCTATTGCCCCAATCGCAATCAGTTGATCGACACGCTGAAGGATGTCGGCACAGTGACCGAGGTGTTTCATCTGAATCACCAGGACCGATGTGAACGCTTGATGCGGGAGTACGCCGGAGCGGCCGCTATCGGACATGTGCGGTATGCGACGTGCGGTAAGGATGATCGCAGTTACGCCCAGCCATTTGAGCGGCACCACATTGCGAAGTCGCGCTGGTTCAGTTTTGCATTCAACGGCCAGTTGGCGAACTACCAGGAATTGCGAGAAGAAATTCTGTCCAAAAGGGACTTCCATCTGGCACGCGAAACCGACACGGAAATCCTGATGCACCTGATTAGCCAGGAACTGTCGACGGAACCGCGGCAGTTGGACCTGTCGGATCTGCTTGCCAAAGTCAGCAGCCATCTGGACGGTGCCTACAACATCGTATTTCTAAACGCCGTGGGCGACATGTTTGTCGCTCGAGATCCGATGGGTATCCGACCGTTGTGTTACGCATTTGATGGCTCGCTGTTTGCCGCCGCCAGTGAAAGTGTGGCTCTGGCAAACCTGGGTTTCAGTGAATCCACGATTCAAAATATCCCACCCGGCGGTGCGATCATCATTCAGAACGGCCGGATGCAGCGCTGCCAGTTCGCTCCCAATCAGCAATCAGCGCATTGCTTTTTCGAATGGATCTATTTCGCCAATGTTGCCAGCACGCTGGATGACCGCAGTGTGTATCTGACACGCTCACGGCTGGGGGAAGAACTGGCACGCCAGGAAGAGTTGACCATCGACAGCGATACGATCGTGGTACCCGTGCCCGATACGGCCAAAGCTGCCGCCGACAGCATGGCCTATCATCTGAACATTCCCAGTCTGGAAGGCCTGATTCGAAATCGCTACGTGGGTCGCACGTTTATTGAAGGCAGCAAGCGCGCGGACAAGGTACGCGCCAAATACACGCCGCTGCCCGAAGTGCTGGCGGGTAAACGGGTGCTGCTGGTGGAAGATACCATTGTCCGCTCGACCACGATGACCGCCTTGATTTCGCAGTTGCGAAACCGCGGACAGGCCCGTGAAGTGCATGTCCGTGTGGCTTGTCCACCCATTGTGGCTCCGTGTTTTTATGGGATCGACATGTCCACGATCGGAGAATTGTTCGCTCCGAAATTCATGGACGGGACCGAATTGACTCCCGAAGTCGAGGGGCGGATGGCGGATAAGATCGGCGCCGACTCCTTGCGCTATCTCCCCATCGCGTCGATTGCCCGTTGTGTGGACATGCCCAGCAATTCGCTGTGCCAGGCCTGCATCGACACTCGGTATCCGACCCTGTGGGGACGCGAACTCTATCAATTGGCACAGCAACAGCAGGACAACGTGGATGCGCCCGTCGGGGGCCGCACGTATGACGTTGCCATGGTCAATACGCGGACGTAAAACCGTGTCACGTCGCACCTCAGCGGCCGGTACGCTGGTGTTCACGCTGGTCTTCGATCATAAGCCGATCTGGCTCGGCAGGGCGGTCCAATGTCGACGCAGCAGCACGAGACGACAATGCGCGTCCGGTATTCCGAAACCGATGCGATGGGTTTCCTGCACCACGCCAATTATCTGGACTATTTCGAGGTTGGTCGCACCGAATTGTATCGTGCTCGGGGCGGTGACTACCGAGAACTTGAAGCCAGCGGCATGTTCTTTGTCGTGGTCAAATTGGCCTGCCAGTACAAGATCCCTGCCCGGTACGATGATCTGCTCAACCTACGGACCCGCGTGTCGCGCTTGACACCCGCCAAACTGGAACACGAATACGAACTCTGGCGGGGCGACGAACTGCTGGCCACGGCGCAGACCGTGTTGGCTTGTGTGAATCGGCAGGGGAAAGTGCAGCGGATTCCCCTGGCGGTGACCGAACGCGTGGAGGGTTGAGGGCGCGGGGCCCGCTTGACGTCCTGTGATCGGTGGGACGGCTCCGTTGCCGATCACTGGTTATTCGCCACCGTCAGTTTCAGCGAACGGATCGCTCCGGATTGACCTCCGATCGCGACCTGCTTCCCTTGAGGGTGAACGGCCAGACTGTAAGCCCAGCCGCTGATGGCCGGAGTATCCTGCACCACTTGGGCGGTGTCCGGGTCGATGACGCGCAGGTGACCGTCGCGGCAACTGGCTACGATCCAGCGACCGTCGGGCGTCCACTCCACAGCCAGGGCCACCGTCGTTTTCAGTCGCACGAAACGGACCATGCGTCCAATCGTCGGTTGCCAGATGCGGATTGTGCGGTCATCACTGGACGTGCAAATCATCGGTAGTCGCGATGGAGTGGCACCGGCCGGGACCGGCCGCAGTGCCAGATCGAGGACCGGTTGGGTATGGTTCTGTGCCGACATTTCCAGTTTTCCGGACGTGAGGTTCCAGCGGCGGAGACTGTGGTCGATTCCACCGGTCAGCAACAGTGCGTGTTGCGGCAGAAACGTCACGCAGCTGAGGCCGCGCGAATGGCCGCTGAGCTTCAGCAGTTGACGTCCGGTGCGGGCGTCGAATACCCGGCACTGTCGGTCGAGTCCGGCTGCAGCCAATTTCGACGAGTCGTGCTTCCAGCCGACGGAATACACGACATCCTGCTGGCTGGCAAGTCGCCGATGCGTGCTGCCATCCGGCCAGTTGACAATCACAACCTCGCCTTGGGAAGCGGGGATTCCGCCGGCAACCGCCAGTAGCTGTCGATCGGGAGACAGCCGGACATCGTGAATCTGTTGCAACTGGACCGGCAGGGTCCGCTGCACATCCAGCGCGGGCCACGATCGCTGGCTGAGTCCCGATTGCGATCCGACCAACAGCGCACCGCCGCCGGACACGAATTCCAGAGCGGTGACGGGCGCGGCGGCCGGCTGGCAGCGGGCCGTTGATGGCGTGCTGCACAACACAGCCGCGTACAGCAGAATGTGCGGTCGCGTCACAGGGTTTCCCGCATCGGTTTTGTCGGTAAAGGGGCCAGTGTCAGGACGTCAGTTCGCCGATGACGTGGCTGTCCGCCGGAGTGATTCTGACGGGACGGCCGTCGGGTGTGGTCAACTCGGTCGCCGGATCCACTCCCAGCATGCGGTACAAGGTGTGGGCCAGATCGGCCGGCGTCACCGGGCGATCCAAGGGGCTCTCGCCCACGGCATCGCTGGCACCGATCACCTGGCCACCGGAAATCCCACCCCCAGCCAACAGCGCGCTGAACACCCGCGGCCAGTGATCGCGGCCGCCGAGTGTATTCAGTTTCGGAGTCCGACCGAACTCGCCCATGACGACAATCAGCGTCTCGTCCAGCAGACGTCGGTCGTGCAGGTCTTGGATCAGAGCCGTCAAAGCCAGGTCGAGTGACGGGATGAGGCCCACCGGAATCTTAGCCCCCGTGTATCCCTCCTTCAGTCGGGTATACAGGGCATTGTGCGTGTCCCAGCCGCGTTGGTTGACTGTGACAAACGGAACGCCGCGTTCGATCAGGCGGCGGGCTAGCAGGCAGCACTGTCCGACCTTCTTGTTGCCGTATCGCTTGCGTGTCGCTGCCGGTTCATCTGACAAATCGAAGGCCTGAGTGGCCTGTCTGGAGCTGATCAGTCGGTACGCTTGCTCGAATGCCGGATCGGCTGGCACGTCGCCGGCATCAGAGCGTCGATGGAATGCGTCCAGTTGCCTGAGAAAGCGGCGGCGGCGATCCAGGCGCGTGATGTCCAATCCGCGGTAGAAATCGAGATCGCGGACTCGGAAATTGGGGCGCGACGGATCTCCACCCACGGCAAACGGGTGAGCCGAAGCTGGCAGAAATCCCCCCCCGCTCAGACGCCCTCCTCCGACGCGGAAGTCCGGAATCGCCACGTGGGGTGGCAGCACTCCGCGCTGGGGGCGAGACACAGCCAGCACGGAACCCAGCGACGGATACTCCAGCACCGGGGTTGGTTTATGCCCCGTCATCAGATAGTGCGTGCCAAAATTGTGTTCACCCAGCGGCGACGTGATGGACCGGATGATCGCGACACGCTCAGCCATTTGTGCCGTTCGCGGCAGGCACTCGCCAATTTGAATTCCCGCGACCGACGTCTGGATCGGTACCAGTGGGCCGCGGACTTCCGCTGCCGCCTGAGGTTTGAGGTCGAATGTCTCGAGATGGCTGGGACCACCGTCCAGCCAAATCATGATACACGACCGCGCGGGGGGTGGCTGCTTGTCACCGGCGGCTGACCGGCGTTGTGCGAACCAATGTCCGAGGCCGAAACCCAGCGGCGTCAATCCGCCCACCCGCAGGATGTCACGTCGCGTGACTCCGTCGCAACGCGTCAGATAACGTCGGCTGTTCGTCATCTCCATGAGTCCTCACATATTCTGAGCACGAGTACGGTCCGTACAGGATTATGCGCCGTCAGTGGTTGGTCAGAAACTCCTGGCAGCTGAGCAAACTCCACAGGAAGTCCTCGGCGATCTGGCGTCGCTGCCGCGGAGTGTCGGCGGTCCCCAATTCGCTCAACCAGTACTCTCGCTCCCGCTTGATCGGCAATCTGCACAACGCACGCAGATACAGCTCCTCGACCAGCTGCGAGTCCGTGTTGGTCGATTTCAGGAATTGTCCGAGGAATCCTTGTGAATTTGCCAGTTTTCCATTGATCAGTTTTCCGTTGATCAGGTGCAGAGTTCGGGCCAGTCCCGCCGGTCCGCTGCTGAGTGTTTCGCAGGATGACGTGCGGGCGCAGCGTCCGAGAATGTCCAGTGCCGTGCTGGGAGTTTTGGGGTCGAACAGTGCAACTGCGCGACTGCCAGGCGGAAGGTCGCCAAAAATCTCGGGAACCGACGTTACGTCCGACAGTGCGTCGACCAGGACTTCGGGATGCAGTTGCCGGACCAGTGTATGGGAGTAAAACCGGTCGTCTGTCGCGTTGGATTCCGTGGGTCGGGAATCGCGCGCGTAAGCAGCACTCGAGGCGATCATGCGCAAGCTATGGCGGATGTCGAATTCATTGTGGACGAAATCGTCGGCCAACGCCCGCAACAGTGCTGGATGGGTGGCGGGGTTCGTTGTTCGCAGATCATCGGTCGGCGATACCAGCCCGCGTCCCATCATCTGCTTCCACAGCCGATTGACCAATGCTCGGGCAAAGTACGGGTTGTCGTCCTCGATCAGCCAGTCGGCCAATGCCGTTCGCTGATCGTCGGCTGGTTCGAGGAAATGCGCACCGGGGATGCGTGGCTGCGCGGGTTGCCCGGTACGGGGGTGCGTGACTTCGCCCCGACGCACTGGGCGAATGACGCGCCCCCGCTCGATCTTGGCAAACACGGCGGCCAGACCGTGGTAGTCGTCCTGGGTCCAGTGGTCCAACGGATGATTGTGGCAATTGGCACACCGCAGCCGGACGCCCAGAAACAACTCGCTGACATACTCGGCTTGTTCTCGAGCCCCATTGACCACACGAAAGAAATTCGGCGGGCCGCTGACGTGGGAATCGCCTTGAGCCGTCAGCAGTTGCCAGGCCATACGGTCATAACGTGCGCGTTGCTCGAGTTGTTTTTTTAGCCAATTGTGAAACGTGCGTGCGCCTTGTTGGTCATTGGGCTGGGATTGGATTCGCAGCAATCGAGCCAGAATCAATGTCCAGTTTTCGACGAATTCCGGAGATGCTAAAAGGCGGTTGATCAGTTGTTTTCGCTTGTCGGGTCGACGATCTGCCAAGAAAGCACGCACGGTGTTGCTGCGCGGGAGTCGGCCGGCGAGATCCAGGTACGCGCGTCGCAGAAACGTCGCGTCATTCGCCTGCGGTGAGGGACGTAAACGCAGTTGTTCGAGCCTGTTGAGAATGTGCGTGTCGATGAAGTTGGGCTGTGGCTCGGTCTGTAACTCAAGTCGGGGTGTGTTGCGCGGTACGAGAAACTCCAGCGGCACGACGCGATCGAGGAATCGAGCGGTCACGATGTGGCGACCCGTCCGAGCGGCTCGGCGACGCACGCGATTTCCAGTGATGGAAACGGCATTGGTGTCTTCGGCACGCAACACCGTCCAACGCGTCACATTCGACCGCGTTCCGTCGTCGAATACCGCGGTGGCGGTAAGGACAATCGAGGCCTGAGGGTGTTCCAGCACGCTGGATGCGGGAGCTACGAGAAAGTCCACCAGCCGTCGTTTCTTCAGTCTGGGCGCTCCCGAACGGATCCACTGCAACAGTCGCGTTGCCCCCGGGCCATCCAAGTCCAGACGCGCGCCGCCTCCATGCTCGATCGACTCGGTCGACTTGAGAAACACCAGGCTCTCGTCGGCTTGAGCCAGGTTGACGCGGCGGCCTTCCCAATCGAGCACAAGAGAGCGATAGTCGCTGGCAGGATCACTTCCGTAAAGCGACAGCTTGAAACCGCCGCGGCCAATCGCCGCACCGTGACAAGCGCCCGCATTGCATCCCGCATGGGTCAGCACGGGCACGATCTCGGTGTCGAAGTCGACCGGAGCACCCGCCTGCGTGCTGACCACGAGGCCTGCGACCAGCAGAAGACTGAGCCACAGTGGGGAGCTGGAAGTCACGGTTTCGTTTTCTCCGCGGATTTCGTAGCGGGAAGCGTCTGGGCCCATTTTTTCAAGTAGGCTTGTGCCGCCGCGGTACCATAATTCGCCAGCTTGCCGGACCCGAGCACTGTGCGGGCGATCCGTCCCAGTTGAGCGGCAGCGTCTTTGTGCTCGTCGATGTACTTCTCCAGAGCGAGCGCCGCCTGATCCACTTGTTCTTCACTGGCGGTTTTTTGGATCAATTGCCTCAGTAAGGGGCGGAGGTTGGGATCCTGTCGCTGCGCATTCGGCCGTTTTTCCGGCCGCCCGAACTTGCGCGCCCAGAGTTGAATTTGTTGTTTGATTTCCGGGCTCTTGATCTGCGCGAACGTGTCACGTTGCATCAGCCGACTGGCTGCGGTTCCCAGGGATTGTTTGTTCCGAGGGTTCTTGTTCAGGTAGTCCGCGACCTGAGCGGACACCTGTGCCAACGTTTTTTGATCGGCCTCGGCCGCCAGCAGTGGTTGCAGCAGCGCGGTCAGTTTGGGGTCGAGCCGCGCTGCAGACCTGCCTTTGTAGGTGCGTCGGCTGAATTCGGCAATCGCTGGAACAGGTCCGCCACCGCTGACCTTGACCAGTTGCTCAAAGATCTTTGGGCCGTCCGCCTGCTCGCCGGGTTGTACCAGGGCGAAATTGGCGGTGATGCGGTTCTGTTGCGCGATCAGAACCGTCAAAGTCACATTGCGATTCAGGCCGTAGGCGCCGGGACCTTCAAGTCCGTCGAGCGAGACCGTGGCCCAGGTACCCTTGGCAAACAGATTCGCTCGCACACGTTTGGCCCAGGTTTCGGTCTTGGTGACATCGTCAGTCAAAAAGACGTATCCGGCCACCAAACCCGACTTGGCCCGCGACGCCGCGAAACGCATGACGGTATTGGCCAGCCCCAGCCCGGGACGCGTGATCTGGTGCACAAATATCAGCAGGATCGGTTTGCCATCGGCCACCGCCACCAGGTCAAGTTCTTGACCAGTCCGATCACCGCTGAGGCTTCGGACTTGAAACCCCGGCAGTTTTTCGCCGACCTGAGGTCCGGAGAAAACGGGGTCCGCGGCCCTGATACTGACAGGAACCATCAGGCAGATCATCAGTACGCCGATTGAGATTCGTGTGCGGTGTCGCATTCTTACGTGTCCTCCGGTGTGTAAGGAATCGCTTGGCCACTCGACGGCTTCGTCTCCGTGCTCGCACCGTTTCTCTGGGCCGCGATCGCGGTGGCAACGACCGTTGTGCAGCGCAGTGTCTTCTCAGCCGGATGCGCGTTGTCGATGATGTTCGAGTGAGAAATGCGGCAAAAGGACTGTTGCCCGCCACCAACGTCCCGGGTCAGTCTGCGTGCGGAGACCGATGCGAGACTTTGCGCCGTAGCGGACGATCACGATGCCATCGATCGCGCGGCAGCATTATCGTAGCACATTCCGGCAACGTTGAATACTACATTGCCAGCCATCACGTGCCGCGCGGCCCCGGCGATCACAATGCCATTTCGGCCGCCGCTGTCGGCGTGTGGGGGGGGGGCGATACCTGGCGACTGCGGCCATGCATCCGCAACTCACCGCGTCAGCAAGTCGGCCAATTGACAAAAGTCGTCCACTTGA
>Ga0315336_1001801_pt1 | contig 37685 bp, 25 predicted proteins | sample ASW5metaG_FD_204512 | JGI IMG/M metagenome (GOLD analysis project Ga0315336, IMG submission 204512) | Ammonia-oxidizing marine archaeal communities from Monterey Bay, California, United States - ASW #5 | ecosystem: Environmental > Aquatic > Marine > Intertidal zone | place: USA: California... | reverse complement strand
TGAACGACCTCCTCGTTACGCCCGAGGTGGGCGAGCATCAGACCGCGATCGCGCCGTTCCTCGACGAGGTCCTCACTAAGGAGGAGGAGCCGCTCCGTCGCCCGCAGCCCGCCCTGGACATCTTGAAGCTTGAGAAAGGCGCCCTTGAGGTTGTTGCAGACCCGGATCAGGATGTACCGATCGGTGACTGACCGAAGAAACGGCGCTGAGCGGGGCGGCGCCCCCATCTTCTCCAGGCGACGCTTCAGGTCGTCGGTCTTGAGAATTCGGCCGGCATTGAAGGGGTCGATGTAGAAGCGCGGTTTGGCATCGGCGGGCGCGACCAGGAAGTGGCCGGGAAATCCGATCGGCGCGATCTCGACATCGATGCGCCTGGCGACCTCCATGTAGAGGATACACAACAGGATTGGAATACCGATCCGTCGAGCCAATACCTGGTCAATCAGGGAGTTTCGAGGGGCGTGATAGTCCTCGCTATCGCCCTTGAAACCCAAGGCGTGAAACAGATGCTGGTTCAGCCTGGCGACGCTCTCCACATCGGTAGCCCCAGCTCGAACACCGCCGGCAATCAGGTCCAGGTCATCCAGCACATTTTGAACGACGAGCTCCGGACGCTCCTCTGCCGCAAGCCATGCGCAACACTCATCGAGGGGCAGATCGTCACCCCGTCCGGCCACCAGCTCCGCGAAAGCCTCTCTGGCGGCTACAGCTGTTGCCATCTCATCATGACCTCGAGCAGATCCTGCTCGCGCGCCTGGCTCGCGCGCAACTGACTGTCGACCTGTGCGAGCCGGTTGTGCAAGTCCTCGACTTTGGCCATCTCCTCTTTGAGGAGCTGGATCGCCTGGGCCTGGTTGAGCCCCCCGAGAACCGACTCCGCGAGGGCCGGAGCAATCGGCGTCTGCCTTGGCGGGAGACTGGATTGCGCGCGGTTATCTGCTGAAGTGATGCCTCGCCCAGCGTGCGACGGCGGAGCGGCGCGGGCGACGGATCGCGGCCGTTTCGCCGTAACACCGGGGGGCTGGAGCGTAGGTCCAGTGGGGGACTGGGAATTCGAATGGGACTGCGGCGGCTTCGACGTGACCACCTGGGCGGTGGAGCTGCCGGCGGCCACCAGCGCGTTCTCGTCGACCACCAGATATCGGAATCCGAACTCACTCACCGGTGAAAGCATCGCCCACGCGTCAAAGGGGAGGCGTCCCGCCACATCTTCGGTGATGCGGGAAAGGGCGTAGCTCTGTCGCTGACCCGACTGGAGAACGTGAACGAATCGACCCGAGCGCAGGGAGTCGGGCGAGATCTCCTGCTCTTCGTAGTGAATCGACGGGGCTGGATCCTCTCGGCCGACTTTGCGCAGGCCCAGGATGCCCATGCCCTCTTTCACCTCGAAGCGCACGACGATGACAGCGTCGGCGTGATTCTGGCGCCGTACATGGACTCGGAAGGGCTCGGCTTGGGCTCGCATGCGCCCATCTTACCACTGCACCCGCCCCGTTCCTCAGTCGTCGTAGCGGACGATGAGTCCCGAAATCCGCGGCACTGCGTCCATTACGTAGCCTCGCGCTGGCCCTCGAAGAGATCGATAGACTTTCACCATCACGCGATTCTTCGCAGCCCCGGCCTTGGTGTCGGTCACCGCCAGGAGCGCATCCGCGATGGGCCCACGTTGATCCCGGAAATACCGATGCACGTCTCCCGTTGCCTTGCCGCGCTCGTAGAAGGGGTCGATTGCCGGAGCGAAGGCCGGCAGGAGCTTGTCAAAAGCGGAGTGGATGATCCCAGGACTCAGCCGTTTGAAGGTTTTGAACCCCGCTTTGAGCGCTGCCGCACGAAGACCCCGCTTCGAGGCCACCTCTTCTTCGAGGATTCGGGTGCTATCGGCGATCACCCGCTTCTTCATTTCCGGGTCATCGAGGAGAGTGGTCAGATTCATCTACATGCCCGGGCATCGCGGCGTGGACGCCTTACCCCCGAGGGTATTCATCCAGTGACCCAGGTGGTTCCTCGCATAGCAGGAGTAGCCGCCTTTACCGAGCGCCTTCTTCACACAATCGAACGACCGCTCCCAGTCGCGGTTGTTCTGGGTCTCGATGATGTTGGTTCCCGGCGTGCGATCCTGCAGCTTGTCTTTGACGTACATACGCATGACGGGACCGATGGCGTCGCATAGCACCAGAGCGGCTTTGTCGGACGGAGACGCCCCCAGCGCCTTGAACAGGGAATCGCGGACCAGCGAGGACTCTTCCTCGGCCATGATGCGCTTCTCGAGGCACTTGATGGCCGACGCGCGCTTGGTTCCGTGGAACGCTCGCACCGCCTCGTCGCGGACGCGCTCATCGGCGTCTTCCATCATCATCTTGCAGACCATGTCATCGGTCTTTGCGCTCTTCTTCTTCACCACAGCACCGAGTGCGGCGGCTCGCACGCCACCATCGGGGTCTTCGAGCGCCGCTTTGACCACAATCGGCTCGACTTCTTTGTCCTTGCGGCCGGTGAGGGATCGGGCGGCGGCGGCGCGCACCCGCGGGTCGTCGTCCTCTTGCAGCGCAGCGAGCAGGATGGGCACGCTGCCACCACTGGGGCGCAGGGCGCCGGCAGCATACGCTCGCGTCTCGGCATCCTTGTCTTCGGAAACCAGGGTCTCGAGTGACTTGTAGGCGGCCTTGGCCTCCATGTCGCCCAGGACGCGCACCAACTCGGTGCGGTCCTTTCCGGTGATCGCCGCATCGGACAGGGCGGGGATCACACACTCGGCGAGATCATCGCGTTCGCTCCCCTTCAGCCCGGACACCACCATCGCGTCGAAGGTGTGTTTCTCGGCGTTGTATACCGCCTCACATAGGCAGTCGGTCGTGGAAGCGATGTGGGGGTACGTCACCAATCGCTCCGCCGTGTACTGCCTCAGGCTGTCGTCGTTCTTCATCTTCAGACCGACGCAGGCCGAAGACCACCGACGCTGCGACAGGAAGGCGTCGATCTCCGCAGACTCCTTCACAAACCGGGGCGCCATGTCACACGCCGTCAGCAACATCATCCAGCCAGTGAGTCCGGCCAACACGAGTGTCCGAATGGATTTCATCGGCGAAGCTCCCAGCATAGCCAGCGGAGTCTAGGCGTACTGGACTGCGGACGCCAGCACTTCGCAGGACGCTGACACGGCGCATCCCACGAGATACGTCGACCCCGTTTGGAGGAAAGGTGATTCGCGACCGTGTATTGAACGCAATCCGCCGATGGAATCGGGAGTGGCTGGATCGACTGGATCCCGACTATCCCCCGCCGAAGCCAGCTCGGCCCCCGGTCACCGTGCACGCCGAGCCGACACCGAATCCCGAGGCCATGAAGTTCGTGGCGTCGGCGAGCGTTCCCACCCTGGGGCCAGACCACCCCCTCCAGCACGCTCTGCTCAATATAAGCGGAGTAAAGTCGATCTTCGCAATCGAAAACTTCGTGACGATCACGCGTGAGCGCGGCGAGGACTGGAACCAACTGCTGCCGAGAGTCGAGGCTGTCCTGGTGGACCACCTCTGATGGGCGGTCTGCTCTTGTTGGCCCTCGTCAGCGCATGTGGGCTCTTCGAGGCCGGACCTATCGAATACGTGGTGGTCAAGGGCGACACCTTGTTTGTCATCGCCCGGGATCACGACGTCACCGTCGACGAACTCCGAGAGTGGAACGGCCTGACAGGCGACCTGATCGAGATCGATCAGGTGCTCTTGATCCACACAGACAAGCCACCAGCCGACATTCCCGCTGCCGCGCGCCCCAAGAAACGAAAGCGGATCGCACCGGCCACTGTCTCGGCCCGGCCGGGAGCCGACGAACCGGCCCCGTTGTCGATGCCCGATCCAAAAGAATGTCTCGCGGGCCCTGGCCTCGATGCGCTGTCCGAAGAAGAGCAGATGATCGGCAGCGCCGGCCTGACAACCGACCAGGTGCGCACCGCTATGAACGGCTTCGTGGGCAACACCCTCTCTTGCATCACGGCAGACGCCAGGTATCCCGAAGAGGCCCTGCTGATGGAGATCACTGTCGGTTGCGATGGCAGGGTCTCGAACGTGTCCATCCTCGACGGTGGAGACTGGTCTGCGGAGATGGCGGGATGTGTCACTGGCGTCCTCGGGTACGCCCCCTTCCCCGCTCACGATCTGCCCGCCGGCGAGGTGTTTCAGTACCCGCTGCGCTTTACACCGGGATGAGCGAACCCCGGCGTGCTAGAACAGCCCTTCCTCAGGAGTGACTTTGACGACGCCGATCCTGCAGATCGAAGGACTGAAGACCTACTTCCACACGGATGCGGGAACGGTCAAGGCGGTCGACGACATCACGATGTCAATCGAAAAGGGACAGACCCTGGGGGTTGTCGGTGAGTCGGGCTCCGGCAAGTCGGTCACATCGCTGACGGTCATGCGCTTGCTACCGGACTTCGTATCGGATGTGGCGGGCGGATCGGTGACCTTCATGGGCAAAGATCTGCTCGGCATGCACCAGCGCGACATGTGCGATGTGCGCGGCAAAGACCTGGCGATGATCTTTCAGGAGCCGATGACCTCGCTCAACCCGGTCTACACGGTCGGCGACCAGGTCGGCGAGGCGATCATCCGACACATGAAGGTGTCGAGGAAAGAGGCTCGAGAACGCACGATAAAGCTCTTCGAGGAGGTCGGCATCCCCGACCCCATCAATCGAATTGACAGCTACCCACACGAGATGTCCGGCGGCCAGAAGCAGCGCGTCATGATCGCCATGGCGCTGTCGTGCAACCCCAAGCTCCTCATCGCCGATGAGCCCACGACGGCTCTGGATGTGACAATCCAGGCTCAAATTCTCGATCTGCTTCGCGACCTCCGCGACAAGCGAAAGATGTCGATCCTCTTCATCACCCACGATCTGGGCGTCATCGCGGAGATCGCCGACAATGTGGCCGTCATGTTCCGCGGCAAACTGGTCGAATACGGCGATGTGGTCTCGATCTTCGAGAATCCGAAGCACCCCTACACGAAGGGCCTGCTCGACTGCCGTCCGCGCCTCGACACGCCCTACCGCATCCTGCCCACCGTCGACGACTTCATGGAGTACTGGGTCGAGAACGACGAGATCCAGATGAAGGAGAAGATCCTCACGGACGAACGCCGTCAGGAGCTCGTCGAGGGCGGGCGCCCGAAGATGCCCGAGGTCGACGGCGAGCCCATGCTCACCGTCGAAGATCTGAAGGTGCACTTCGTTCTCAAGAAGACGTTCTTTGGCACGCCGACCAAGTGGGTGAAGGCCGTCGATGGCATCAGTTTCGACGTGTGGCCCGGACAAACCCTGGGCCTCGTGGGCGAATCTGGCTGCGGAAAGACGACGACCGGACGCGCCATTCTCCGGCTCGTAGAGCCCACCAGCGGAACCGTGACATTCATGGGTCAGAAGCTGGGCGGACTCAGGAACAACGACATGAAAAAGGTTCGGAGAAACCTCCAGATCATCTTCCAGGACCCCTATTCGTCCCTGAACCCGCGTCTCACCGTCGAGCAAGCCATCACCGAGCCAATGATGGTGCACGGCATCGGAACGAACGCCAAAGATCGATCCGAAAGAGCTGCCGCGCTCCTCGATGAAGTCGGCCTCGATCCTCGCTATCTACGGCGTTTCCCTCACGAATTCTCCGGCGGACAGCGCCAGCGGGTCTGCATCGCGCGCACCCTCGCCCTCGAGCCGAAGTTCATCATCTGTGACGAGTCCGTCAGCGCCCTCGACGTCTCGGTTCAGGCGCAGGTCCTCAATCTCCTCAAGGAACTGCAGCTCAAACGTGGGCTGACCTACATCTTCATCTCTCACGACCTGTCCGTCGTGAAGTTCATGTCCGACGTCATGTGCGTCATGAAGGACGGGGTGATCGTCGAGGCGGGACCGGCCGATGGCATCTACGAGAACCCGGTGCAGCAGTACACGCGGGACCTCATCGAAGCCATCCCACGAGACGACATCGATCACATCCGTCGCCGTCAGAAGGACCGCCTCGAAGCAGCACGGGCTTGAGCCCTCTGGAGCTGTGGCGCGAGACGATCGCCGCGCTGCTGGCTCCCCGGCGGTTCTTTCCAATCAGCCTGGTCTGCGTGCCACTCATTGTGGCCCAGAATCACTTCTCCTCGGGCCATATGGACGCCACTGCCCTCGCGGCGCTGATGTGTGTCTTCTTCATCTCGGTGGCGCCGTGGTCCTGGCGAGCACTCTTTCCGCCCGACCGGCCTCACCCATTTCTCCCCTTCCGAATCTTCGCGTACGCATTCCTCGGCGGCGCTCCCGCATTTCTCGGCTTTGCGCTCCCGGAGATGCTCAAGATGGAGGCGACTTTTCTGACGGGCACGGTGAACCTGCTGGTGGCGGCAACGCTGTTCTGGGTCGGCGGCTGGGGCCTGGCACGGGACATCGAATTGGAGAAGGAGATCGGTACCCAGACAGCCCGGGCCGAAGCGATGACGAGAGAGGCGGAGAGAGCGCAGCTGCTTGCGGTTCGCGCGCATCTCGACCCCCACTTCCTGTTCAACACGCTCAACGCCATCGCCGAGTGGTGCCGCGAGGACGGAGAGGTTGCCGAGCGTGCCGTCCTCCAACTGTCCGCGATCCTCAGAGAGATCCTCGGCGGGATCTCCGCGCCGGCATGGCCGCTGGCACAGGAGCTGGCGCTAGCAAGAGACGTGTGGTCGTTGCATCGCACCCGAGATCCGAGCTGGTTCACCGTCGATTGGCAGGTTCCGGAACCGATACCCGAGGTCGATCTGCCCCCGATGTTGCTGTTGCCGATAGTCGAAAATGCGGTCAAACACGGTCCCGCCCGGGGACACCACGGCGTGCTGTCGCTCCGCATCGATGTCCGCGACGACGCGCTGGAGATCAAAATCTCGAACCCCGGACCCTACGGCGGACCGCGTGAGGGAGGGCACGGCCTGGGCACGGTCAAAAAAAGGATCTCCCTGTCCTACGCTGGGCGCGGATCGTTGAAAATCGGTCCCATCGATGACCGCACCGAGGTCGCGATCACCCTGCCCGCCTCCGGACCCGAGACCCTCACATGACGCTCCGCGTCCTCATCGCCGACGACGAGCTCATGGCTCGAAAGCGACTGCAGCGACTGATTGGCGCCCTCGAAGGCGTCGAGGTCGCCGGGGTGTGCGTCGACGGATTGCAAGTGCTCGAGCAGGTGTCCGCCATCGAGGTCGACGTGGTTCTGCTCGACATCCACATGCCGAACCTCACCGGGGTCGAGGCCTTCGAACTCCTCGAGGACACGGCGGTGATCTTCACGACGGCCCACGCCGAACATGCGGTCACGGCATTCGACGGTGGCGCGGTCGATTACCTTCTCAAACCCATCGAGGCGGGCCGCTTGAAGATCGCCCTCGATCGGGTTCGCGGGCGCCAACGAGCGATGACGAGCGCGACGCGACTGCCGGTTCCGACCCGAAAAGGGGTCGTGCTGGTGCCCTTCGCCGAGATCACGCACGCCGTCATCGATGGAGAATCGCTGCTACTGCATACAGAAGACTCGAAGTACTACCTCGATTTTCGCCTCTCAGACCTCGAGAAGAAGCTCCCGGAGACGGGATTTCGTCGCGTGCACCGCCGGGCGCTGGTCAACCTCGAGCAGGTCGAGCGTTTCGAGGCCGTAGACAGCGGCGGTTACATCGCCCACATTCGCGGCGGGGCGCGAGTACAGGTGTCGCGGCAAGCGGCGCGCGCCCTTCGCAAGGACTGGAATCTGTAGATGTCCAGTCGCGTCGACACCTGGCTCGAAGCCCGCGTCAAACCGCCTAAAGGGTTGGCGAAGACGACTCTTATCCTCTGTCGCACGAAGGCGTCGGCGGGGGCGGTTCGCAGATGGATAGCGCGCCGCGGAGGCATGCCGGGCGTCGATGTCGCCACACCCGCCGGGCTGGCCCTGCAGACCTGGCAGCCGCCGCTCCTCGGAGAGCTCGCTCCACCGACCTCCCTCGAAGCAGAGCTCCCACCGGGTGCCGAGATCGGACTGCGCATCGGAGACCGACCGGGCCTCACCGCCCTTGCGCGCAGACACGTGCGCGCCCTGAGGTCGGCAGAAATGGCGGGTCCCACCGACGGTGTGCCCACATGGCTCCGCGAACTGGCCGATCTCGGCTGGGCAGTGGATTCCAACCGAGACGCCCAGGTCCAACTCCTCGAACGCGCAAGGGCCGGAGGCCGGGAGCTTTCCGCGGGCTACGGTTGGGACCGCGTCGCATTGGTGGGCTTTGACCTCGGCGACGACCACATCGATCCATGGACCCGCGCGGTCGTTGCCGCTCTGAAGGGTCGACGCTCGCCGGCATCCGGACCGCCAGGCACGGTCGACGCTATCGAGGTTCCCGATGTCGCGACCGAGGCCCGAGTGGCGGCGGCGATGTGCCGGCTCGGAACTCAACCAGTAGACGAGACATTGATCCTGGTGGCAGATGTGGCGACGGCGCGACGGGTACGGGACGCACTCCGCCGCAATCGGATCCCCTGCGCCTGGCGAGACACCGCAAGCCTGCAATCCCACGCACTCGCGTCCGCCGTGACCCGCTGTGTGCCGTGGTTCACAGAGCCCGATCCGCCGATCCGGGTCTCAGATCTCGCCTGGGTTCTCGGCCAGACCTCCCTGGGACGGAACCTGCATCCCGCAGCCCAGTTCCACCTCGAGAAACGCCTGGAGGCGGGCGGATTCGAAGTGGACGACGCTCGACTGCGCCGGCGCGGGGTGGTGAGGACACTGGAGAAGACTCGACTGCTCGATGCACCGTTGTCCAGGTGGATCCTCAAGACCGAAGAGTTGGGAGACGCGCGCGCGCTCGCGATCAATGTGCGCCTTCAGGTCCTGTCCTGCTGCATCAACGGCGAGTCTCTCGACGAGCACTTCCCCGCGCCAGACGACGCGCCCTGGGACGATTTCGACGACATTGTGGCCCAGCTTCTCGACGACGGCCTGCCCGGAGAAGCGCCCCCTCCGCGTGCCCACTCTCTCGGGGCGTTGAAGGCCTTTCTTGTGGCCTGCCGGGTCCGCGTACACGACGATCCCGCGGCGGTCGCAATCCTCGGGGCGCTGAAGCGGCGTCAGGATTGGTCGGCGCTCCCCGCATACGCCCACGAGGCACTGGGTGGCGCGATCGACCCGGGTCTGGTGGCGTCTGGCGCCGACGTAATGACCTACGACGACTACGATGGCCGACCGGCTGGACTGCTCCTTCTACTGGATGTGCACGACAAAGGTGTGGCCCGACGACCGAGCGCGGATCCGCTCCTCGACGCCGCCGCGCTCCGGGCCCTCGGCGTGGCCTCCGGACGCGCCCTCGTCGACCACCGCATCGACCAAGCCCACCGCGCGCGCGCCAATGCCGAGCGGACCGTAGCCGTGGTCACGGCCCGAGATGCGGGCGGCCGCGATGTGGTGGCGCCCATCCAGCTGGATCTCGACTATCTGGATGATCTTCCGGAGTTGAAGGGAGCCCATCGCCAGAGTCATGGCCTGTCCCTGGACCTGCCAGAGGTGGCCGATCTCCGAACGCTGGTCGGCGTCACGGGAACTCCGCAGAAACCCGACGACACCGACCGCCTCGCCCACCTGGCACGGCATGCTACGGCAGAGTGGTTTCGAGACGGCCGCGGCTTGGCCCCACCCGCGATCGACACGTCACCACTCCCGCCAAACGCCACGTTGGCAGACCGCCTTCGTCGGGGTAAGCCGCTGGCACCGCAGTGGTTGATGGGTCTTCTGGGACACAGCGAAGGCGTCCCCGAAGCAGCCCTCCCCGACGAGGTCGAATGGAGTCAATCCCGCCTGTTCAACCCCTTGAGCCACTGCCTCTACCAAGCCTGGCTCAAGGCCGTGCTCCGCGTCCGAGAACCCGAGACCGTCACCGAGGATTTCGACCCGCGCGAGATCGGAAACGCCGTGCACGACGCGCTCGAAGGCGTCGGTGCCGCGACCTCGTGGCGCGCCGCCGACGAGGACCTCGAGGCCGCGCGAGATGGGCTGGTGGGCGATCTGCGCGCGGCGACAGCCACCGCCTTCGACAAGAAACGCGAGGAATTTGGATCGCTCTCGGAGGCGCGCCTGGCCTCGACCGAAGGACAGGTTGCGCGGTGGAATGCACACTGGCCCGTCTACGCTCGAACCCGGATCAAGCGCATCGTCACCTACGTCAACTCGGACGGTCCGAAGTTCTTCGTGCAGTTTCACCCCCAAATGCACGCGACCCTGACCGCCTTGCGCACCGCCGCGCCAGATGGCCCCTCCGTCGCCGACTACCACCTGAAGGCCTGGTTGTCTTGGGCATCGAAAGAGGCCCTCGCCGGCCAACCTCTCGAAGCGCTGCCCGACCACATTCTCCTCCAGTCACGGGAGCGTACGGGGGCGTTGCCGTCCTCCTGGGCCGAGGTGATCAGACTGTTCGTGGGTCGACCGGTGTTCGACCGATTGGTACGAGTCCAGCGCAATGCAACCGTCATGGCCGAGGTGTTCAAAGGTGCGCTGGAGGATGTCGCTGTAGAGGTGCCCTTCGGGGCCGCCGAAGACGGCGGTTCGTGGACAATCGGCGAGATTTCCCTGCTCTTGGGCACCAAAAAAACGGCGTTGCGCGGTCGGGTGGATCGCATCGCAGCCGTCGCGACGGTCGCGGGCAGACTGCTGGAGATCGCCGACTACAAGACAGGCAATTTCGCGCCGAGCCCCAACGCCGCGCGCGGCGGCATCGTGTCTCTCAAGGACCCCCAGCTCGTCATCTACGCCCTCGCCGTACGCGAAGCCATTCGGCTGGGAGTCGTACCCGAGACATTCGCCGACAGTCGCGTCGCCGCGCTCGGCTACGACCACATCCGTCGGACCATGTTCGATGGGCCCCGCGGCCGCAAAGAAATCGGTCCACTGGACGCCTTCCTCGTGGATGATGGGCAGCTCGACCACGCGGCGGCCACCCTGGGCTGGCTGCTGGACGAGGGCAGAGAAGGTCGTTGGACGCTGGCTCCCCGCGGAGACACCTGCCCGAAACTGGCGAATTGGGGTCACGACTATTGCCCCTACGCGGGGGCCTGTCGCCTGCGTGCCCTCCCGCCAGCGGACCGAGGTGCGAGGTGAGCCTGTACCTCGTGCGTGCCGCGGCCGGTTGCGGCAAGACCACCGATCTCGCCAAGCGCTACCTCCGGTTTCTGGCCGACGGCATCCCCGTCGAAAAGGCCGTCGCCATCACCTTCACCCGCCGCGCTGCCGCTGAGTTGCAGGAGCGGGTGACCCTGGCCCTCCGCGCTTGTCTGGACGGCCCCGCAGCAGAGCGAGCCCGCGCCAGGCTCGGACCGTCCTGGGACTTGTATTCCCCCGTCGCGCCTCGAGACCCGACGGTCGTCCGCGATGCGCTCGCCGGGTTGTCCGACGCGCCCATCGGCACAACCGACGCCTTTATCGGCATGCTCCTCACGGAGTTCGCCCTCGACGCATCTCTGCCGATTCCAGGACGCGAAGTTGGCGTTCCCCTCGACATCCCAGTCCGGGCGGGAGGCGGCTTCAAACGGATTCTGGACGGCGTCGCCCGGCGGGTCCTCGATCCACCCGTCCTCGATTCGACGAGCGGCGGACTCGACCCCGATGTCAAGCTGCTCACCCGCTACTACAAGCTCGATGATGTCCTGAAAGGGATCGGCTGGAGAACACCCCTGGACCACCTGCCGGTCGCCGGGTGTGCCGAGGTGATGACCTGGGTGTCCCACCACATCGCCCGCGAGCTCGACACCTTCGACCTCGAGGCGTTCTACCAGGTCCGCGGTGCCTCGGCCGACCACTGGGAGGAGGCCCTCGAAAAGAAGACCAACCTCGCGGGCAAATGGGCAGTGAGGCCCGTCGCAGAGTGGCTCGCTGCCGGCGGAGAGATAGACGGCGCGCCCCACCAGATCGCCGGATGGATGCGGGGCCTGAAGAACCAGGGACCCCTCAAGAAGATCAAGGCGGCCCTCGAGAAATCCGAGATCGACTTCGGAATTGCCACGCTGACGCTCGCCAAGGTCATCGAGTCCCTGCGGTATCCCTACGAAGACCCGCAGCACGTCGCCCTGGCCGACAGCCTCCGTGCCGCCCGAGAGCGTCTCCGCGAACGCGTCGTGCAGGACGGGATGACCGCCGCCGCGGCCGCCGGAAGTCTCGGTCACGACGAGCTGGCCGAGGCCGCCATCGCCCTGTGTCAGAGTCCGCCAGCTGGCATGGTCGACCGCTTCCGCGCCCTTCTCGTCGACGAGGTTCAAGACGCAAACCCGGCACAGATCAGGCTCTATCGGGCGCTCGCCGACCTCCCCGGGTCGAAACCGATCGAGACGTACTTCGTCGGAGATTCCCGACAGAGCATCTACCTGTTTCGCGGCGCAGAACCGGCCGCGTTTCACGATCTCGCCGATCGCGCCGGGGACTCCCAGACCCTCGATCTCGTCACCAACTTCCGCTCTACGCCGACCCTGGTTGGCGCACACCGTCAACTCTTCGGAGCCCTGAAAGGCCCGATGGAACGCGCAGGCTTGCTCCCGTTGGCAGACCTGAGCACCCTCGCCCACCACCTCCCGAACGCAGAATTCGAGCTGCATCCCGCGTACCACCAGGACGTGCGGGCGGTCTGGCTGGTCAAGGGTGGGCCGACCGAGAAACTCAAGGACCGGCAGGTCAACGATCGCGCTCTGCACGCCTTCCTGGGTCGAGTACAGGACGCCTGGAAGAACCCGAAGCACTTCCGCGACACGGCCGCTGTGCTGGCTCCGACCTGGTTCGCTGCCAGAAAAGCGAGCGCGATGCTACGGCGATGGGCCGGTCGCGACGACATCGCCTACGTCGAGGGCGGCGGCGGGTGGACTGCCCACCGAGTCGGAACCGACCTGGTCTTCTGGCTTCGCGCGCTGTTGGACAGCACGGACGACGTGGCGTGGCTCGCGTTGTGGAAGCACCCTGCAATCGGACTCTCGGACGCCGCCATCGCCAGGGCCAGACAAGGCACTGGTGTTTTCAAGGAGAACGCGGAGACCGGAGAGTTCGAACCCGCACCCGGATGGACGAATCAACTCGGGCACCTCGTCGACGCCGACGGCCTCGCGCCACCTCACTCCGACGCCGACATCTCGGCATTTGCCCACGCCATGCCCCTGATACGCCAGGCGCGATCCGACATGGGCCGCCGGGAGACAGCGGAGATTGTGGACATCCTCGCCGCCGACCTCAACTGGAGGACCGTGCTCGCCGCCGGACCGGGCGGAGACGACGACGTCGCAGAGCTCGAGGTCCTGCTCGACTGGGTGCGTTCGATGAGCGCCGAGGGCCTTCCGGACGACGACATCGTCAACCTCATCGGCGACAGCGAGTTCCACGATCCGCCCCAGGTGCACCTGAACCGGCCCAGCAACTACATCACCTGCACGACCGTATTTCAGGCGAAGGGGCTCGCGTGGGATCACGTCGCAGTCATGAGTCCCGGCCGAGGCAGCCGTCGAGACCCCACCGACGACGCATCGACCACCTGGGTGACCCTCGGGGACGAACGGCAGGTGCGCCTGGTCGGCCTGAAGTTCGACCCGACCGGAGGACTGTCACCGTTCAAAGACCCCCTGGGAAGGCTCGGCTCGGCGATTCTTCGCGAACGATTCAACGAGGAGTGTGCACGGCTCGCATATGTCGCAGTCACGCGGGCGCGACGTTCGGTCACGCTAGGGATCCCCAACGATCTCTACGGTGCCGGCGACGTGCAGAAGCTCATTGCCCAGGCGTGGTCGCGGGCCGACTTCACGGGTGGCATCACGCGAATCGAACGGGCCCAACCACCCGACGCGGCACTGGCTCCGACCGGATGGGCCCGAGTGAGGCCGGGCGCCAGCCTGCAGCCCGACGCGGCGTTCGGGCAGGTCTGGCACGAGCGGCAGCCCTCCTCCACGGCCGCGCATTTGACGCCGGAGGAGCGCAAACAACGCGCAGAACAAGTGGCAAACCTGGTCCGGCTCGCAAACGGTCTTCACGTCGGGGGCGACAGCATCGACCCCCCAGAAGAGGACTTCGAACAACTCCTGGCCCGCGATTGGGGACAAATCGCTCACGGATGGTTCGCGGAGTGGAGGTTCGCCGGTGCCCCCGAGCCAAGCCGGGTCGCCGCGTGGCTACGTGGCGAGTGGGGAGCAGCGCCGCCCCGCGTCGCAAGCTGGCTCCTCACCGTCAGCCAGTCGATGATCGACCGCGAAGGGCCGATGTGGGCACTGGTCACAGATCCGTCCGCGAAGCTCCACTTCGAATATCCCCTGGTCGGCGTCGGCCGAGGACGGGACCAGGCGCTGTTGCTGTCCGGAAGGATCGACCTCCTCGTAGAGCGAAAACGCACACTCACCGTCGTCGACTTCAAGGCCGGCGCCAACTCTCCGACGGGCTGGGAAGACCTCGAGGACCAGGCGAGCCTGAAGACGTATGGACCGCAACTCGACGCCTACCGGGACACGCTGGCAAACATGGGCCGAGAGGTCGACATGGTGGCACTTTGGTTCGTGAGAACAGGGGCTTCGGTGCGTTGGTGATCGAGGCGCGTCGGACAAATTCTGGTCTGTGGGCGAATTAGCCTCCGCTCCATGCGAATTCTCCACACCAGCGACTGGCACCTGGGAAAATCCCTGGCCGGATTTTCACGCGCTGCCGAGCACGAGGCCTTTCTCGACGAGGTCGTCGCCCACGCACAGGACGCCGATCTGGTGGTGCTCGCCGGCGACGTATTCGACACCTACAACCCGCCGATCGAAGCCGAAGAGCTCTTCTACGACACCATGGCTCGCCTCGGAGACGGGGGGCGTCGAGGGGTCGTAGTCATCGCCGGCAACCACGACTCGCCCGATCGCCTCGCCGCTCCCGGGCCGCTGACTGCCAGCCACGGCGTGTTCATCCTCGGCCGACCCGGTGACAGAACCCGCCCGAACGGACATCGCAGCGCAGTCGGTCGGGTGGCGCTCCTCGAGCCGCAACCCTCCGTACTCGAACTCGCCCTCCCCTGCGGCCAGACGGCAGTTGTCGCGGCGGTCCCGTACCCTTCCGAGTCCCGGCTTCAAACCCTGCTCTCCCACTCCCTTGAAGATCGCGATCTGCAGTCCGCGTACCAAGAGCATCTAGCCAGGGTCTTCTCCGAGCTCGCCAAATCGTTCCGTCCCGACACCGTAAACATCGCGACGAGTCATCTGGCTATTCGCTCCTGCATGCCAAGCGAGTCAGAGCGCGCACTCGTCGGCGGCGCCTACCAGATCGCGGGCTCCGCACTTCCGGCGTCGGCCCAATACATCGCGCTTGGGCACCTCCACCGTGCCCAGGCCGTCGACGACGCTCCGACAACAACCCGCTATTGCGGTGCGCCTCTTGCCTTTCGCATGTCTGAGCGCGAATACGAACGCACCCACTGTCTGGTCGAAATCGAACCCGGGCAACCCGCCAAGGTCGAATTGGTTCCTATCGATGCGGGTCGTCCACTGGTCATCTGGGACGTCGACGGCCTCGACGAGGTCCTCCGTGGCGTCGATGACGGGCTGTATACAGACGCCTTCATCGAATTGCGGGTCAACGCCAACCGCTACCTCGACCACTCCGAGCTCGCGACACTCCGCAAGCTACCGAGGGACTTTGTCCGCATTCGATCGGTGCTTCCCGAAGCGGCAGAGCTGCCCGCCGACCGCGCTGAGCGGCGAAATCTCCCCGCCAGCGAGCTCTTCCGAGCGTTCTTTCGCGAAACGGTCGAAGAGGAGCCCGAGCAGGCGCTCGTCGACCTCTTTGTCGAATTGACCGACGCGGCATTGAGCGCGGGCAGCGCATGAGACCTCTTCAACTCCGTCTCGCTGGCCTGCACTCCTACAAAGAAGAGGTCTGCGTCGACTTCACGACGCTCGGACAGTTCGGGTTGTTCGGCATCTTTGGCGACATCGGATCGGGCAAGAGCACGCTGCTCGACGGCATTACCCTCGCCTTGTACGGAGTCATCGATCGCGTGCACGGTCGGTCGCGGCGCGGAATCGTCAACCACCACGTCGACCGCATCGACGTGAAATTCAGGTTCGCAGTTGGCGATGTGTACGAGGTCCAGCGCGCCTACAAGCGAGACCCAAGCGGGATTGCCAAGCGAGTGGCCTCCCGCATCTGTCGCGTCGACGAAAACGGCGCGCTGGCCGTCATCGCCGACAAAGAGCGCGAGGTGAACGACACCGTTCAACACCTGCTGGGGTTGACCAGCGACGACTTCATGCGGGCCGTGGTGCTTCCCCAGGGGCGCTTTATGGAGTTCCTCCACCTGAAGGGTTCCGAGCGCAGGGCCATGCTCCAACGGATCTTCAGGTTGTCCGCCTATGGCGAGGGACTGCGCTCCAAACTGCGCGACGAAAGAGAGCGGTGCACACTGCAGCTCGAGACCCATCGCGGCGAGCTGCGCGGCATGGGTGATGCGTCACCTGCAGCCGTCACAGTGGCCACCCGCGCGCGGCGGGCGGCAAACGCCAAGCTCGCCGAGCGCACCGCGGCATTCGAGGACGTGCAGGAGCGACATGCGGCGGCCAGGTCCGGTCGCGAGCGCCAAGCGGCGATGGTGGCAGCCGAGTCTCAACTCGCACAGCACCTCTCTGGCAAATCCGATGTCGAGACACTCTCCGCACGAATCGGGCGGGCTGAGACGGTTGCCCTGCTGGCGGTTCCGATCGACAGCTGGATCGCCGCGAGCATCGAAAGCACCAGCGCAAAGACGGCGGACCAGGTCGCCGCACAGGCTCACGAGATCGCGACCATCGGCCGAACCGTGGCCCTGGCTGCCGCCGAAGCGGCCCAAACTCGACTCCGAGAAGACGGACCCGAACTTCGCGAGCGCCTCAAGCGACTCGATCGAGCGACGCTGCTTGCCGGCCAACTCGCCACAGTAGAGCGAGATGCCGCGGAAACCGACATTTCGGTCGCCGCCGCATTCACCCGTTCCGAAGGGCTCGAGGTCCGAAACGCTCAGTTGATCGACGAAATGAACGGATACACCAGCCGTCGTCGCGGACTGGCCGTCGAGTTCTCGCAGTGTCAGGTCACCAGCGAGGCCAGAGAGCAAATTTTGGCCGCCGCCAACGCCCACAGCGAGCTCACTCGTCTAACGGGCGTCGCGCAATCCGTTCGGGCCGAGATCGATTCGCTCGATCGTCGACCAGACGAAGATCGCGTCTGTCCAACATGTGGCTCCGAGCTCAGCCTGGAGGCGCGACGCGAACACCTCAAGGCCGAGCTGAACCGGGCCCGCGAGCTTGAGCTCGATGCGTGGGACCAGTTCGACCGCGATCGAGGCGATCTCACCTTCTTCGACATTCCGAACCACCTGCGAGCCCTGGCCGAAAAAGACAGGCGCGCCGCCCAGATCTACCCAGCACTCGAAACGTTGCAGACCCAGATTTCGGGAACACAAGAACGCCGAGAAGCGGTTGCATCCGAACTCGCCGGCGTGAGTCAATCCCTTGCCCGGGCCAGCGAACGCGCTCGCTCCCTCGCCGAGCAGCGTTCCGAGCTCCTGACCCGCCTACGCGAACTCGGCGAGGACGGAGATGTCTCGGCCATCGATCGCCGCCGACGTGCGACGACGGCTGCGTTGCAAACCCTGCAAACCAGTGCCGACCAGGCGGGGGCAGTTGTATCCTCTGCCACGGCCACCGCGACTGCCACGGGCGCCAACGCCGCCGCCGCTTCAGCGCGGGTTCTCGCCGCCAACGACGCCAGACGAGCCAGCCGCACCACCCTGGACGCGGTACTGAAGTCAGCGAAGCTTGCCGCAAACGCCGATATCGATCTCCTTCGCTCTCAAGCAGTCGACCCCTCCGATCTAGAGGCCATGCGCCTGCGCGTCAGACAATGGCACGACGCACTTGGCGTGCGAAAGGCCACGCTGCGCGCTTGTCGCGGCGTACTTCCGGACACCGTGCTCGACGACGACGCGTGGCAGGACCTCGTCAAGGCACACTCGAAGAGCCAGCAAGACCTGGAAGCCGTCAGGGTCGAGGCGACAGCGGCCGCACTCGTCGAGACCGAACTCACCGCGAAAGCTACGCGGTACGCCGAACTCGTCGAGCTCGCCAGCCATCTCGAACTCCGCCAGGGCCGCCTGTCGACACTCTCCAGGGTCCTGCGCGGCAACCGTTTTGTCGAGTTCATCGCCAACGACTACCTGGCAGAGCTCGCGGACGAGGCCAACCGCCATCTCGGCAAGCTGACCGCAGATCGCTACACGCTCGTCCTCGACGACGAAGGTGGGTTCTTGGTACGAGACGAAGAGGGCGGCGGCGCGATTCGGCCCGTCACGTCCTTGAGTGGCGGCGAGACTTTTGTGGCGTCCCTGGCCCTCGCCTTGGCGCTCTCTACCCAGGTTCAAGCCCGATCAGCGCAACCCCTCGAGCTCTTTTTCCTGGACGAGGGCTTCGGCACCCTGGACGGAGAGGCCCTGGACCGGGTCATGACCGCCATCGAGTCACTACAGTCCGATGTTCGCACGATCGGCGTCATCAGCCATGTTCCCGCAGTGCGTGAACGCGTGCCCCGGTACGTGATGGTCTCTCGCCCCGGACGCGACGGAACCGGATCCAAGCTCCAGTTGCTCGACAATTGAGGTAGTCTGAGCGGCGAATTCCGCTGGTAGGGGCCGACATGACTCGAATTTCTCTCGTGGTGCTCAGCGCCCTGGCTCTGGGTTCGTGTGCCAACACGACAGTTCCGGCAGACACAACCGAGGGCACAGCCACCGATCCGACCGGCGACGACGACGATGTGATCGGCGACGACGATGACGACGACGACGTCTCCGCCACTGCGCCTGTTGCGGTCGACGACACCGTGATGACCGACGAGGGACGCGAGGTCGACATCGACATCCTCGGCAACGACACCGATCCAGACAACGAGATCGACAACACGACCGTCGCTGTCATTTCGGACCCAGCCAATGGAACGGTGCAGATCAGTCCGTTCGGAGGTGCACGCTACACCCATGACGGCACCGAGACCATCGCCGACAGCTTCACCTACACCGTCAACGACACCTTAGGCGAAACCTCGAATATAGCGACAGTACAGATAGATGTCACGCCGGTGAACGACCCTCCAGAGGCCATCGACGACGCCTTCGCGCTCGACGAAAATGCCGTGGCCAACCTCGACCTGGCGTTCAACGACACCGACGTCGACGATGTCATCGACCCGGCGACGATCAACATCGCCCAGGCACCCTTGTACGGAACCATCGTCATCAACGGAGACGGCACCGTCGACTACACCCACGACGGCAGCGAACTCCCCAGCGACACCTTTGGCTACACCATCGACGACATGGCCGGTGCGACATCCAACGTCGCGCTCGTCACGCTCACAGTCAATCCCATCAATGACGCACCCATCGCCGTCGACGATCTCGGTTGGGCGCCACCGGGCGGCGTCAACAACGTGCGGCTGTCCATCAACGACATCGATCCAGACGACGGACTGGACCTCAACAGCGTCGTCATCCTTGCCCAGCCACTGCACGGAACGCTGGTGGTCTTGGGGGACGGAACGGTCGACTACACCCACGACAACGGGCCCGACATCATCGACACGTTCACCTACACCATCGACGACTTGACAGGTGTGACCTCAAATATCGCTACGGTCGACATGGACATCACCAACATTCCGCAGGGCGTCTGCCAGAACGGCTCCGACGAGATCTCGACGAATCCCACCGGCGACATGATGCTCTGCGACGACCCCCTCGACCTCACCTGCGAGGAGGACTTCGGGACGCTGTGTCCGATCGGTTGGCACCTGTGCACATTTCAGGAGTTCAACAACCGCAACGACGGATGGACCCAACCCGTCGACACCTTCGCCAGGGCCCTCGGCGTGATCAATTGCCGCGGCGGGGGTGGTGCGGGTCACTTCACGGTCCCGGATTCGGGCTCGATGAACCTCACACTCGGCGAAGACGACGTGCACAACTGTTGGTATGGCAGCTCGCAACCGGCTTGTTCGACTGGCTATGGTTGCAACGAGACCCAGGGAATGGCGCTGTGTTGTCGCGACAGCCAGACGTGCGGAAACAACGTGGTCGACCTGCCCGAAGAGGCCTGTGACGACGGAAACAACGACGACTCCGACGACTGTCTGAGTTCCTGCACCTGGCGGGTGCCCATCAACTGGGGACTGGGCGGATTGGGCTGCTAGCCGACGCGGTGTCGAAGCCAGATCTGCTCGAGGCTCTTGAGGGTGTCGGCCTCGGCGGCGGTCTTGTCTGAGCGAATGGCCACCATCTTGGGATCCCGAAGCTTCAGCTCGCCGGAGAGGTTGTCCTTGATAATGCCCTCGAACTTGACCGTGGCGACGATGTGCGGGCGTAAATCCATTCCAGAACGCACCCCGGAGGCACTCTTTCGCTCGATGCGCTGACCGGTGATCAGGCCTTCCCGCATCACCTCCTGCTGGATCTGAGCGTCCTTGATGCGATCGACTCCGGCCACATCTCCCACGTCTGCGAAACTGCCTTCGGGCGTTCGCGCACCGATGACGTAGCTCCCGAACATGCCGGCGTTGGTCTTTTCGGTGACCGCGAAGACCGCACCGAGCAGCACCAGATCGAGCGTGACCACCGGCTTTCGCTTCAACCACGTAGGGTCCCGAGCCGCTAGAACGTAAGTGCCATCCAGGTCTTTTGCGATGATGCCCTCGTAGCCCTGAGTCCGGAAATGGCCGTACAGCCGCTTCACATCGTCCGCGGTCGCACACAGTTGGCCCTCTGCGACCTGAATAGGAACCGGCAGCGGGTAGCTTGCGAGGGGTCCGAGAAGCATCTGCAGGTAGTTGCGGCGGTCGGACAGCTTGAGCTGGGTGAGGTCGGCACCATTCATGAACACGATGTCGAATGCCGCGAACTTCATGTTCACCGGTCGCGACCGATCGCCCTGAAGCGCGGAGTAAACCTCGTACACCGTGGCCGGCCGCGCGCCATCGAGGTCCATCACCGTCCCGTACAACTCTCCGTCGATGATGCAGTTCTGGCAGGGGATCGCGTTGATTGCAGCCTGGAGTCCGGAGACCAGCTCCATCCAGTCCCGGCGATTTCGGGTGTAGGCCCCGCACAGGACCGAGCCGCGCGAGTCCGTCGACTTGTGCAACATGAAGCGGATGCCGTCGTACTTTCGCTCGACCCAGACCGGGTATTTCTTCACGGTGTCCACCGTTCCAGAGGCCAGAGCGGGCCGAACCGGAACGAGTGGCTGCAGTCGAATGGCCCGGAGCCCCGCGACGCCATCGGCGGACAACACCTTCATGACTTGAAACGCGTCGGTGAGCGCCATGGCGTGAGCCACTTGTTCGGGCGGAGCGCGGAAGTGTTCACCGAGGACCCTGGCGATCAACGCGCCCTGATAGTCAAAACCGAAACCCGCCTTTCTCATGACGAGCTTGGCCAGGAAATACGCTTCGAGCTTGCCGCATCGCATGAGCAGCTGCCGAACCAAGCGGAACTTCCGCTGTTTTCCGAGTCCCTTGATGCGCGTGAAACGAAGGGTCTCGATCACCTCAGCGGCCGTCAACGCCGGATCGCCGCGACCGTGGGGCCGGGCCTCCGCGTAGAGCACGGCAACGTCGCCGACGACCGACAGGCGGTCGATGAGGTCCTTGCGGGTCTTCATCACGACCGACAACAAGAGCGTGACCAAGCTGTCGCGCCGCATCGTGCTCGGTTCGCCGCGATACGGATCTCCGAGGACACATGCGAGTTTCTGAACCAGATCCAGACCGACCTCTTTGGCCAAGAAGGTCTGGAGGAGGGCCTCGCGCCCTGCCGCGTCAGGCTGGCTGTGTTGGACCGCGAACAGCCAGCGAGCTTTCTCAGCCGCCATGCCGCTGAGCGGTAACAGTAAGCCCGTACACAAGCTGTAGAAGGGAATCGAGCTCAGGTCATCGATCGTCGCCTCGGGGTTCTCGGCGATAAGGTGCCGCATCGCGAACTCGACGTGCTCGGGCACGCGCTCGTCGCGCCACTCGGCGACATCCCGGGCCTCGATGAACCTCACTTCGGGGCCGGCAGCGGGAACGCGTCTGGATGTCCTTCATGAACGGACAAAATGCCAGTATCTGGGGCTTGACCCACTCGTACCGGTGAACCGAATGTGGGGGTCGTCACGCTCTTCACCGCCCGAATCACGGCAATGCGATCTCGGTACTTTCCACCCCAGAGTTCGGCCATGTCCTTGCTCGTCAAGCCCATCTCCTCGATCAGGAAGACGGCGTCGGCGGTGTGCATTAGCGCCTCTCCCCCGACCGGCAGACCGCTATCCTTGATCTGGCCGATACACATGCAGGTGACGCCCTGTTCGTGGTTGTACGTCTTGAGTGCAGAGAGATTGTCGGCCGTGCGGCTCTTGGTGGGGTCGAGCATGTTGAGCGAGTCGATCACCACGAAGTCGATCTCGGCTTTTTCGACCAGATACCGGTATTTCGAGATGAAATCGTCCCACGTCTGACCCTTGTGGTACTGGCTCTCGAGCACATAGAAATTCTCGAGGATCACCCGAAAGGCAGCCTCGTCTGTCCCGGTCGCCGCCATTCCGATCTTGACCAGCCGGGAACACAGGTCGTCCCTTCCCGACCCCTCAGAGTCGTGGAAACCCTCCTCGGCGACGACGAGTGCGACCTTCTTGCCAGACTGAGCGGTCAAGGCCAGCGCGGCCAGGGCAGTTCTGGTCTTTCCGCGTCCGGGAGGTCCGACGAAAGCGATGGTACATCCCTGCGGAATACCGCCCAGAGCATTCTGGCCATCGCTGGTCAGGCAAAGCGAGTCGAGCACCGATCCCGTTTTGATAGCCTCCTGATTTCGGATGAGCTCCGTGAAGGTTGCCGGCCGGATGATGTCGCTGTCGAGACCGGAATCTCCGTCCTGAGGCATCGCGCCCATGGGCGTGAACGGCATCGCCGATGGATCCACCATAGGCTGCTGCGCCTGGCCGCCCATCATCATCTGCATCATCTGCATCATCTGCATCATGGGATTTCCGCCTCCCATCTGGGGCATGCCTCCCATCTGGGGCATGCCTCCCATCGGCGGCATCATCTGGGGCGGTGGGGTTCCCTGGTCATTCGGCATCGCTGCACTCCGTGCGTGAATCGGACTCCAAGCCATAGCACACGGCGCGGTATATTTCGCCGTCCGGATTTCAGCGGGTATTCATGGGTCGGATGGAGAACTCTGAGGTCGCGAGCGTCTTCTCGGAGATGGCAGACCTCCTCCACATCCGAGGAGGCGACCCACACCGGATCCGCTCGTTCCGTCGAACGGCGCGGATCATCGATAATATGCCCGAGAACGTCGCCGTGATGATCCGCTTCGGGACCTTCGGAAAGTGGCCCGGAATTGGACCCGGCTCGGTGCGCCGCGTGAAACAAATCCTCAAGACGGGGACCTGCGACGACCACAAGAAGTTGAGGCAAGAGCTCCCCGACGGTCTGCGAGACATGCTCGAGGTCAAGGGCCTCGGCGCCACCACGATCCGGTTGATCTGGAACAACCTCAAGGTCGGCAGTCTCGACGAGCTGGAGTACGCCGCTCGGACCGGCATGCTCCTCAAGCTCCCGCGGATCGGCGACCGCACATCGAACCGGATCCTCAAGGGAATCGAGGACTATCGGAAGCGCATCGGCAAAGTGCCATACGTCCGTGCGCGCCGGACCGGCAGGAACATCGTCGACGAGCTCCGCGAGATCCCCGCCGTCCAACAGATCTCGCTCGGCGGCAGCGTCCGCAGGGGAAAGGCAGAAATCGGCGATCTCGACATCCTGGTCGCCGCCGACGACAGGCAGGCGGTGGCCGAGCGCTTCCTGAACCTGCCCTACGCCGAGGACGTGTTGGTTCGCGGGACCGGTCGCTGCAGCATCCGCCTCGCCAACCGCCAGCAGGTCGATCTGCGCATCCTTCCCCTGGAGAACTGGGGGGCGGGACTTCACTACTTCACAGGTTCTGCCCTGCACAACATCGCGATTCGTGTCCGTGGGCTCAAGGTGGTCGGCCTGAAGATCAGCGACAAGGGCATCTTCATTCGGGACACCGAAAATCGCGTGGACCCAGGAAGGAATGAGGAGGACATCTTCGCCGCTGTAGGCCTGCCGTGGATCCCGCCCGAGCTTCGCGAAAACACCGGCGAGATCGAGGCGGCGGCCAAAGGTCGCATGCCGAAACTGGTAACGGCCGCCGATATTCGTGGGGACCTGCACATGCACACGGTCGCCAGCGATGGCAAAGGCACCGTCACCGACATGGTCGACGCCGCCCTGGCGATGGGCCACCAGTACATGTCGATCACCGATCACACCCAGAATCTCGCCGTCGCCAACGGCCTGGACGAAGCGAGATTGGCGGCCCAGGTCCGTCATATTCGTGACGTAGAGGATCGGGTTGGTCGGATCCGGGTCGCCGCTGGCGTCGAGGTGGACATCCTCGCCGACGGCAGTCTCGACATCGAAGAGGACTTGCTGCAACAGCTCGACTGGGTCGTCGCCAGCGTGCACAGCCACTTCAAGATGCCCGGGGACGAAATGACCGACCGTCTGATCAAGGCGATGGAGACCGGCGTCGTCGACTGCATCGGACACCCGACAAACCGCCGGCTGGGCCACCGCAAGGCCAGCGAGCTCGACATCGAGCGCCTCCTCAAGGCGGCCCGGCGTCTGGGAGTCGCGCTGGAAGTCAATGGCAATCCCGGCCGAATGGACCTCAAGGACACCCACTGCAGGCATGCCCGCGAGGCGGGCGTACCCCTCGCCATCAACACGGACGCGCACAGTCCCGGGCATCTGCCGTACCAGGAATTCGGGCTGATCACGGCTCGGCGCGGGTGGGTGGAACCAAAGCACGTTCTCAATGCCATGCCCTGGTCCGTCATTGCCGACCGACGCAAAGACCGATTCAGAAGCCGAAACTGGGCCATCCCCGCGCGTTTGTCATTGCCAGCTCCCGCCGATGACGTCGCGATCTACCCCGACGAGCCGGCGGCGGGGGCGGACCACTACCCTGAGGTCGAGCCCGATGAGACGGAGCTGTCGCCTTCCGTCGAGCCGCCCGACGACGTCGACCTGGATGCCCGCCTCGACGCCTCGCCCATCGACGGCGATCTCCTTCAGAGGATCGACGACTTCCTGCGCAACGGCGGCGACGATGCCCTCCAGGAAGCGTTGGGAAAACGAGGAGAGAACGCGATGCAGGTCGCCTTCTCGCTTCTTTGGGGATTCAGTCCTCTTTCGGAGCCATGACGGCATCGCAGACCGCCGCACCGACGCGGGCGTGGCCCTGGTCAGAGAGGTGCCAGCCATCCACCGTGAGACCGGCCCGCTCGGGGCGGTCGCGGGGCCAATCGGTCCACAAATCGATATGCTCGACGCCCTCGTTGCCCCCTGCGAACTCCGAGAGTGTGGTGTTCCAGGCCGACGTCAGCTCGTCGATCTTTCCCTGGGTGCCCTTCTCGACCTCGGCGGCCTGCGCCAATGTCGGCGAGACCATGCCGACCAGGAGCACGGCCGGGAGTTTGCCGCCAACGCGGATTTCCTCTACGAGCTTTTTCAGATCCTTCCTGAATTTTCCAGGATTCGGTTGCTCCGCGCCGAGCTCCTGAGCGCCGAGCGCCACAACCACCAGCTCGGGAGTGAGCTCCACCACTCCAGCGACCCGTTCTCTGGCAGACTTCGCGGTCTCGCCGGGGACCGCCCGGTCGACGACTGTGTACTTCGCAGGCGCACCCTCATCGAGACAATCCTGGAGGACCGTTACCCATCCGCCGGGTACCGTGCCCGCCGATTTTACGCTGGCGCTGGCGGGTGCGGCGACCAGTCCGTCGCCCATGGCGACGACCGGCTGAGACTCACCCGCGAGGGCCAGGCTTGCGAACCACAAAGACAGGAACAACGAAAGACTCTCCAGATGACGGTGCAAACACGCTGGGTCGCCGCTCCCATCCAATTACCACAATCTGGGCGCGACTAACCCGCACCGTCTGAATATGACCTGGCTCCCCCTGGACAGGAAGAGCAATGGGACTGGACTATCGGGTGCGATGCTGCCCCGACGGCCTGATGACCGATCGACGGCACAATGTCGAGGTCCTCGACTGCACGATTCGCGACGGAGGATGCTGCAACAACTGGCAATTCGATGCCGATCTGGTCCGGCGCACCTTCGAGTCCCTCGTGGCCGCTGGCGTCGACATCATGGAGATTGGCTACCAGACCTCACCGGGGGTCTACGACGAGGGCTCTGTGGGACCGTGGCGACACTGCCGCGAAGACGATCTGCGAAGGGTCGCCCGGGACAGTCGGATGAAGCTGGCGTGCATGCTCGACATGGGTCGGTTCGAGAGCGTCGATCTGCGCCCCGCGGACGACTCGCTGATCAGTGTGCTCCGACTCGCGACCTACGCGCGAGACATCGGCGGGGCAATCGACATCCTGCACGCCGCCAAAGAGTCCGGCTACGAGGTCTATTGCAACGTCATGGCCGTGACGGCTTGCACGCCCCAGGAGGTCGATACCTTTCTCGAGAAGCTCCGTCGCAGCGAGGTCGACAACATCGCCGTCGTCGACAGCTTTGGGGCGATGTATCCCCATCAGCTGCGCTACCTGGTTCGCAAATACAAGAACTGGCTCCGCCCAGACCAGCGGGTCGGCGTACACCTCCACAACAACCAGCAGACGGCATTTGCGAACACCATCGTCGCCGTCGACGAGGGCGCAGATTTCGTCGACGCGACGGTGTTCGGCATGGGCCGCGGCGCCGGAAACTGCCCGCTGGAGCTGTTGTTGATGTACCTGGATGATCCGCGCCACGACGTGCGACCCATCCTCGACCTCATCGACGACTACATGGCGCTGCGCCGCGACCTGAACTGGGGCTACAACGTCCCCTATGCCACAACGGGCTGGCTGAACGAGCACCCGAGCGCAGCGATCGCGCGCATGCGAGCCGACAGCCCAGAGTGCCTGGCGTTCTACGACGAGCTGACCCAAGACCGCCCGTCGCCCCGACACCATCGCGCCGAGAGGGAGCCGTGATGCTGGAAGCGGGTATCCACCACCACATCCTCCCGACGATCTCGGTCCACGTCATGGACGCGACGGAGCCAGGACCGACGGTCGTCATCCAGGGCGGTATTCACGGCGACGAGATCGCGGGCGTGCACGCCCTTCAGGAGCTGCTCGAGGGCGGGTTGCGCCCCCAGCGCGGCCGCCTGATCGTCGTCCCGGTGATGAATCCTGGCGCCTACAGGGCCCGCGAGCGGAAATCCCCCGGCGGCCTTGACCTGAACCGCTGCTTTCCCGGTGACGCCGCCTCGGACCAGCTGGAAAATCGGCTCGCCGCGCACTTCATGGGGCTCGTGCAGTCCGAGAAACCGGCGCTGGTTGCCACCCTGCACGAGTCGAAGACCCGGTACTCACCGGACGTGAACCCGTCTTTCGGACAGACACTCGTCTACGGCGTCACCCCGGTTCCCACTGCCCTTTCTCGCGTCGTCGAGGTCCTCAACCAAGGTGTCCTGAGCGACCAGGAGACCTGGGCGACGCATTACTTCCCGGTCTCGACGTCGTCGACCGAGGTCATCGTCGATGCCGTAGGCTGCGTCGGCACCTGCGTCGAGACCTGGATGGGCTTTCCCATCGCTCGGCGCGTCGAGATGCAGAAAGAGGTCGTTCTGAGCCTGCTTCGCGAATTTGAGGTTCTCTGATGTCTGATCCCGCGCGCACGCGCTTTGCCCCCTCACCCACCGGATCGCTGCACATAGGCGGTGTTCGGACCGCCCTTTACTGCCTGCTGTGGGCCAAACACACGGGTGGCCAGTTCCTGTTGCGGATCGAGGACACCGATCTGTCGAGATCCACAGATGAGTCGGCTCGGGGCATCGTCGAGGACTTGAAGTGGGTTGGCCTGGATTGGGACGAGGGGCCGGTCGTCGAGGGTCCCGTAGGCCCGTATTACCAGAGCCAACGCCTGGAGAAGTACAACGAGCACATCGACCAGTTGTTGGCTTCAGGCAACGCTTATCTGGCATGGGAGAACCGCGAGGAGCTCGGCGTGATGCGCAAGGCTGCAGAGGCGGAGAAGCGCACATTTCGCTACCGCAAGCGGTCTTATAGCGACACCGAGATCGCCGCCTGGGAGGCCGAGGGCAGGAAGCCCGTGGTCCGCATGAGCGCTCCGGGACGAGACATCACCGTCGCAGACCGCGTCCTCGGCGACGTGACCATCGTCGCCGCCGAGCTCGACGACATCGTCATCCGCAAGGCCGACGGCTTCCCGACCTACCACTTCGCCGTCGTCGTCGACGACCACTTCATGAACGTCGACCTGGTGCTGCGCGGCCAGGAGCACCTCATGAACACCCACAAACATGAGGGCATCTACGACGCGCTGGGATGGAAGCCGACCGCGACCGGTCACCTGCCGCTGATCTTCAATCCGTCCGGATCGCGGATGTCGAAGCGCGACAAGGCCAAAGCCGCCCGTGCAGCCGCTCGCGAGACCGCCAAGACGGAGGGACATCCCAAGGGAGACTGGGGCTGGCTGGCCCAGCGAACGGAGCTGCCGCTGGACGATCTTCGGCGCTTCATGAAGAAGAAGCACGACAGAGTGAGCACGGCGAACGCCATCGCCAAGGTCCTGAACCTCGACCTGCCGATGATCGATGTCTCCGATTTCCGAAAGGGCGGATACCTGCCCGAAGCCCTCATCAACTACCTCGCTCTGCTCGGGTGGAGCCCGGGAGATGACCGCGAGATCCTCACGATGGACGAGATGATCGAGGCGTTCTCCATCGACCGCATCACCAAGACGCCGGCGCGCTTCGATCCCGACAAGCTGCGCTGGATGAATGGCGAGTACATGCGCGCGTTGCCCCAGGAGCGTGTGCTCGCGCTGCTCGACGCCTGGTTGGAGCTCGTCGAGACTCCGATCAAACAGGCGACGCCAGCGCAGCGGCAGCTCCTGCTCGCCATGCATCGGCAGCGCATGACGACCTTCGCGGACTTCGCCGCCAGCGCCCGGTTCTACTTCGTGGCGCCGACCGCCTACAACGCAAAATCGGCGAAGAAACACCTCCTCAAGGGGGGTGGCGTCGATCGCCTCCGCCTCACCCGCGCCGCTTTGGAGGATGTGGGTCGCTGGGAGGTGGACAGCCTCGAACGCCACTTGAATGCCTTGTGTGAGCAGACCGGTTCCAAGCTTGGCAAGTTCGCGCAGCCGCTCCGAATCGCAGTCTCTGGTGCAGCAGTTACGCCACCCATTTTCGATGTGTTGGCGTTTCTCGGTCGAGATGAGGTCCTCAACCGGGTCGACGCGTGTCTGGCTCACTTCTCCGAGTAGCGGCGGTCGCTGTGATCGCCGGGTGCGCGGCCCGGGTCGATCCTTTCGCGGACGACCGCGCCCTGGTCGCCAACGCCTCCGGTCCACCCCATCTGACTCTCGCAGTCGGCGACCCGCTCCTCCTGCACGTCGTCGACGGGATCCTGCCGAACGAACCCATCGAGACGCCCGGTCCGCTGGGCATGCCCCTTCGCATCCAGCCGGAAGTCGTCAATGCGCGGCTGCGGGTCCGGGAGACAGACGCTTGCGAGGCGTGTGTGGACCTCGAGGTGACTGCCAACGGCACCGCCGGGCTCAGCACACCACTCCTGAACGCTCCGGCGATCCCCTGGCGGGCCGACGTCGGGGCACCGCTCCGCCTCGACACGGAGCAGACCGTGAATGGCCTCCGGATCGAGGCCCAGTGGGGCGCGCTGCCGGTTCGAACCACTGTCGAGCTCGCGCAGCTGCCCCCGACAATCGAAGCACTCGCAAGTGGGTTCATCAGCGGTTGGCTCGAGACGACCCTCACGGAGCTCCTTCGCGAGCCCGCACATCTGGTCACACTCGACACTACCGGTGTCCCATTGGTGGCCTTGAAGGCGACACCTGGCGACGTCATCCGCGTCGATGGGTACATCGGTGCGCCAGTGCAGATCGACTCGGAATCGGCGGTTCCCGACCCCGGAGACGGTTGGGCTCTGGTCGTTCCGAACGAAACGTTATTGGCGTTGGCGCGACACAACGCCATGCGAGAATTCGACAAGAAGTACTACATCGAGCCGACCGTCCTCGAAGTGGATGGCCACACCCTGAACGCGCAGATCCGAATCTGGAGGGGCGGCCGAAAAGCGCACTACAAGTCTGTCCTGGTCGAGGGAGTCGTCAGCATTCGCGACGGCGATTTGTGGGTGGAGCCAACCCTTGCAGACCCGTTTGCCTCGACGCGATGGAAGGGGGGACTCGATACCGCAATCCTCACGGCAAAGCTGCGAAAATGGGTCGAAAAGGGCGAGGTACGCATGGACGGAACCCTGAAGACCCCCGCGGGGGAGATCCGCCTCACGGAGATCTCTGGACACGGTGATGCACTGGTCATTCGCGGCACATTCGAACCCGAGGCTATGAAGTCCCCATGAATGCGCTCATTGTCATCGACGTTCAGAACGACTTCTGCCCTGGCGGAGCCCTCGAAGTCCCCGATGGGGACGCTGTCGTAGGCCCGTGCAACCAGCTGATGGCGCGGTTCGACCACGTCATCCTCACCCAGGACTGGCATCCATCCGGCCACGCGTCGTTCGCATCCAGGCACGCGCGGGCGCCATATGAGACGGTCGAGCTGGCGTATGGAACCCAGGTTTTGTGGCCCGACCACTGCGTTCAGGGGACCTCTGGTGCGGCATTTCACTCCGACCTGGACACCCAACGTGCGACGTTGACGATCCGCAAGGGTCACCGGGTGGGTATCGACTCATACTCGGGCTTCTTTGAGAACGACCGGACAACGCCAACTGGCCTCGCCGGTGCACTCCGCGACCTCGGGGTTCGCCGGATCTACCTGGCGGGCCTGGCGACAGACTTCTGCGTCCAGTACACCGCGCTCGATGGCCGCGCGGCGGGCTTCGAGGTCGCCGTTGTCGAAGACGCCGTTCGCGGCATCGACCTGAAGGGTTCGCTTGCCGCCGCGTGGCAGGCCATGGAAAGCGCCGATGTGGCGCGGGTGACATCCGAGGAGTTGAGGTGATCCTCGCCCTTTTACTGGCCTGTGGGGGCGCAGAGCCGACCGCTCAGGTGCACAGGCCTTCAGACCTGGAGGCCGATCCTCTCATTTTCGCGGGAATCACGTCGGCAACCTGGGATGGAGCGGATGGCTTCACCGCCGCCTGGACGCCAGCGACTTCCGGCGCCGAGATCCTCTACGAGCTCGAGATCTCCAAGGAAGGAGTGGTTCTACAAGGAATCAACACCGCTTTCGTCGAGCTGGGTATTTCCGGCCTCGATGATGGCGAGTACGACATCCGCGTCATCGCGACCTCCGGCGACGCAATGCCTCAGGATGGCGGCCGAAAACTCACGATCTACGTGGGCGAGAACCGACTGCTCTTCCGATCCAACGAGTTCTTCGACGACGCTGCCGATGTCTGGGGCGAGGGCGACATCGTCGTTGCGACAGCCAGGCACGAGGCGAGCCTGCTCATCTACGACGTGTCGGATCCCGAAGTGCCGGTTCAATTGGCGAGAATCGAGGACATGGGATTCACCAAGGACGTGAAGATCGGCGACGGCATGCTGTTCGTGCAGGGCGAGTGCGGGTGCTCGGACATCCCCAATGGAATCGAGGACTACGACCGGGTCGGCATTCGAATCTTCGACTTCGCAGATCCGGCCAATCCCGTGCTGTTGTCGGAAATATCAGAAGATGCGTTGTCTATACACAACCTGGCTTATGGCGACTACACCCTATTCGCCTCCGACAACGTGTCGGACATGATGCTGGTCTATGACGTGACCGATCCCGCGAGTCCCCTGAGAATCGACGAGTGGCTTCCACCTCGGGGAATCGTTCACGACCAGGCCTACCAGGACGGCCTGGTCTATGTGGCCGCCTGGCGCGGTTTCGCCATCCTCGACGCGACCGACCCGTCGAATCTAGAGGAGATCGTCTGGCACGAGGGCCTGCAAGCGGCACACAACATCTGGCCATCCGAGGACGGCTCTCTGGTCTACGTCACCCACGAGACGCAGGCAGGCGCCATGGACATCTGGGACGTGTCGGATCCGACCGACATCACGCTGGTGTCGACCTATGACCCCTATGAATGGACCTCGGTCCACAACGTGCACGTCCGAGGAAACATCGCCTACCTCACCTACTATCGCGCAGGGCTCGAGCTACTCGACGTCTCCGATCCCCGTCTACCCAGGCGAATCGGCTGGTTCGACACATGGGGATTCGAAGACCATCCGACCGATCCAGACCACGAACACCTCACCGGGCTGTACAACGGCAACTGGGGCGCCTGGCCGTACGGCGATCACGTCGCGGCCACAGACACCACCCACGGTTTGTTCATCTTCGACTACGCGCCAACCACAGTTCTCGCTGATTGATCAGCCGTCGATCTCCGCGATCAACCACTCGAAGGTCTCCTCGGCGTCGGGATCTTCAAACGTAAAACCGGACGCCAACAGCTTGCGCGGGACACAGCGCAGCGACGCCAGGAACAATTCGTCCGCCAACTCGCCCAGCGCACCCCTCATGGCCCACTTGGGAGCGTGGGTGACGACGGGTCTGTGCATGACTCGCCCCAGCGCCTTGCACCACTCGCGGTTGTGAACGGGCTCGGGGACGGTTCCGTTGAAATATCCTGAACAAGTGTTGGTTTCGGCGAGATGGATGAGCGCTCCGACGCAATCGCGGATGCTGATCCAACTCGTAAACTGGCGCCCGTTGCCCATCCAGCCGCCGATGTACCGGAACGGCCTGACCATGAGCGGAAAGACACCTCCCGTCGGAGACAAGACCAACGACATGCGGAGCACGGCCGCTCGACTCCCAAGATTCTCGGCGGACATGTGGGCCGTCTCCCAGCCGATGCACAGTTCGGACAGGAACCCAGTGCCCGGGGGATCGTCGTCGCCGATTTCCTCTTCGCCACGATCCCCGAAGATGCCGAGACCGCCCACTCCGACGTAGACCCGCGGAGGTGTGTCCAACCGAGCCAGCGATTCGATCAGGACCTCGGTGGCCTGGATCCGGCTGTCCCAGAGGACCTTTCGGCGCGCCTTCGTCCACGGCCGATTGGCGATCGGTGCGCCAGCCAGGTTGAACAATCCGTCCAACGCCTCGAGTCGTTCGATGGCGTGTACCCGTCGCGTCGGATCCCACTGAACCTCGTGATCGGCATTCGGAGACCGGCGCGTGACGATCAACACCTCGTCACCTCGCGCCCGGAGCTTTTCGGCCAAGGCGGTGCCGATCATTCCGGTTCCACCGACAATCCCGTACTTCAGCCGACCCTCCCGCCGAGCGCATCGAATCGGGAGCTTAGTGGGATTGGGCGCGATAGTCGATGTCATGACAACCGTCGGATCGCCACCATCCACACTCCGAGAGGCACTCCGCCACGACACCGACAAACAGGCATGGGTGAACTGGCTGTTCTCACGGGTGGCGCCTCGGTACGATCTTGGCAACGACATCATGTCCGCCGGATGGCACTCCAAATGGAAAGATCGGCTCGTCGATCTCGCCGACATTCGGCCCGATCATCGCGTCCTCGATCTGGCCTGCGGGACGGGCGACGTGACGTGGCGAGTCGCCAAACGCGCACATCGCGGTGAGGTGATCGGCAGCGACATCAACCCCGACATGATGCGCCACGCCGAACCGAAGCGACCGCCCGGCGTCGACAACGTGTCGTTCGTCCAGGCCGATGCCGGGGATCTCCCGTTCGCGGACGCCTCCTTCGACCGCGTCACCTGCGTGTACGCCGGCCGCGGATTTCCCGACTGGCCGGCCGTCGTTGGCGAAGTGCATCGGGTCCTGAAGCCGAGCGGGCAGTTCTGGAATCTCGACTTCGCCAGGCCGCCGAATCGGGTCTGGGACTCCGTCTACAGGCGCTGGATGACCGTCTCGGGGGCGGCTCTCGGAGCGGCCTTGCACGGCGACCCCGTAACGTACATGTACATCCCGGCGTCCATGAAGGCCTACAAGGGCCAGCGTTGGCTCGACAACGAGCTCGCCAACGCCGGATTCGAGACCAACCTCTACGAGACGATGGCGTGTTTAATGGCGTTCAACCAGGGAATCAAAGCCCCTTGAGGGTATTTGACGAACGTCCACCACAGGACGAGACCTGGATCGAGGTGGCCTCCCCAGCCGACATAGCGATGGCCCCCGACGGTGCCGGACTGTGGTTGAAGGGAAACGATCGCCACAGCACGCTCATCTTGATCCGCGCCGCAGCGCGCAAGCCCGGCCCCTGGGTAGCCGCCGGACTCGGACCGCGTGGCATGGCTGCATCCGTCGCGGTCGGCGCTGCGGGAATCTCCACTGGAGAGGCTTCGCCCGAGGAGATTGAACGCCTTCTAGCGACGGTGTCCGACTATCTGCAAGCCATTCGAACGCACAACCCGCTCCATCGCGACCCGTTTGGAATCGGGACGCCGATCGTGCAGGGCCCCATGGCAAATGTGACCGAAAAAACCGGCCTTGCGCGTGCGGTCGCGGCCGCCGGAGCCCTGCCGTTTGCCGCGCTGGGCGCCCTCAGGCCCGGCGACGCTGCCGCGGTCGTACGGGACTATGCAGCGCTGGGGATTGCGTGGGGCGCAGGCGTGATCGGCTTCGATGTCATGCCCCATCGGGATGCCCATCTGGAAGCGCTCCGCGAGCTCGGGGAGGCCGGGCCCACCGGCGTGATCCTGGCGGGCGGAAACCCCCAGCTCGGAGCGAGGCTCACCCGGGAGGGTCTTCCCATCTGGCTCCACACGCCGTCGCCAAGACTCGCTGCCATGGCACTGCGAGCCGGTGTTGAGTCCATCATCTTCGAAGGTCGCGAGGCGGGCGGCCACGTCGGCAGAGACCCATCGGTTCAACTCTGGGAGCAAGGACTCGCCGCCGTCGAATCCCACGGAAGTGGGCTGGTGGTTCTCGCGGGCGGCATCGGAGACCAGACCAGCGCCGCCTTCGCCGCAGCAATGGCCGCTCCGACGGTTCGAGCAGGCGCGCGGGTGGCGCTCCAGATGGGCACCGCATTCCTCTTCACCCACGAGATCCGTGAGGCCGATCAGGTCACCATCGCCTACCAGCAGGCCGCGTTGAGATGCGACGAGACCGTGTTGGTGGGCGCGACCGTCAATCTGCCGCTGCGGTGCACGCCCAATGCATTTGCCCTGGAGGCCCGCTCCCTCGAGCAGCGCTGGCTGGACGAGGGTCAACCCCGGGCAGAACGCCGTCTGAAGCTCGAACACCGGAACCTGGGCCGGACGCGAATCGCCGCCAAGGGTATCCGGAGAAATCCAGAGCACGAGCAGGGCGGCCCACGCTATCTGCGGGTCCCGGTTCGAGAACAGATCGACGAGGGTGCGTTCAGCCTGGGACAGGGCGCGGCGGTCTCCGATCGACTCCAGACCGTAGCCGAGCTCATCGGTTCGTTGACCGCCGGTGTCGGCGCCAGCACAGACCGCGTGAGCGCTGTTCGAGGCGCACCGTCGGAGCGGGCGACGCGCCCTGCGGCCAGTGTGGTCCTCGGATCGCAGTCCACCGGCAACCCAGACGCTCCGATCGCCATCGTCGGGCTCGGGTGCGTGGTGCCCCTCGCTTTCGATATCGAGACCTTCTGGTCAAACCTCCTCCATGGTGTCGACTCAGTCCGCCCCATCCCCGGCGTACGCTGGGCAGCCGATCGGTATTTCGACCCCGAGGCGGGCACCTCTGGGCCGGTGAAGTCCTACGCGAGAATGGCCGGTTCAATTCAGGGATTCCAGTTCGACCCCCTCGCCTTTCGCATCCCACCGCGGGTCATGAAGACTCTGGACCCGTCCCAACGTCTGGCCCTGGATGCCAGCAGGCAGGCCATCGTCGACGCCGGCTGGAGCAGTCGCCTCGATCGGCGACGCGCGGCGGTCGTTCTCGGCAACAGCATGGGTGGCGAATACGCCAAGAGCCTCGCTCTTCGAGTGCGCTTTCGGGAGGTTCTCGCCGCCCTTGACCTGGACGAGCTGACCGAGTCACTCGGCGACCTGGAGCGCATGGAGCTCCACGACCGCATCGAAGAGCGACTGGCCGCAGGGCTGCCACCCGTCGACGTCGACAGCATGCCCGGTCTGCTCTCCAACGTCGTGGCGGGTCGCGTCGCGTCGTGGCTGGACTGGATGGGCGGAAACCTGACGGTAGACGCGGCCTGTGCGGCCTCCCTCGCCGCGGTTTCGGTCGCCGTCGATTGGCTTCGTTCCGGACGTTGTGACGCCGTGCTCACCGGCGGAGTGGACACCGACCTCTCGCCGGAGACCTTTGTCGGCTTTTGCAGGACGGGCGCCTTGTCGCGAACTGGATCCAGCCCCTTCTCGGTCGACGCCGATGGTTTTGTGATGGGCGAGGGCTGCGCCGTCCTGGCCATGAAGCGGCTCGACGACGCACTTCGCGACGGCGACGCAGTCTGGGCGGTGATCCGCGGGATTGGTCAGTCCTCCGACGGGCGCGGACGTTCCATCACCGCCCCCCGCGCCGCGGGTCAACGACTGGCGCTGGAGCGCGCCTATGCGGAGGCGGATTTCGGGCCCGAGGTCGTCGGCATGGTGGAGGCCCATGGGACCGGAACCAGCCTCGGCGACGCGACCGAAGTAGGCGTTCTGACCGAGTATTTCCGTCGGCGAACCGATACCACCTGGCTCGGGTCCGTCAAGTCGAACCTCGGTCATCTCAAAGCTGGCGCCGGCGCGGCCGGACTCACCAAGGCCGTGCTCGCCGTAGCCACCGGCACCATTCCTCCGACCCTGCACGCGGGCCCGCTCAATCCCGCGCTGGGTCTGGATTCCGGTCCATTTCAGCTGCCTCGACGGCCCGTTGCCTTTTCGGAGGACGTGCCCCGCGCCAGCGTCAGTGCCTTCGGCTTCGGGGGCACGAATTTCCACGTCTTGCTCGAGGCACCTCCTTCCGAGGCGAAGCGTCCAGATGCACTGGATCGCCTCGGAGCGATGGCCGCCGCCTGTGTGCAGCCCGCGGCGGTGGCCGCATGGAGGACCGAAGATCGAACACCTCTGGTGCTCTGTTACGGCGGAGCGACCCCTTCTGCCCTCAACGACCGCCTCAGTCGGGACGAGCCCATGGTCCCCCACGACGCGGCAGCGTCTGAACACCGCGTCGTCGTCGTCACGACCCCACCACACCGGCAACGAGACGTGGTCAGGACCGCGGCTTGGCTGGACACTGAGCCAGCCGCGTTCGCGTTGGGAAGGACGGCCTTTCGCGGGGTCGGGCCCGCCGAGGCCGTCGTGGTTCTCGTGCCCGGCCAGGGAGCACAGAAACCGGGAGCATGGGACAGCGTCGCCGCGCACCCCGCAGGAGCACAGGCCCTGGCCGCGCTTTGCCAACTGGGTGACATCGAAAAGGACGGGCGGACGCCCAGCGCTGACCCACTGCCGCTTCACCGCTCGCTGTTCGCCATTGCCGTCGCCTGGAGTGCCGTACTCACCGATGCCGGGATCCCCATCGCGGCGACTGTCGGACACTCTCTCGGCGAACTCGGAGCGTTGGTGGCCGCCGGCAGCCTGGACCCGGCGGCCGGTATGGCGCTGGCGGAGGCG
>Ga0315336_1001800_pt1 | contig 37693 bp, 37 predicted proteins | sample ASW5metaG_FD_204512 | JGI IMG/M metagenome (GOLD analysis project Ga0315336, IMG submission 204512) | Ammonia-oxidizing marine archaeal communities from Monterey Bay, California, United States - ASW #5 | ecosystem: Environmental > Aquatic > Marine > Intertidal zone | place: USA: California... | reverse complement strand
TTTTGGTATTGGGGGGGGGGGGGGGGGGGGGGGCGCGCGCGGGCGTATCCGCATTGTGCCTTACAATCGCTGCCTCGGGGGTTATGGCGCAAGGCCCCGATTTGATTGCTCAGGCCCCGTCACCGAGGATGTCGATCAGGGTCGTTCAAATTCGCGGCAACAAACAGGTCGATAGCTCGACCGTCCGCTTTTACTTGAAAATCAAGGCCGGAAAGAACTACACCAATATTGAACTGATCGAAGGCATTCGTAAGGACGTACGCACTATTTACGGTTTGGGATTTTTTCGGGACGTGAAGGCCGAGGTGGAATCTTTCGAGGGCGGGTTTATCGTCACCTACCGGGTAAAAGAAAAGCCGACCATCCGGAAGGTGGAGTTCCAGGGAAACGTTACCGTCGACGAGAAAGATATCCGGGAAAAAGTCACGGTCAAAATTCAGACTTTCGTCAACGAAACAACTATCAAAGAAACTGTCCGCAATATCCGGAAACTCTACCAGGAAAAAGGAAACTTTTTTGCCCGTGTCGAAGCTGTTCTCAAAGAGGGCACTCAGAATACCGTTGATCTGATGCTGCGAATCAGTGAAGGTGAGAGCGTAGAAATCGAAACTATTACCTTCCGTGGAAACGAAGCCATTTCCCGAAGGGATATCTTGGCGATCATGTCGACGGATGAGGAGGGATTTTTTTCCTGGCTTACCGAATCGGGCATATTCAAAGAGGACGAGCTAGAGAGGGACCTTCATCGAATTCGCCGTCTATACCAATCGCGGGGATATTTCAAGGTCCAGGTGGGCCAGCCGATCATTCAAAAAGATCGCGTGCGCAACAAATTGAATGTTATCATCCCCATCAGTGAAGGGTTCCAGTATAAAGTCGGAAAAATTGAAATTCGTGGTGGAGAGGACGTCATCCCGCCCGAGGAACTGCGAAGCAATTTTCAACTCTTTCTCGGTGATACGTTTAATCGGTCACTCATGTTCGTCGATGTTACAGGTATTAAAGATGCTTTTGCCTCGCGGGGTTATGCCTTTGCTGACGTGCGGCCCTCCACCCGCACCGACGATGAAAAAAAGGTGGTTAAATTTTTCTATGAAATCAAAAAGGGGCGGCGTGTCTACATTGGCCGTGTGACGGTCTCGGGGAACACCCGAACCCGTGAGAATGTCGTTCGCCGTGAGATTCGCGTTACCGAAGGGGCGCTTTACGATTCGAAAGGATTATCCAAGACCCGGAAACGATTGGTCCGTACTGGCTATTTTGGAACCGTGGATGTCGTGGAAAAGCGCCGGGTAGACAGTAAAGATATCCTCGACATCGACATTAAGGTCGCTGAAAAGCCGACGGGCGCCATTGCGGCGGGTCTTGGCTTCAACTCTCAAGAAGGTGCAATATCAACGGCGTCGATTCGCGAGGAAAATCTTTTTGGCCGAGGCTTAAGGGCACTGCTTGCCATATCTTTCTCTTCCGAGCGGCAGCGTCTGAACGCTTCGCTTACTGATCCGAATTTCCAAGACAGAGATTTTTCGCTTGGAGGAGATGTATTTACTACCGATCGAGAGTTTTCGACATTTAAAACCAAGCGGAAGGGCGGTAGAGTTAGCTTGGGCAAAGACCTGACGGACGATTTGGCCGCATTTATCTCTTATGAGCTTTCTGTCTCCACAGTACGCAACGTCTCGCCTACGGCGGTTCAGGATTTAATCGATATAGAGGATAAACCTCTTCTCACAAGCCAATTGTCACCATCCCTAGTTTACGACACCCGAAATCGCCGGTTTGCACCCGACACGGGAACATATGTTGTTATCTCCCCCTCGATTTCTGGCAGTATTTTGGGAGGTGACGTGGACGTAGCAAATTTTCGGGCGGACTTTCGGCAATTCCATAACATCGGCAAAAAATTTCGATTACGGTTGCTTAAGAAACTCGTTTTTTCCTACCGGGCTGAGGCCGCATATGTCGACTCTTTCAAAGGGAGTTTGCCCGCTTTTCGGCGTCTTTTTCTGTCAGGGCGCCGGGCAGTTAGAGGTTTCAGCCGGGACGATTTAGGCCCGGTGGACAAGGCTGGTAACGCCCTCGGAGGTTTCTCGACAGGTTTGATTTCTACCCAATTGTCGTATCCATTATTCGGGCCCACTCGGCTGGTGACTTTTCTGGATGCGGGAAATGTTTGGGAAACCAGTGATGCTTTCGATTTAAACGATCTGAGATATGGGGCGGGGTTCGGTTTGCGGGTTGTGACGCCGCTTGGCCCGTTTCGGGTTGACCTCGGATATAAGCTGGATAAAAAATCTGGCGAGCGTGATCGTGAAGTGCATGTCGGTATGGGTACGTCGTTTTAACGAATTGTGGGCAGGGTTAGCTCTGAGAAGAAAGAGGTGTGGAAGTGAATCGACATTTTATAGGTATTTCGCTTGTTGGTGCAGCAGTTTTCCTTCTTGGGGAAGCGGGGACCACCTTTTCACAAAGCTCACGCTTGGCGGTGGTGGATATCCAAAAAGCGGTGGAAAAATCAAATGCCGGAAAAAAGGCACGGGCAATTCTGGAACGGGAAAAAAAGCGCCTTGAGGTGAAGCTGGTCAAGAAACGGACCACCGTCGAGTTGCTGATAAAGGAAATACGCGAGCTTCAACAGGAAATTCAGCAAAAGGGCCCCATATTACGGCCTGACCAGCGGGAGAAAAAAAATGCCGTTCTTGTCGCTCAAAAGAGAAGATTCTCCCGCCAGCAGGACGAACTTAAGCGGATGCTTCAGGAAAGTCGCCGAGATCTCTCCTCGCGCAATAACCGGTTGATGAGGAGTATTTTTGTCCAAGTTCGTGAGGTAGTGAATGAAATTGGCGGTGAAAAGAAGTACGACATGATCATCGAACGGGCTCAGGCCGGCGTCCTGTATTTGAAGGAAGGACTAGACATCACGGACCAGGTTATTGATCTCTACAATAAAAAGAAGAAGTAAAATGCGTCTTGGGGAGATTGCAGAGAAGATTGATGGGGACTTAATCGGTGATGGAAATTTCGAAGTGCGGGACGTCGCAGAATTGGGTCTTGCTGGGCCAGACACTCTAAGTTGGGCTGATTCCAGAAAGCAAATGAATGAGTTTTCGGCCGCCGGTGCCTTGATCGTTCCTCCCGGGGTGGACCCAGACCGTCCGGGCATTCATTGCGCGAATCCGAAGCTGGGGTTTGTCCGGGCCGTTGGTCTCCTCCGGCCGCAAAAACCGCAATTGCCAGGAATTCATCCCTCAGCCATTGTTGCTGAGAGTGCCAAATTAGGTGAAATGATTTTCGTGGGTGCGGCAGCCTCCATTGGGCCAGGTGTAGAAATCGCGGAAGGATGTCACATTGGGGCAGGGGTCCGTATAGGGGAAGGGGCCACCTTGGGGTCAGATTGCGTTGTCCATAACAATTGTGTCCTGTATCCGGAAGTTTCTCTGGGTTGTCGCGTCGTGTTGCATGCAGGGGTGGTCATCGGAGCGGATGGGTTCGGCTATGTGCCTGATGATCATGGGGGTGTGGAAAAGTTTCCCCAAACAGGTACGGTAGTGATTGAGGATGATGTAGAAATTGGCTCCAATTCCGTCGTCGACCGCGGATCGATAGGTGAAACTCGAATCAAGAAGGGAGCTAAAATCGACAATCTTGTTCAAATTGCTCACAACGTCACAATTGGTGAGGGATGCCTTCTTGCTAGTCAGGTGGGAATTTCCGGGAGTGTGACTCTCGGCCGGGGGGTAATCATGGGTGGTCAAGTAGGTGTTGCTGATCATGTCGAGATCGGGGATGGGGCGATATTCGGCGCCATGTCAGGGGTATCAAAATCTCTAGACGGAGAAAAAACCTATCTCGATGCGCCGGCCGTTGAGATAGCCGATGCACGCCGGAGGATGGTGGTGTATGCCCGCCTTCCTGAAATTGCTAAGCGTCTCCGGGCGGTAGAAAAAAAACTGGAGGAGTTGGAATTTTGATCGCATCGGATGAAATTCTCCGCCTGCTGCCGCACCGGTTTCCGATGCTTCTTGTAGATCGGGTTCTCGAGTTGGATCCTGAGGCTGTTTCGTTGGTTGCCATCAAAAATGTCTCTCATAATGAGCCGTTCTTCAATGGCCATTTTCCGGATAAGCCCATTATGCCGGGTGTTTTGATGATTGAAGCCATGGCCCAGGCAGCCCTGCTTTGTATTTTTGGCGGGAAACTCGTCAGTCCTACCTCGAATTTCCTTTTTACCGGAATCGAACAGGCAAAATTTCGGCGGGTCGTGGTTCCCGGCGATCAACTTCGAATCGCTATACAGCTGAACCGTAAACGGGGTTTTGTTTGGAAAGTAGGTGCATCGGTTTCGGTGGACGGAGAGACCGCCGCCGAAGCGGTGATAGTTGCCCATATTACAGAGCCGCAAGAATAATTGTGAGCGATTTCCATTCTTCTGCGATCGTTGACCCGGCCGCTTTAATTGGCAAGAGCGTTCGCATCGGCCCTGGTACTGTTGTCGGCGATGCCGTGTCCCTGGGAGATGGATGCGAGATTGGTGCGCATGTAGTCATCGAAGGACCTTCGAAAATTGGTCCCGGATGCCGGATTTTTCACAAAGCCGTAATCGGTGCGGAAGGACAGCATACTGGTATCGAAGGGGTAGGGGGTGGTATCGAAATTGGGGCTGGGACGGTCATCCGCGAAATGGCCACGGTACACCGTTCAATCGAAGAAGGCGGCCTCACTCGGATTGGCGAAGAATGTTATCTGATGGTTCAGGCGCATGTAGCGCATGATTGTATTTTGGGCGATCAGGTTATCCTGACTAACGCAACAAGCCTGGGTGGCCACGTTGAAATTGGAGATTGCACCTTCATTTCCGGTTTTGTCGGTATTCATCAATTTGTCCGCATCGGGGAAGGTGCCATTCTCACCGGGCCGTGCGCTGTCCGCAAGGACGTTCTCCCGTTTACCATGACCGATGGAAATCCTCCACGAGTCCGAGGGCTTAATGCGGTTGGTATGCGCCGGATCGGAATATCTTCTAAGGTGCGCGATAACCTGAAGGAAATCTATCGAATAATATTCGAGGAGTCAAAATCGGTCGAAGAGGCGTTGGCCCGGATCAAATTTAAAACCCTCGTAGGACGTGAGGTCGCATCCGTGGTAGAATTCGTGGGCTCTTCAAAAAGAGGATTTTACCGAAAAGCCGCTCCTGCTTAAATTAGCGAGTAACTTTATGGATGGTTTGGGTGTGCGCGTGGGTGTGGTCGGAGTTGGCCATATGGGGAGTTACCATGTTGCCGCCCTTGGAGAACTCGTGGATGCAAACTTGGCGGCTATTGCAGATATAGACCATGTGCGTGCTCGAGATCTAGCTGGGAAATATGGAGCCGAATCATTTTCCTGCCCCGAAGATCTCATTGGTAAAGTCGATGCTGCTATCGTCGCCGTGCCTACAGCGCTTCATTATTCCGTCTCGCAGATGTTCCTTGAAAACGGAATTCACGTCCTTGTCGAAAAACCTATTTGTACCAACATCGGCCATGCTCGCGAGCTATTCTGCCTCGCCACTGAAAAAAATCTAGTCCTCCACATTGGCCACGTCGAGCGCTTCAACGGTGCCGTGCAGGAGCTCTCCAGGATCGTCCGAAACCCTGCATTGATCGAATGCCGGCGGCTTGGCCCCTTCGTCACGCGAGCACGGAACGACGGTGTGGTTCTTGACCTGATGATCCACGATCTGGATATTATCCTCCGGCTGGTCGATGAAGAAGTGAAGTTCCTTTCGGCCACCGGTTCTATTATCGTGAGCGAGCAGGACGATGTGGCCAATGTGCAGATTCAGTTTTCAGGCGGATGTGTCGCTAGTCTGACCGCCAGCCGCGCTACCGAAAATAAAATTCGCACACTGGCGATCTCTCAGCCTGGAGCCTTCATTTCACTCGACTACGCTGACCAAGAACTACGAATTCATCGCCAAGCCAGTAGCGAACATAGTTTCTCTCGCGAAGAGTTGAAATATAGAGAACAAACCCAAGTCGAGCGCGTATTCGTCCACAAGGAAAATCCACTGAAATTGGAGCTTCGCCATTTTCTTGCTTGTGCTCAGGCGGGTAACGTGATTGAAAATACTGAACGTGAGCTTCAATCACTGGACGTTGCACTTCGTGTTCTGAAGATTCTTAACTCGTCAATCTCCGTTTCAACTTAGTGTTCTTCCAGGATGGCCAGTCCTCTCGAGCGCATTGGCCTAGTCGCCGGAACCGGATCGCTCGCTGTCGAGTTTGCCTCTCGGGCGCGCGAAAAGGGATTCGAAGTTTCCGCAGTGGCTCTAGCCCCAGAAATTCATGGGGCCTTAAAAGATTTAGTCCGAACTATTATTCACGCTGCCCCCACTCAGCCAAAAAAAATCCTATCCTTTTTGAAATCCGAAGGAATTCGCCGGATCGGATTCGCTGGAAAGATAGAGAAAAAACTTCTTTTCCAGGGCCTGAAATTCGATCTTGAAGTCATCCGTTTCATGTCCCATGCAAAGAATCTGGCTGATGCCACCATTATGGAAGCGGTGATTGAGTATGCGGAAAACAACGGCTTCGAAATTATCCCGCAGACTGAATTTCTTGATCATCTGCTGGCCCCCGAGGGTCCGATGGGCAAGCGATGCCTCTCCGGCGCGGAGGTCAAAGACGTTCAATATGGTTTTACCATGGCACGCGAAATTGCCCGGCTCGATATTGGCCAGACCATTGTCGTAAAAAAGGGCACTATCGCAGCGGTCGAGGCCATCGAGGGGACCGATGAGACCATCCGAAGAGGTTGTGCCCTCGTAGGTGAGGGTGCCATCATATTAAAAGTCGCGCGGCCCGATCAGAATTTGCGATATGACATTCCGGCTGTTGGGCTTACAACGCTTCGGGTCGCGGGTGAAGGTGGCGCGTCTGCGCTGGTGGTTGATGCCGGGGCGACATTTATGCTCGAGTGTGAATCTCTTATCAGGACCGCGGATGCCGCGAATATTGCGCTAATTGGCTGGACGGGTGACGAAGGAAAATGAGCCTGAACGAGGCCCGCATGATGATAGTCGCCGGAGAGCCATCGGGCGATATCCATGCGGCACACCTTCTTCGGGCCATTGGGCGGGAGGTGCCTGGAGTTCGCTCCTTCGGCATGGGCGGTGATGCCATGCTTGCAGCTGGCGCTAAGATTCTCCACAAATATGGACCTATTGCCGTGGTTGGATTTGGGGGCATTCCCAGGATTCTGCCTGCATTGATTCGAATTAAAAAAGATTTGGTAAATCGAGTCCGGACTGAATGCCCTGAGGCGGTGGTCCTCGTGGATTATCCCGGCTTTAATCTATCGCTGGCCAAATCCATTAAAAAGCTACCGAATCCACCGAGACTAATTTATTTTATTCCTCCCCAGGTTTGGGCTTGGAAAACTGGCCGTGCACGCACGATTGCCAAGACTTTTGATCTGGTCTTAGCGATTTATCCTTTCGAACCTAAATTTTTCCGTCGCTTTGGCGGTAACGTCAAGTTCATCGGCAACCCCGTCGCTTTCGGCCTCCGGGAGGCACCCTCTCGGTCTCAGGCGCGACTCTCTCTTGATATCAAGGCGGACGCACGAGTGGCGGCTTTTCTTCCGGGCAGCCGTTGTAGGGAGATCGATAGACTTGTAGTCCCCATGATAGAATCCGCTAAAATCCTTCAGAACCAAAACCCCGAAATGGTTTTTCTCATTTCAGAGGCAGAGGCACTGCCCCATGGTGCGGTCCAGAGCCGGATGCCCCCGGGCGGAGGTTTCGTTCGCATCGTCCGTGGGCAAGCACATGAGGTTATTCGTGCGGCCGACGCTGCCGCCGTGGCGAGTGGGACCGCCACTTTAGAGGCTGGGCTTCTAGGAACGCCGCTGAATGCTCTTTATGTGAGTGATTATTTTACTTATCTCATCGTCAAATATTTTTTAATTCAAGTGGACTATATCTCCTTGGTTAATCTCCTCGCTGGAAAAGAGGTTGTCCCCGAGTTTTATCAAGGACAGGTTAGAGGCGAGAATATCGCAGCCACCCTTTCCCCTCTCCTTAGCGATCCAGAGGCGCGTGAGCTGCAGACGAGGGAGTTCAGCCTAATTCGTAGGTCTCTTGATGCCGCAGATCCCTACGAACGAGCAGCTACACAGATCCTCCGTCTTCTGGAGACAGCCCGGTGAGCCGAGGAGATACGGCGCGGGTGGGCTCTCCTTCCTACGACGACAAGGGGCGGAACTCAGAAATGCCGATTCTTATACGTTTCGCCGCGGGCTGCATCGGGTGGACAATTCGTGCTGTCTACGCAACTGTCCGGTCGGAGGTCTTGCAACAGGAGCTTCATTCTCGGATTCTCGCTACCCCCGGAGAAAGCCTTATTGGTGCCTGTTGGCATCGCCACATTGGAGTTGTCCCGAGTTTTTTTTGGCCGTTACCTTGGGTGGGCCTTGCTAGCCGGAGCCGCGACGGTGACCTTATCGCACAAATCATTGCCATCTTAAAGGGGCGGTGCGTCCGAGGCTCCTCAGGTAAGGCCGGGATTGGGAAAAAGGGGGGGGCCTCGGCGCTCCGCCAGCTTATTAGGGAAACCAAGGTAGGGCGGCAGGTTGTCTTTACGCCGGATGGACCCACTGGTCCGGCAGAAAAAGTAAAGCCCGGGGTGATTTTTTTTGCATCACTCACCGGCCTCCCAATCTATCCGATAGGGTTCGCATCTGTGCCCAGCCCATGCCTCCCGACATGGGACCGGACGGTCCTTCCGGTTCCCTTTTCCCGGTGGACTATCGCCTACGGGGAGCAGATGAAGGTTCCCCGCTCGATTGACGCCGACATCCTCGAATTTCATTGTGTCGAACTTGAGCGACGCCTTCTTATCGCGAATGAGAAGGCTCAAGCCTCGACCCAATACCCTTGGGATAAATGAACTTGCTGGCCTACATCCTCTACAATGCGGCTATTATTCTGTTTTCGCCCTTCGTCGGTCTCTACTATCTCGCGCATTTTTGGAAACGGGTTTGGAAACGGGGCTTTTCCATTATCAGTGTGGGAGAACGCCTAGGTTTTGTCCGACACCTCCGCTCGGCAGAAGAGAGTGGCAGGCTTTGGCTTCACGCTGTATCGGTGGGAGAGACTGGGGTCGCGGCGACTTTGGTGCCTGAGATTTTGGAAAGATGCCCCGGCCTTCGTATAGTCATTTCGACGGTGACCGAAACTGGTCGCGAGGAAGCCAAGAAGATCGAAGGGGTTGAGTATGTATTTTATCTTCCCTTTGACTACCCTTTTGCGGTACGAAGCGTTCTGGACCGCGTTTGTCCATCCGTGATCGCCATCATAGAAACTGAGTTGTGGCCCAATTTGGTGTGGACGGCGTTCCGGAGGGGGCTCCCAGTTTGCGTCGTTAATGGGCGCCTTTCCGAAAGATCATACTGGGGGTATTCGCGGCTGGGCTTCTTGTTCACCTCCGTTCTGAAGCGGTTGGCTGGTGTTGCGGCGCGCGGAGACGCTGACGCAGCGCGTTACCGGGCCTTGGGCGCGCCCGGGGTTTTTTCTGCGGGAAACATCAAATTTGACGCTCCCGTGCCCTTGAGGGAAGGCGGGCCTGGGGCGTTGAAGGAAGATTTCGGCCTGGCAGGTGCCAGCCCAGTCATTGTGGCTGGTAGCACCCATCCGGGAGAAGAGGTGGAGCTTGGCTTAGCCATTCGCTTGCTGCGCGAGCGGTTCGGGAGTCTAGGTGCCCTGATCGCTCCACGCGACCTTCAGCGAATTGGTGACGCCGAGAAGAGCCTTCAGCGTGCCGGGCTGGAGACCGTCCGCTGGACTGACCTTTCGGGGGGAAGTTGTGACGGGCGAGTGGTCCTTCTCGATATCATGGGAAAGCTCGGGGAGGCCTATGGCTGCGCAACAGCCGGATTTGTTGGAGGCAGTCTTGTCCCCCACGGGGGGCAGAATCCCATTGAAGCGGCCTGTTTGGGTGTTCCCGTTGTGTTTGGGCCTCACATGTCCAACTTCACCGAGGTGGCGGACGATCTCCTGCGAGCGGGAGGAGCCGTCCAAGTCAAGGGGCCGAGAGGGCTTGCCGATGCATTTCTCCCTTGGCTCAGCGACGCGGGATTGCGCGATGCGGCGGGGGTATCTGCGCGGGAGACGGTCATGGCGAGCCGTGGCGCCGCTGGGCGGGTGGCTAAATTCCTGGCCGACACTCTGGACGAATCGAAAGGGAATTTGGGGTGAATCTCAGAGGGAACATCCTGCGGGTTTTGGAAGGGGAGGAGATCGCTCCGCTTTGGGCGCGTGCCGTTTCTGCTGGTCTCGCTCCAGTGGGATGGGCCTACGGAGGGGCCATGCGCCTTCGCCGCTGTTTGTATGCCTCGGGCTTGAAGGAGGTGGTTTCGTCCCCATGTCCCGTTATCTCAGTCGGCAACCTCACTTTCGGCGGAACCGGAAAGACGCCTGCTGTGGCCTGGGTGCTTTCGAAGTTAATCGGGGCAGGTTGTCAGCCGGCGGTCGTTAGCCGAGGGTATGGCGGAAAGATCAAAAGGGTAATCGTGGTGAACGATGGGGCGGGGGGAGTCCTTTCCTCCCCCCCCGCCTCGGATGAGGCAGTCATGTTGGCCCGGATGTTCCCACCAGTTCCGATTGTCACCGGGTGGGATCGTCCTGCTGCTACACGAAAGGCGGCGGAATTTGGTGTGGGTGCTATCGTTGCAGATGATGGGTTCCAACACCTCGCCTTGGAAAGGATGCTTGATCTGGTTGTGCTCCGGGGGCATTGCCCGTTTGGAAACGGCCGCGTTTTTCCCGCTGGTGCGCTTCGTGAGCCGGCGATCGCGCTGAAGAGCGCAGGGGCTGTTCTGCTGACGGGCGGAGAGTTCCAGCCTGGCGTCCTGGAGAAAATAAGGGCGCTGGCCCCGCGTGCAAAGGTGTTCGAGGGTAGCCTGAGGCTGGTGGGACTTTTAGATATCTTTGGCAATCCGGCAGGCAGTCCGGAAGACCTTTCGGGTGCTGCTGTCATGGCGGTCAGCGGGATTGGAAATCCCGGTGGTTTTGCACAGATGCTTGAGGGACTTGGTGCACGTGTTTTGACACGAACTGTTTTTCCGGATCATACAGCCTATGGTGGTGAAGAGGCCGAGCGAATTGTCGCATCTCTCGAGGCTTCCGGCGCAGATTTCGTGGTGACCACTGAAAAAGACGCCGTTAAACTTGGGCAATTTTCAGACAATCCGTGTTTCAGGGTTCTTCGTGTCCAAATGGAGATTCGAGAAGGAGATGAGCTCGCGCGCTTGGTTCTTGATGCTGCTGGCATTGACCCTAGACGGAGTTAAGTTTTAAGAGCGGACGTGTGTGAGAAGATAGCCCCCTCCGGCCAGAAATATGAGGTTTGCCCCCCAGGCGGCAACTGCTGGGGGGAGGCGGCCTGCGTGTCCCAGTGATATTCCTAGATAAAAAAGGACCAAATAAACTACGCCGATGGCGATTGTAATGGCGACACCGAGAGCCACTCCGCCGCTACGGCTTGACCTGATAGAAAAGGGAACACCCACCAGAGCGAGCACGAAGCAGATAAAGGGTGTAGACAGCTTGGCCCATAGGTCCACAACGTGGCGAGTGGTGTCCGCCCCATTCGAGCGGATTAGACGGATGTAGTCTCGAAGCTCGCTCCAGCTCATCTCTCCGGGTTTTTTCCCAGACTGCTTGAAATCGCCGGGTACGTCCTTCAGTGGAAAGTAATTGGCTGAAAAAGCTTCCTGAACGATGTCCCCGTTCTTTTTGAAAATGTGAATCAGCCCGTTTTTGAAGAGCCATCGTTTGGCATGGGGTTCCCAGCGGACATCCATGGCGTCAATTCGCTGGAAGAGACGGTTGTCCCCAGTTAGGCGGTAGAGGGTGACCCCCCTCATTTCGTCTTTAAACGGATTGAAAAAAGTGATTTGCCAGATGGTGTTATCCCCGGAGCGGTACCAGATCTGGTTTGTCCGGTTATAGCCGCGCGGGGAGATTTTTTTAACTCGGACGTTCCATATGTGCCCCACTCTTTGGTTGGCCGCCGGGACGATGTATTCGTTTGTCGCAAACGTCAAGACCGCGATGGCGAAGCTAGCAGCCAGGATGGGTGCAATCGTCCGATATATGCTAGCCCCTGAAGCTCGCATGGCTACAATCTCGTTTTCTCGTGAGAAGAGGACGAGAGTGAGAACGCTTGCTAGGAGTACTGTAATGGGAACAGAGAAGACGAATAGTTGGGGAATCTTATAAATGAAGAATAGGAGCCCGTCGGAGAAAGCGGCTTTTTTTTCTATGAGGTCGTCTATCCGTTCGATAAACTCGGCCATCAAGAAAAGAGTGATGGTTCCGGTCTGGCAAATGGCCATCAGGCGAAAAAACTGGTTCAGGATATAGCGGCTAAGAATGCTCATTTTGATTTCTGGTGGAGCCAAGAGGGGATAGGCAAGAGTCCTGCAGTAGCTGCGAGGTATCCGACTACGTCCACAGTACCCTTTTGGTTCACTTGCCGAATGGCCCAGGCAGCCACGATGAAAAGAAGAGCAATTGGCCCCCAGGCTGACAGAGCGGCAGGGATCGCTCCGTTTTCTCCCATTCCTTCCGACAGCGAGGAGAGGACGTAGTAGGCGAAGACGACAATTAGACTCAACGCGAATCCACCATGGTGGCCCGAGCGTCGATTCTGGATCCCAAGAGGGGCACCGAGGAGGGCTAATGCCAGGCAGGCGAACGGGGTGGCGAACCTTTGGTGAAGCTCCACGAGGAATGAGTTGTAGCGAACCGAGCCCGGTTTGGATGTGGCGATTTTTTTGTGCAGCGCGCCGATGGGAAGTCCGCGGAGGCGCACCCGGAGGGCTTTGCCGTCACCAAAGGAATGGGTCAAGTTCAGGCTAAGATCGTAAGATGCAAAACGGGCCACTTGGTACTGGTTATTATCGAGCGAGATGCGGGGATTTGGCGGGGCATTCTTAGAGGGGGCCTTTTTTTTCCCCCGGCCGCCAGAGATTGCCTCGACCTTATGATTAGTCCCCCGGACTAGGCGGAGGACCAGTCTTTTGTTCGTTGGGTTCCGGACGATGACTCCCTCTTCTGCGAAGATGACTTGGGTTCTACGGGGGTCACGCGAGTCCGATATGAGGACGCCGCGCAAGATCTTGTTTTTGCGTGAGGATTTACGTACATAGATCACAAGGCCCTTGAAGCTGTCGTTAAATACCTGCTCACGAATTTCGAATGCCGAAGCCTGATCTTGAAGAATTTTATACCGAAGATCGGTGTTCAATTGATGGCTCCACGGAAGACTAAATGCCATCAGGGCTGCGCTCAGGGTGGCCGAGATAAGCCCCAGCACCGCCACTGGAAGGAGCTGAGAATAGATGCTCATCCCCGAGGCCATCATGGCAGTGAACTCGCTGTCACTCGAGAGGCGGCTGAACCCCAGGATGCAAGCGACGAGGGCGGACATGGGAAGTGTGACGAGCAGGAGAACCGGAAGGATTGCTAGGAGCAACTGGCCGGCCGTTGCCATAGGAATGCCACGGGTGATGACTAGGTCGGTGAGGAGAATCGTGTGGTTGAGCAGGAGAAGAAACGTCAGAAGGAGCAGGCAAAGCAAGAAGTAGCCGGAAACCTCCCCTAGGATGTACCGGTGCAGCTTTTTCAAAGGGGCATCTCCATGGGGCGGCGCTGGATTGCCTAGGAGCGTATGATACCAGAGTCTGCCTCCTCATACCTCACGGGGAGGTTTGCCCATACTAATCCTTGATAAAATACCCTTCTATTACTCCGCTCACCCAACTGAAAGGCGGGACGCGTGAGAGCAGGCGGTCGAGTTTGATCAAAATATCGGGACGAATGGCAGCACACTGGCGAAGGCGTTCGGGCAAGAAAACTAGGTTTTTGGGAAACGAATTCCAGCGCCAGGTTTTTTCTGCCCGGAAGCCGTACTCGGCGAGCAAGCTCTTGATGCTTCTCATCGTGTAGAGCCGACTGTGGAACGGCATATTAAAAAAATTTCGGGCTAGATACTCTGTCCAGCTCCATCGGTTCGGGAGCATCATCACAAAAAATGCGCCACCGGGAAGGAGGATTCGCGTCACCTCAGCGAGCGAGGCCTTTTCGTTCTCTACATGTTCGAGAACCCCGCAGGAGAGTACGGCATCGAACGAACCATCCTCGAAAGGGAGCAGTACGGGATCTTCCCCGTATACGACATTTAGCCCGCCTTCTCTGAAAAGAAGATTCCACGGGGTGGGTGTTTTCGATTCGATGGTGTAGGCGATAGCATCGAATCCTCGGAGGCCGAGCAGGTGGCTCATTTGCCCGAAGCCGCTTCCCCAGTCCAGAATCTTTTTTCCCGGAAGATCTAGCGATGCGATTAAGTCGGCCTTTTGACGGTACACCTCCCGCCCGAGGGGTGTGGAAAGGTGGCCGAGACACTCGCACCCGTCCGCGATGGACTTCTCTACCGCGTTCGCAAGAACCTGAAGTTCTTCGTTTTTTGGGGCGCCGGTATAAGTCATCAAAACTCCGACAAATGGATGTAGTCGGAAAAGGTTGATTGGCTGTTGGGCCCGGGCTCTCTTGGATAACTTCTCAGAGCGTGGCCCAGGAAATGATAGGGTACATGAAGAGGCCCGCCCGGAACAAAAAATTATATACTACGGATAGCGTTTTTCCGCCAGGATAGGTATGGGTCGGGTTCTGGGATAGGCTTAAAATCCCTCGCATACGCCGCCCCCTGGAATTGCAGCAGGTCCCTGAAATTGATAGCGTTATAGTTGAGGTTTGCAGCCAAGAAAATAGGCGGTCTGGAGCGCTGGGGTGCTTTTAGGCATGGGAGGAACAAGGTGGCGAATGAACAGGAAATCTCGGGGAAGCGCCAGGTTGTAATTGCGCCAAACTGGATTGGTGATGCTGCGATGGCGGCCCCTTTTTTCGCTTCACTCCGGGCGGCCTTTCCCCAGGATCGGATTGAGGTTGTGGCGGTGCCTTGGACGGCCGGTTTCCTTAGTGTTTATCCTTGGGTGGATGCTGTCCTTCCCCTGAACACCGGAAAATGGGGCCAATTATTTTCTATCCGCTCAAAAATGCGCGGGGGCTGGATTGAGATCCTTTGGCTTCTTCCTAATAGCCATCGTACGGCGCTTCTCGGCCGGTTAACCGGCGCCCGGAGACGGGTGGGGTATGCCTCAGGTGGGAGAGGCTGGCTGCTAACGAATCCAGTTCCGCCTCCGTCCGAATCACCCCCACCTCATCTGACCGATGCCTATCTAGGACTTCTCGAAGCCGAGGGAATCGTGCCTGCCCATCGCTCGGTTCGGTTGCCGGTGATGTCCGAGGCCAATGAATTCGCCGTCGGCCTATTATCGAGCGAGACCCTTGATGATGAGCCACTGGCCGGTATCCATCCGGGTGCGTATTTCGGAGAATCGAAGACGTGGCCGCCAGAATTTTATGGGGAGCTGGCGCGGCTTCTGGCGAATCGAGGTGGGGCCCGCGTAGTAATCCTCGGAGGGCCGAACGAGATGGGGATTGCGGATCGGATTGCCGAGGCCTCGAACGGCGCGGCCCGCAGCCTCGCCGGAAAGGACACGCTGACGACTCTTCCAGCTCTGTTGGCGCGGCTGAAAGTTCTGGTCTCGGGTGATACGGGACCACTTCATATCGCTGCGTTAGTGGGGACAAAAACGGTTTCGCTGTTTGGACCGACCGATCCCCTCCGAACGGCCCCGCGTGGGGAGGGGCACCGCATCCTTCGCCGTGAGCTCGAGTGCAGCCCCTGTTTCAGGAGGACCTGTCCTCTCGGGCACCACCGGTGTATGAGAGATATCAGTCCCGAAGAGGTGGCTGACGAGGCGGTGCAAATGTTAGCACTTTCTTCCAGTACCAGGCAGCCCGGTGCGGGGGCGGCAAATTGAATGGACGAGCGGCAGTTTTTTTCGACCGGGATGGAGTGTTGAACTACGATGTTGGCTACGTCACCCATTTGGACGACTACAAGTTACTCCCTCGCTCCGCGGCGGCAGTGCGGCGTGTGAACGAAGCGGGTATGCCTGCAATTCTAGTGACCAACCAGGCGGGCGCGGCACGGGGGTATTTTTCGGAATTGATGATTGGGCGGGTTCACGAAAAGCTCGAGAATGAGCTGTCCAAAAAGGGCGCGTATCTGGATGCGATCTACTTTTGCCCCTATCACCCGTGTTCGGATGATCCCTCTCTGGCCATCGATTCGGACTGGCGAAAGCCAAAGCCTGGGATGCTTTTTCAAGCCTCAAAGGATCACTGTATCGATCTGGCGCGCTCGTTCATGATCGGTGATAAGTACTCTGACCTTGAGTGCGGATGGGCGGCGGGTTGCTGTTCGGCACTCGTGCTAACCGGCTACGGTCGAGGGTCGCTCGAAAATTACGGTGAGACCTGGATCCGGCGACCAGATTTTCTTGCTGAGGACTCTTACCAAGCAGTGGATGTAATTCTCCGGAATAGAAAAGAGATGGAAGAATGAGTGGTCCTCTTCGCGCCTTTGTCGATCGGTTCTCCTCCCTTCGAGTGGCAATCGTGGGAGACTACATTGCCGATGAGTTCATTCACGGGGATACTTCCCGCATCAGCCGCGAGGCGCCTGTCCTCGTTCTCGATTTCAGTTCCCGTGAAATTGTCCCGGGTGGTGGGGGGAACGCTGCGATGAACACTGGTTCTCTCGGCGCTTGCCCCTCTGCCATCGGAGCTCTCGGGAACGACCCAAATGGTGGAGAATTGAACCGGGTGCTTAAAGAAGGCGGGGTTGACACTGAACACCTCTATGTGGAGGCGGCCCGGTTCACCCCGACCAAGATGCGCGTTATGGCTGGTGGGCGAAACACGAGTCGCCAGCAGGTGATACGTGTGGATCACGAGCACCAGCTGCCGATGTGCCCAGAGCTCGAAGGCCGTATCCTCAAGGCACTAGAGGCTCTTCCGGGCGAGGGGATGGATGCCCTAATTGTATCTGACTACGGGCTGGGTGTAGTGACGGACGCTGTCCGCGAGGTGGCATGTTACTTGGCGGGAAAGATGATCGTCACTGCGGATAGCCGCCAAATATGTAATGCCTTCAAGGGAATCACAGCCATCACCCCGAACGAGGAAGAGGTCCAGGCCCTCCTGGGGTACCTCCCCGAGGGGGACCGACTCGGCGAGGCAGGGGTAGCCCTCCTGGAGCGGACAGGGGCCCGGGCAGTGCTGATTACAAGAGGTAGCAAAGGAATGAGCGTTTTCGAAAACGGTCAGCCCCAGAGAGATATCTCCGTATTCGGCTCCGAGGAGGCGACGGATGTCACAGGTGCTGGGGATACGGTGATCGCCGCCTTTACTCTATCGCTTGCCGCAGGGGCCTCGGTAACCGAGGCGGCAGAGATCGCGAGCCGAGCGGCGGGGCTCGTAGTGATGAAGCGGGGAACGGCGGTGGTCTATGGCAAGGAACTCGTGGATACCTTGAAGGGAGGCTGAGATTGAGTGGCCCATCGGATTCCTTCGGCGGCAAGTGTCTTGCTTTCGAGGATCTCGCGGAGGTGGTGGAGCGGGAAAAGAAAGCGAGAAAGCGTGTCGTTTTTTCAAATGGTTGTTTCGATATCCTTCATGCAGGCCACATACGCTATCTTCGGGAGGCCAAGGCTCTGGGAGATGTCCTGGTCGTAGCCGTGAACAGCGACGCCTCGGCCCGGCGGATCAAGGGAGAGGGACGGCCCTTCACCTCTCAGGATGAACGTCTCGAAATTCTCTCGGCCCTGGAGGCGGTGGACTATCTCACTTTGTTCGATGAAGATGATGTTTCTGCGCTTCTGATCGCTCTGGAGCCTCACGTTCATGCCAAGGGAACCGATTATACCGCAGAGACCGTACCCGAGTGTGAGACGGTTAGGAGCTACGGTGGAGAGGTAGCCATTTGCGGTGATCCAAAAGATCATTCGTCAACGGATATCGAATCGCGCTATGGCCCACAGCGGTCATAATGACGGATCGGATTTTATTGATTCGCTTAGGGGCCATCGGAGATGTGATCCATACCCTACCGCTGGCGGCTGCCATCAGGGACGGATATCCTTCGGCTGAAATTTACTGGGCAGCAGCGCCGGGGTCGAGGTTGCTCCTCGAATGCAATCCCGACATCAACGGGGTGTTCAGCGTCGATTTACGAGCTTTGTCGGAGGCGGGCCTCGCAAAGGCGCTTGCGCTGGCACGAAGCCATCTGCACTCCCTCAGGAGTCTTAGGACGGACATTGCTGTTGATGCCCAGGGCTTGATAAAGAGTGGGATGATTGCCTGGGCCTCAGGCGCGGGAATGCGGGTGGGGTTTGACCATAGTTCTTGCCGAGAAGGGTTAAGCGTGGCATTTACTACGCACTGGGCGCCGCCCATCGAGAGGCCACACCATGTCGTCGAAAAAAATCTCTCGCTTCTGAATCCACTGGGCATTGAGATTCCATCCGCTGAATCAATTCGGTTTTCATTGAGAGAGGAGGTCAAAGAGGGTGGGGAGGTGGCATCCTATCTTCGCCGCGAGGGCCTAGCGGAGGGGCGGCCGCTTATGGTCATGCACCCGGGCGCGGGTTGGGAGACCAAACGCTGGGAGTCCCGGCGCTATGCTGCTTTGGGAGATGCTTGGATCGGGTTCTCGGGGGGGGACCTTATTCTTACGTGGGGGCCCGGCGAGGAGGAGGCTGCCCGCCGGGTAGTGGGGGCCATGCACCGGCCCGCTGTGCTCGCCCCACCGACGAATATCCGGCAACTCACGGCGCTTATTCGTTGTTCGGATATTTTTACTGGGGGAGATACGGGTCCTCTGCATCTGGCTGCGGCTCTCGGTGTCCGGTGCTTTGCACTGTTCGGGCCGACAGAACCTGCGCGCAACGGGCCCTGGGGGGATGGGCACACCGTCATGCACTACCGCCTTGCTTGTAGCGGATGCTATGGCAGGAGCTGCCCGGATGTGGAGTGTCTTGACCGAATCGATGAAAATGACGCGATACGGGCTCTTCGTCGACTTTGGGAAAATCATGAAAAATTTCGCTAGATATGGGAATATAAAGGGAGCTTGTACGTGCCGCGACTTCTAGTAACGGGTGCCGCGGGGTTCATCGGATCGCATCTGTGCGGGCGCCTGCTGACAGACGGTGCCCAGGTTCTTGGTGTGGATCGCTTCTCTCCATATTACGGTAGGGAGGAGAAGGAAGCCAATCTCGAGATTCTGCGAGGTGCGGATGGGTTCGAATTCCGAGAAATGGACCTTTGCGCAGGGCCAGTGGAGACCCTACTTTCCGGCGTGGACGGCGTTTTTCATCTAGCCGCCCAGGCAGGTGTCCGAGTGAGTTGGGGGAAGGACTTTTCGGTCTATCTGAGGGACAATATTCTCACCACCCAACGCCTTCTAGAAGCCTGTCGGGAACGCCCATTGCGCGCCTTCGTGTACGCATCCTCATCATCCGTGTACGGGGACACCCCCGAGGGGCCAGTGAAAGAAGACACCTTCCTCCGGCCCGTATCTCCCTATGGTGTCTCTAAGCTGGCCGGAGAGCATCTTTGCAGCTTGTATCACCGCAATTTCGGTATTCACACAGTCGTCCTCCGTTACTTCACCGTATACGGTCCGAGGCAGCGGCCAGACATGGCCTTCCGCCGGTTTCTCATTGCAGGGATTGAAGGTAAACCTATATCGATTTATGGAGATGGTGAGCAGAGCAGGGATTTCACTTTCGTCTCTGATACCGTGGAAGGAACCCGCCTGGCCATGATGAAAGGGGAGGCGGGCGCGGCCTACAACTTGGGCGGGGGGCGCCGTGCCACTCTGAACGAGGTAATTGGACTTATGGGCGAAATTCAGGGGTCACCGCTTGAGGTGAATTACGAGGGTGTTCAGAACGGAGATGTCCGCCACACCTGGGCAGACATATCGCTGGCGGAGGGTTCGCTCGGATTTAGGTCTGAATCAGATTTGCGCAAAGGCCTTGAGGCCGAGCGATATTGGCTTTTAGGGAGGCTCAAGGGATGACCATTGACAAAGAACTGCTCCAAATTTTGGCGTGTCCTGTAAGTAAAAAGCCGCTGCAACTCAGCGGGGACGGAAATTTCCTCATCTGCAAGGATTCGAAGCTCGTCTATAAAATTCAGGATGATATACCTATCATGCTAGTGGACGAGGCCATTCCGCTCGATGAATGGGAAAAGGACCAGGAGAAGGACGACTAGCGATGGGAGAGGTGGTTGAGCCCCTCACCGGCCTGCCGGCGAATTCAAGCGGGGGCGCGGTACGCCAGCTAGTGAGTGTTGCTATCGTTGCGCGAAACGAATCCGCCCGTATCGGGGTCTGCTTGGACAGCGTTTTGTGGGCGGATGAGGTAATCGTCTTAGACAGTGAGAGCGAGGACAATACACGGGAAATTTGCCGTTCCCGAGGCGCTAAGGTCCTCGTGCAACCTTGGGAGGGATATTCCGCACAGAAAAACCTCGCGGTCGGGGAGGCGTGCCATCCCTGGATTTTGAGCCTGGACGCGGATGAGGTCGTCTCCGTTCCGCTCCGGGAGAGTATACTTAAAGTGTTGGCGTCGGATGGGCCGGCGGACGGCTATCGCCTTCCCCGGAGAAACATTTTTTTCGGAAAATGGCTCCGGCACGGGGACCATTGGCCAGACTACCAGGTTCGTCTATTTCGAAAGGGACGTGGTCGCTTCAACAGGAAGGTGGTGCATGAATCGGTGGAAGTAGATGGCGTGCTAGCCAATTTGACCGATCCTCTGGAGCATTACAGCTACGAAGATGTCGGGGATTTTTTCGCGCGACAACTCTGCTACGCTTCCTTGGGCGCAGAAGACCTTTGTTCGAAAAACTGCACGCCAGGCGCTGCCGATTTCCTTTTTCGCCCTCTCTGGCGGTTTTTTAGGGGCTACGTTTTAAAGTCTGGCTGGCGGGATGGCCGCGAGGGTTTCATCGCGTCGGCTGGATATGCCTATCATGTTTTTATGCGGACCGCCTTCCTCTGGGAAAGGCGTCGAGGGCGTGAAACCACTTAACATTGTCCACACAGAAGCATCTCCCGGTTGGGGAGGCCAGGAGCAGCGTGTCCTCCTCGATGCGGGTTCCCTCCGGGAAAGAGGCCACCGCGTTCTCGTGATTGGCCAGCCGGGCAGCCTGATCGAGGGTGAGGCAGCCCGCGCTGGGGTCCCGTACAGGAGTGTCCGGATGCGGGCTAGCTGGGACCCATTGGCGTTCGCCCGGCTCATCGCCCTCACCCGCGAATTCCGCACACATGTTATCCATACTCATAGCAGCAAAGACAGCTGGTTGGCCGGGATAGTCGGGCGCCTACTCGGTATTCCGGTAATCCGAACCCGTCATGTATCTGTCCCCGTCAGCACCCATTGGCTCAATTTTGCCTACCGCATTCCAATCCGGGTAATGACAACAGCAGACCTCATAAGAAATATGCTGGTGGAAAATAGCCTGTGCGATGCGGCAAACGTGTGTGTTTTGCCTACTGGGGTGGACCTCGCACGTTTCGGTGAGGGTATTTCAGGAGACCCTTTCCGCCATGAGTTTGACTTGGACGAAGGCGTCTCGGCGATTGGACTAATTGCCAATCTCAGGAAGAGTAAAGGTGTCGAACATTTTTTGGCCGCAGCTCGTATCATGAAAGATGCTGGAATTCCTGCGCGGTTTTTTGTTGTCGGTGACGGCCATTGGCGCGATATTTTCATTAAGGAGGCGAAAAAGCTTGGACTTGGCGATGGAACTGTTACCTTCACCGGTTACCGAGAGGACATTCCGGGTATCATGGCCGGGCTGGATATTCTTGTTATTGCCTCGACGCGTACTGAAGGGATTCCCCAAGTGGCGATTCAAGCCATGGCAATGAAGCTTCCGATCGTGGGGACGGACATTGGTGGTGTGCCAGAGTCAATCCTCCCGGCGAGCTCGGGCGTAGTTGTTCCGTCGGGAGACCCCCAGGCCCTAGCGGAGGCCGTAAGTCATCTCCTGGGGGATGCCAGCCGGCGTTCGCGGATGGGTGTCTCGGGTAGAACCTTTGTCTGTGAGAACCACACACTCGAAAAAATGCTCGACGAAACTGAGCGGATATACAACGAAGCTCTCGTGGCATGCGCCAGCTGAATATTATCCAGGTGATAAGCAGTCCCTGGTGGACCGGTGCGGCTGAGCCTGCCCTGTCGCTAACCGAGGGCCTCGGAAAGCGGGGACACAAGATGCATTTCGTTTGTGTCGGTGGGGATGTCCTCGAAGAGCGCGCAGGCGATTGCGGGTATCCGCGAATTGAAGGTGTGGACCCGACCCGAAACCTGAGTCCTAGCCGTATTTGGAAGTCCGTCGGTGCCTTGTCTGCGCTCATTGACAAGACAAACGCGGACATCATCCATGCCCATCTGTCCGCTGATCATTGGCTTAGCTTCTTCTCCATCCGAAGGGCGAAGTGTAATCCCCGCCTCGTTCGAACAGTTCATCACCCCCGCTCGGCGAAGCCGGGCGTCATCAACAAATACCTTCTAGGTAGGGGAACGGACACGGTCATCTGTGTGAATAACCACATTGAGGGCATTCTTAAGAACCAACTACAAGTGACGGCCTCCCGCGTTCATGTGGTGCGCGGTGGGGTGGATATTGAGCGTTTTTGTCCTGCCTCAATCGAATCTCGGGACAATGGCCGCATCATTCTAGAGTCACCTGACAAGGCCCTGCTCATCGGGATCGTCTCCCGCTTGGCACCAGACCGAGGCTACATGACCCTGCTCGATGCGTTTAGTGTTGTTGCTTCCCGAGCACCCCAAGTCTGCCTTGTGATCATTGGAAAGGGAGAATACCTGCACGCGATCAAGGAGCGTGTTGCTGAACTAGGCCTGATCAATCGGGTTCTATTTCCTGGCTATATCGAAAAAAAGCTTCCCGAGGCCCTTTCAGCACTAGACGTCTTTATCCTCATGGCACCGGGATCCGAGGGTACCTCTCGCGCCCTTCTCGAGGCCATGGCAATGGGTATTTCCTGTGTCGTAACCTCCTATAACGGCCTGGAAGAAGTGGTGCGTGATGGGGTGACGGCCTATGTGGTACCTCCGAATGATTCTGGTGCGCTGGTTGCCGCCCTCCAGACCTTAATTGACGACAAGGAAAAGCGTGATCGTTTTGGCCAAGCCGGGCGGCAACGAGCGGAGCGCCACTTCCATAACGGCTGTCGGGCAGAAATAATGGAAAAAATTTATGCCAATTTACTTGACATAGCTCTCTTCCCCAGGAAAATATGCTAGTGAGCAGGCTTCAGGTTTATCTCCGCCTACTACGATACCTAAAACCTTATCAGGTGAGGTTTACCGTTGCTGTTGTCTGCACGGTTCTCGTCGGCGCCATTAACGCACTCCCGGCTCTCCTCGTGCGCTACGCGGTGGACGACGTTCTCATCGCGAAAGACGCCGGTATGGCCTACCTGCTTTCGGCAGGCTTAGCCGGAATCTACGTTTTGAAGGGCAGTCTGGCCTATTGCCAAAACTACTTTATGTACTGGGTGGGCCAGCGGGTGGTTATGGACATCCGAAATAGCCTCCATTGTCATTTGCTACGCCTGCCCTTGAGCTTCTTTGACAACAAAACCACCGGTGAGCTGATGTCCAAAGTCACCTACGATATTACTCTAATGCAAAAAGCTTCCTCGAGTGCGACCCGCGACCTGGGACGCCATTTTTTCACCTTCTTAGGCCTCCTGGGCGTCGCAATATACCAGCACCTTGGCATGGCGCTTCTCTTTATCGCCGTTATTCCGCCAGTAGCTTACCTCATCGTTAATTTCGGCGAAAAAATCCGGCGCTTCACACGGACCACCCAGGTGAAGATGGGTGACATGAATACGTTGATGAAGGAAACCTATGTGGGGATGAGGGTAGTTAAGGCATTCGGGGCCGAAGCCGTTGAGGAAGCACGTTTCGAGCGCGCAAACCTCTCATTTTTCCGACGCACTATGAAAATTATGCGCGTTCGAGCGATGACCCCTTCTATCGTCGATAGCATTGGTGGGCTCTTGGCGGGTCTGGTCCTGTGGTATGGGACTAGAATGGTTATCCGCGGGGAGGCGACTCCTGGCCAGCTATCGAGTTTCCTCGTGGCGGTCGGCATGATCTATGGCCCGCTCAAGTCTCTCTCCCGCGTTTACCATACCCTAATGGAAGGAGTCGCAGGAGGGCAGTCCGTGTTCGAGCTGATGGACCGTCACGGGCCTGAGGAGGTTAATTCGGGCGGAAAAAAAATGGAAAATCTCTCCGAAGGGATCCGTTTTTTGGGGGTGGGTTTCAGCTACGGTTCGGGGGCTATTCTCGAGGATTTGAGTTTCAATGTCCCGGTGGGGTCGGTGTTTGCCCTGGTAGGTGCAAGTGGTGCCGGAAAAACAACTCTACTCGATTTGATTCCTCGGTTTTATGCACCCACCTCGGGGAGAATTGAATTCGACGGGGTGGATGGCTCTGAGTTTGACCTGGTGAGCCTGCGCTCGCGAATCGGAGTGGTGGGCCAGCAAGTGTTCCTTTTCGATGACACCGTGGCGGGCAACATTGCTTATGGGGCAGAGGGGGAGGTCTCTCGCGAGGAAATTAAAAGTGCCGCCCGGACCGCCAACGCTCATGCCTTCATCGAGGCGCTGTCCGATGGGTACGACACCCTTCTGGGGGAGGACGGCGTTCGTCTTTCGGGTGGTGAGCGCCAGCGAATTTCCATAGCCCGTGCCATATTGCAAGACCCCCCGATTCTATTGCTCGATGAGGCAACGAGTGCTCTTGATGCCGAAAACGAGCGGATTATTCAAGAAGCTCTCGATCAGCTGATGAAGGGGCGCACTACCATCGTTGTTGCCCATCGCCTTGCTACCATTCGGTCGGCAGATAAAATTGCTGTCCTTGATGAAGGCCGGATGACGGAGCGGGGAAGCCACGCTGAGCTGATAACGGCAGGAGGGATCTACAGCCGGATATTAGCAATGCAAATAGAAAGTGGCGGCGAGGATTCGCCTCTTTCCGAAGTTCCTGCCAAGAGGGGCCCCGCCTCCCACTCAGAGCCGGAATGTGTTTTATGAACCGAATGGCGCCAATAGTGAATGATGGGCCACTCTCCATTTTGCAGATTCTCACCTGCCGCGGGTGGAGCTCGGACGCCTGGGCGGCAGTCAACCTTTGTATAGGCCTTATTGAGGAGGGGCACCGGGTGCTACTCCTTTGCCGGGATGTTGAGCAGGGCCGCGCAGTTGCCAAGCGGGCACGAGGAGAGGGTGTTGAGGATATCGAGTTCATTGAGGCTAGCAACAAATTTCACCCAGCGAGCTATCTCCGCGACATCACCTTGATCAAAAGGCTGGCGCACGAGCGGTCAGTTGACGTGGTTCACGTTCACCGGGGGGTGGAGCATTGGATCGTGGCGGCAGCATGGGCGATGGGAGGTGGCCCTGTCATCGTGAGGAGTCGCCATATATTTGGTGCTGTCCGTCAACACCTCTTCAATCGCTGGCTCTATCGGCACGGAACTGATCGGACGGTTGCTGTGTGCGACAAAATTAGGTCGGCCTATTTGACGTGTGGCAATTTTCCGTCTAAGCGCTTCGCCACGGTGATGGGCGGCGTGAATGCTGCCGCCTATGGCCCCTCCAATACTGGTGCTTCCTTCCGAAAGGATTGGGGGATTCCCCCCGAAGCCTGGGTGGTTGGTGTTGCAGGAAGCCTGCGAATGTGGATGAAGGGGCAGGACGTATTCCTCCGTGCGGTTGCCCGGATGGACCGTGATAGGGGTGCTCCCGCCTGGGCGCTCTTGATTGGAAAAGGCGAGGACATGGACAATCTCAAAATTCTAGCGAGAGAGCTGGGCATCGCGGACCGTACGGTACTGACAGGCTATTTGGATAGTCTCGCTGATGCCTTCGCGGCTAGCGATGCATTGGCGTTTCCCTCGATGCGCTCCGAGGGGACAAGCCGGGTGTTGTTCGATTGCCTAGCCGCCGGCCGGCCGGTTGCGGCAAGCCGGGTCGGCTGCACTGATGAAATCGTACGCGATGGGTGCGATGGTATCTTAGTTCCGCCGGGGGACTATGAGTCGCTAGCGGCCGCGCTCTCGGAGCTGAGGGCTGATCCAGAAGCTGCACGGGCTATGGCTGAATCAGCTCGTCGAAGGGCGCTTGAGGAGTTCGACCGCCGGGTAGTGGCGAAAAGCATGGTATCTATCTACCGAGAGGCGGTTCAAGAACGGAAGGAGTTCGCGGCGTGAAATCCGATTCCGGTGGACCGAGGTATATTCTGGGCATTAGTGATTCCCACCTTGCAACGGCCTGCCTATTAAAAGACGGCGAAGTGATCGGATGCGTGAGTGAGGAGCGCTTCACGCGGGAGAAGAATCAAGGTGCCTACCCTTGGCAATCGGTCAATTTTTTGCTGAACCATGCTGGAATTTGTGCTCTGGACCTGTCCGCCGTTGCGCTTGCGGGCCGCGAGGCGATGAACCCACAATGGTTCGAGCGAGTGACCCGGGACGATGACTACATTGACGATTACCTTGAGATCAGGACGCAGAGTCATATATGGCGGAAGGTCCGCCGAATAGGCCGAAAGCTCAACATCTTCAGCGAAGCCAAGTCAAAAGCCTTGACACCGAATGAAGAGAGGTACAGGCAAATCGCCGTGCATCTTGGTATCGAGAAGAAACTCATCCACATAGTCGAGCATCACACCGCACATGCTGCGGGAGCCTATTACGGTTCCCCGTTCGCCACCGATAACAAGGGCGGGGTTTCCGTATTGACGAACGATGCTTCGGGCGATGGCCTTTGTGCTACTTGGAATACGGCTAATTCAGACGGAATTCGACGCCTTGCCGCTTCGCCGAGTGCGGCGGGTTCACTGGGCAGCTTCTACAGCCTGATCACTCAATATTTGGGGATGCGCCAGCTTGAGCACGAATATAAGGTCATGGGCCTTGCTCCCTACGCTCCCCCCTACGGGAAGAAAAAATCTTATAGCGTGCTCAAAGAAATGATCGCATTCGAGCGGTCGGGGGTGCCCGCTTTTCGCTGGAAGGTCCGCCACCACCGCTTCCGCCACATTCTGGAAGGTTTGGCTCGCCACCGTTTTGACTGGGTGGCTGGAGCTGCGCAGGATCTGTTCGAGGAACTGCTCCTCGATTGGGCCAAGGCGGGAATCAAAGCCTCCGGCGAGAATCGGGTAGCGGTAAGTGGCGGGGTGTTCATGAATGTCAAGGCAAATCAAAAGGTTGCCGTTCTCGACGAGGTCGAGGAGATATTTGTCTTGCCCAGCTGCGGGGATGAATCGAACGCTATCGGCGCTGCCTACTGGTTGCATGCCGAAGGAGATAAGTCTGGGGGCTTAAGGAGCTGCATACCACTTAAGGCGCTCTATCTGGGTCGAGATGTGGATGAGGAGAGCGTCGCGGAGGCCATCGAGAAAACCGGCGCGGGTGGGCGGCACTCTATACGCCGGTTCGATTGCATTGAGGTGGAAGTAGCCCGCTTACTATCAATCGGAGAGGTTGTTGCACGTGTCAAGGGGAGGGAGGAGTTCGGCGCCCGCGCCCTGGGGAATCGCTCGATTCTGGCCAACCCGCGTGATTTTCGAGTGGTCCAGCACATCAACAAGATGATTAAGAGCCGGGACTTTTGGATGCCGTTTGCGCCATCCATCCTTGACCGACGAGCGGGGGATTACATGGAAAACCCAAAAGGACTTTCCTCTCCCTATATGATGGTCACCTTCGACAGTACCCCGTCCGGCCGTGAAGAGCTTTCGGCGGCGTGCCACCCTTATGATGGCACACTTCGTCCCCAAATCGTTGAGCGCGCGTATAATCCAGATTATTACCGCTTAATCGAGGTGTTCGAGGACCTGACCGGAATAGGGGCCGTTCTCAACACCTCCTACAATCTTCACGGGGAGCCCATTGTCTCGAGCCCTGAGGACGCGATCCGTACCTTCGAGGAGTCGGGGCTCTTGTACTTAGCTCTTGGGCAGTGCCTGATTTCGAAAAAGCCGACCGCGATCCATTAAAGCCCCCCTGTCACGTGCCTCCGGAGTCCCTATGAAGATCGCCCTCATTCGGTCCGAGGTTCACCGAAAAGGTGGAGTGGAGCGCTACGTTTGGTTGCTATCTGGCGAGCTTGCTCGGCGCGGCCACGATGTTCATCTCATCGCACGCCGCTGCCCCGAGCTTCCGCATCCTTCAGTGACTTTTCATCCGGTGAACGTACGGGGGTTGTTCTCGTTCCTGAAGGTGCTCTCCTTTGCATCGTTAGCATCGAATGCAGTGGAGGTGGGAGGGTTCGACGTGGTGCATTCGTGCGAACGGATTTTTTCCTGCGACATCTACCGTGCGGGAGAGGGCGTCCATAGGGAATGGCTAGAGGTCTCTGCGTGCCATATGCCGGGCTGGAAATCTGCCTTGAAGCGGCTCGATCCGCTTCATCGGGTACTCCTCCGGATCGAGGAGAGGATCATGCGCGGGGGTGGGGCACGGAGGGTGACGGCGATCAGTCGGAGGGGAGCAGAGGAGATTCGCCGCCACTTCGGGCGAGAGGATATCCCCGTGATATACAATGGAGTGGACCCGGATGAGTTTCGTCCGCCCGAGGGGGACGAAAGGGAGCGTATGCGTATCGAACTCGGTATTCCTGGCAATGCGTTCGTGGCACTCTACATCGGGAGTGGATTTTTTAGGAAAGGCCTCAAGCATTTGCTCAAGGGGTTCGCGCGCCTGGAAGATAGTGCGACGAGACTGCCCTGGCTCATTGTTGCCGGAAAAGGAAACTCCCGCCCTTACGATCGGCAAGCTCGGGCACTTGGAATATCGGAGCGGGTGCGGTTTTGCGGGGCGAGGTTCTCTGCTCCCCGGCTCTACCGGGGGGCGGACGTCTTTGTCTTTCCGACCCTATATGAGCCATTCGGCAATGTATGCTTAGAGGCCTTGGCGAGCGGGCTACCTTGCATATTCTCACCTTACAGCGGCGGGGCGGAAATTATCGATGATGGCAAGAGCGGGCTCGTAATGCGGGACCCGGCGGATGCTGAGGAGATGGCCGACCTCATTCGCATTTGCATGGAGAGCAAAAAAGCCTCTGCTATGGGGCGCGCTGGGCGAAAAATCGCTCTCTCCTTCAGCGTGGTGGCGAACACGGACCAGACTGAAGCGCTTTACCGAGAGGTGGTGGCAGAAAAAAAACGCGGGTGTGAGGGCGTTGTCTTAGCAGCGGGTGGGCCGTGAAGCTGTTGGTGTGTGCTGCTGCTTATCCGCCTTCGGTGGGAGGGATTCAGACCCTTTCTGCATGCTTGTCTGGAGCGCTGGCCCGGCGGGGCCATCGGGTCAGAGTGCTCGCGAGAGGGCACACGGAAAACCTCGACGTCGATGTCCAGACCGTGCCTGCCGAGATATCACGTGTGGGCTGGAAGCCGATGCTTTGGGCAAATTTTTGGGCAAAAATTTTTAGAGATCGGCCCGAGGCACTATTACTAACCCACCGTGCAGATTTTCTGCGCCCAGCTTTGGCTGCCCGCCGCCTGGGTGTTCCGCTCTCGGTCATCGTCCACGGAAATGAGATATACGGCTCTACCCGGCGCAGTCAACTCATAGCTGCTTTATCCCGTGCGGATGCCGTAATTACAGTGAGCCGATATACGCTTGGCCGGCTGAAGGAGCTTGGCCTTTCCACTGCGCGGGCACTAGCGATTCCTAACGGGGTGTCGATTGAAGCTTTTGGCCCGACGACAGATGGTGAGATTGTTCGCAAAAATTATGGGTTCGAGGAGAAGAAAGTGATCCTTTCGGTGGGACGCCTCCAGGCGGTCAAGGGATTCGATACGGTGATTCGGGCTCTTCCGCTCATCCTCCGAGAGGTTCCTGAGGCGGTCTATATGATTGTGGGTGACGGCCCTGAGGCTATTCCGCTCTGGGCGTTGGCTAAGGAAATCGGAGTAGATGACCGAGTGATATTCACTGGGGAGGTTCCCCTTGGCGAGTTGGGCCGGGGGGAGCACGCCTATTATCAAGCTTGCAATGTGTTCGCGATGCCTTCGCGGGAGGACCCCGCGACTGGCCAGGTTGAGGCGTTTGGAATTGCCCATCTGGAGGCGGGAGCCTGCGGCAGGCCTGTCGTGGGCGGGCGAAGCGGTGGTTCACCCGAGGCGGTGGCGGACGGGGAGTCCGGGATGCTGGTAAACCCGGAAATTATCGAAGATGTGGCCGGGGCCATCGTTCGAATTTTGACTTCGCCGGGATTGGCTGCCTCGATGGGCGAGGCGGGTCGCCGACGTGCTGAGTCGAGGCGGTGGAGTGATGTGGCACGCGAGTACGAGTCCGTTCTCCAGGGGATTATGAGTGGCTAGAATTCTGGATGTTGGCTGTGGGTGGAAAAAAATTAAGAATGCGGTGAGCGTCGATATCCGGACTCAGACGGACCCGGACGTATGTTGCAATATGGATGTGAACGGTCGGTCGAGACATTTTCCTTTCTTGGACGATACGTTTGATGAGGTGCATATCCTCCAGACGATCGACCATTTTCGAAATATCGTTCCCGTTATGGAAGAAGTTCACCGCGTCGCCAAGCCAGGTGGGAAGGTGGTTATAACTGTCGCCCACGTCTCGAGTATTTATTCCTGGAGCGACCCAGTCCACCATCTTCATCTCACTAGTCGTTCGTTTTTATGCTTCACCGACCATCCGACTCGGGGAGGCGCCTACACGGCCCCCCTATTCCGCCAGAAGGCATTTCAATTCATCTTCGGGAGATCTGTCATTTCGCTAATCCCCCGGATAATCTGCGTTTTCTCGCCATGGATTTACGAGAAGCACTTCTCCTGGACGTTTCCCGCCAACGATATGAATTTTGAATTTGAGGTTCTAAAATGACTCATGCTCAGGAGGCTTTACCCATCGGGCCGCTGGCTTCCCTCCGCGAGGAGGGAAAGAATTTACAAGCCCGCCCTCCCTGGAGCCGAGTCTCGATGACCTGTCTAATTGGGTTTGTCCTCTCCTCGCCATTCTCCATTTCGCTTTCGCAGATCTTTGTTTATACCGCCATCATCGCCAGGCTCGTCTCTCTCTGGAGAGAGGTTCGCCTCGATGCCGTACGATTTCCTCTTGGCAGGCCTTTTTCCTTGTTCGTGGTTCTGACTTTGCTGAGCGCTGTCTTATCCGATGATCCTGCCCGGAGTCTTGTGGACTCCCGGCAGCTTTTTCAAATTTTAATTTTCTACGGTGTCATTCATACGGTGGCGGATGCTCGCGAGGGGCTTTGGCTAGTAAAAGCACTCCTCGTTGCGGTAGCGGTGGCATCCGCCTACACGCTTGGGGTCGCTCTCTTAGGTCCAATTGACCTGGCTAATCGTGTGTCGGGCTTCTACAGCACGTATATGACATTGGGGGGATACCTCGTCATCGCCGGGGCTTTAGCGTTCTCTTATACCGTTATGTCCGGGGAAACGCGTGGAAGAATTTGGGTTGCCGCCGTAGGAGCGTTAATCGTTGTAACACTGGTAACGACGTTCAGTCGAAACGCCTGGATCGGCTTCGGAGCCTCGGCAATTTGCGCCGCTGCTGCCGCCCGAAGCATGAAAGGAGGTGCGCTGGTCGCCGTGCTCGTAGTGCTCGCGTTGATTCTTTCGCCGCCCCCTGTGCGCAAGCGGATATGGAGCATTGGCGATTTAAAGGACCCGACGACGCGTGAGCGAATATTCATGTGGGAGAGCGGAATAAGAATGGTCTGGGATCGACCCCTGTTTGGCACAGGCCTCGATATGGTCAAGCGCACCTACTCACGCTACGCTCACCCGAAGGCGATGAAAAAACTTACGGGGCACCTTCACAATAATCTTCTTCATATAGCCGCCGAGCGAGGAGTCCCAGCGCTTGTGGCCTGGGTCTGGATCATGGTGGGGTTTTTTCGAGAGGTAGTGCGGAGTCCGAGGAGTTTCGGGAAAGGTCCGTTCGAGAGGCGTTTTCTAGCTGTAGGAGGGGTTGCTGCAGTCGCAGGGTTTCTCGTGGCTGGGCTATTCGAATACAATTACGGCGACTCGGAGGTCGCGATGCTCGCCTATCTAGTGATGGCACTTCCGTTCATTGGGAGAGAGAATGAGGTGCTTAGTAAAGGAGCCGGATAATCGTTTGGAAAAATCCGAGGCGATCCACTGTTTCGTTCGCGGCGAGGCGTAGTTCCCCCATTTTTTTACCCCGAATTTCGAATACTAGCCGGCCTACCTGTTGCCCTTTTTTAACGGGAGCGGAAAGGAAAGATGGAATTTCCCTTCGGATGGAGATTTTTCTTTCCTCGCCGCGCCGAACAAGTTTGCGGAAATTCCCGATAGGCTTTAGCTGGACACGGTTTTTTTGGCCGCTCTGTATTTTCACCGACAAAGTGTGGCCTGCATTGTTGGCCTTGTGCTTGTACCATTGGAATTTTGCAAATCCCCATGATAGCAGGCGTCTGGCCTCCTTGAATCGGCGGCGGGAGCGGCTAGAGCCGAGGATGATAGCGATCAGGCGAAGGTCCCCCCGTTTTGCGGTGGAAGCGATGCTAAAGCCCGCCTTGCGGTAGAAGCCGGTCTTGAGGCCGTCGATGCCACGGAAGTGGCCGACCAGGCGATTTGTGTTGGTAAGTATAAATTTCCCGCCCCGGAAGGAAGCTCTCTTAGTTCTTCCCCATTGGGTGGTAATGGGGAATTTTAAAAGCTCTTGCGCGAGGATGCCCACGTCGCGAGAGCTCATTAGGTTGGGAGGGGAGCCGCGGTTGGGTGGGAGCCCGTGGACGTTAACGTAATGGGTGTCGGTCATTCCGAGCTCTCGTGCCCGGTCGTTCATCATTTCTACGAATATTTCCGCATCGCCGGCAACGTGTTCGGCGACCGCGTAGGCGGCGTCGTTGGCCGAGCTGATAGCGACGGCTTTGAGCAACTCTTTCAACGTGAAACGTTCGCCCTGCTTTAGGTAAACCTGTTGTCCGCCGATCTTAGAGGCTTTTTTTGATGTGGTGACCATATCGTTCAAAGTAATAGATTTGTCCCGCACCCGCTCCAGCGTGATGAATATAGTCATCATCTTAACGATGGAGGCCGGAATCACCCGCAGGCGCGGGCGAATAGATTTGAGGACCTGACCGGTTTCTGCCTCGATGAGCAGTGCCGAGCGGAAGGGTCTCGACCCCTTCAAGTTTCTGGCCTCGCCCAGTGGCACAATGGTCAAGATAACAGCTAAAATTGGAAGTATTTGGAGTTTTAATGAAAAGCGGGAGAGAGACTTTGGCATGGGTCGGCCCTAGGAGAAAGAGATAACATTAAGACTGAATCTGATGAAAATTCTTGGGGCGAAGGCACATCCTATTGATTTTCACCGGCATTCTATTTTTTGAAGGACCCCATGTCAATTAAAAACGACTATAAGATAACTTTTGGGATTTTCAAGGGATAAATTACTGAATGGGGGGGGACGATCGCCACCTTCTGGTGGCGGGTGTATGAAATCTTTTATCCGCTAGCGCGGGATTGGAGGGTTTGTTAGGATCCCTTGTGAGAGAATTGGAATTCAATGTTTGTTCAGTGGAAACCGCTCGGGGGGCCACACAATCGAAGGGGATATTGGGCACTTCGCCGCGCGGAAAATCGGCAAACCTGAGGAGGAACGGCAATGTTTGAAGGTTCCAATGTTGCGATAGTCACTCCCTTCCGGAACGGAAAGATAGACGAAGACGGACTTCGGGCTCTCGTTGATTTTCACCTAGAGAACGGCACTCATGGGGTTGTTGCCTGCGGGACGACAGGCGAGGCGGCCACACTCAGCCATGAAGAGCAGGACGGAGTGATAAATCTTATCATTAAACGTGTCGATGGTCAGATACCCGTAATCGCCGGGTCGGGTTCGAACAGCACTGCCGAGGCAATTCGTCGCACAGGATTTGCTAGGGAGGCGGGAGCAGACGGGGCACTCGTTGTGGTTCCCTATTATAATAAGCCCACCCAGGAAGGTCTCTATAGGCACTTCAAGGCGGTGGCCGAATCGGCCGAAATTCCAATTGTGGTGTACAATGTTCCAGGCCGGACAGTAATCAGTATTTCCTCCGAGACCGTCGCTCGGCTGGCAGAGATTCCCAACATCGTCGCCATTAAGGAGGCGAGCGGAAGCCTCCAAACGATTTGCGATATCATCGACAAATGCCCGGACGATTTCGTTGTTCTTTCGGGAGACGATTTTGTAAATCTACCGCTGATGATGATGGGAGGGAAGGGGACCATCTCTGTAACGGCAAACGTTGTGCCCGCCGATGTGGCCGTTATGTGTCAGGCGCAGTTAGACGGCGACACTAGCCGGGCATTGGAACTGCACTACAAGATGTGGGAGCTGAATAAGATGATGTTCGTTGAATCGAATCCCATCCCAGCGAAATCAATGCTCTCGATCATGGGAAAGATCGATCTTGAATTTCGGCTGCCCCTCTGCCCACCATCGGACGTGAACATGAAGAGGCTTGAGACTTTCGCAAAGTCCTATGGTCTTGTGGGTGATCCAGTGATGGCCTAGAGCCGGACGAGAACCACGAAAGTACTGCTGCGGGCGGGAAGGGCATTCTCATCCGCAGCTTTTTTGTTTTCCTATGCCTGGATTTTCCTTATAAAAAATTCCTTTCTTTCCTGGCTGGGGTAGCAATGCCGCTAGAATCGACAGTCATTGATGAGTTCTACGGGCTGGTTTGCTTTGCGCGTTCCAGCGATGAACTCATCGAGAAGTTGTTTTGCGCAATGATCAGGAATTTGAATGGGAGGATGTTTCATTAAATAGGTACCAACGGGGTATAGTGGCCCAACCTCACCACGGTCGCATGCGGTGCGTCAGAGCCGGATGGCATCGATGACGACTCTGCAGAGTTAGGTGAGTCCTCGACCGACAGTCGCACCTCGGTTTCCAATGGTAAGCTGCCGAAGCCTTCGTTTTCAACCCGCAGGGTGCAGATTTTATTGTCGTCTTGCCAAGGCACGCAATCGCCAGGGCCAATGTGAATGTTATCTACATCGAGAGGTTCGTCAATTTATTATGAACCGCCGATATTTTTGAGATTTATTTTGAATCGATCCTGGGGTGTTCGAATATGTTCAGGAAATCAGAGTTGCCACCGGTACTAAGTTGATAAGTTCGCTTGATTTTGACGCCCCGGCTGGCAAATAGTTTGGCTAAAGTGCGGTGAAGAATAGTGTTGCCAAGTTGCGCTTTCATATCGTCGCCGACGGCCGTAATTCCAGCTTTGGCGAACCGGGCGGCAAAGGTGGGATCGGAAACGATGAATACAGGCATGTAGTTGATGAACGAAATGCCCGAAGATAACGCGGTTTCGGCGTAAAAGTGAGGTACCCTCTCGGAGCCTACCGGCATGTAGTTGAGCAAGATTTCTGCGCTGCTCTCGCGAAGTACGCATTCCACATCCACCGGCTCGGCCTCGGCGGGAACGTAAGTGCGGTCTGGGTGGTACTCCTTCATGTGGGTAGAGCTACCTCGTCGAGAGCAGGTCCCATGCGAACGGTGACGCCTAGATTCGAAACGTCTTTCGAGATTTTTTTGGTGGAATTCGGGCGGGCGAAAATTGCCTCGTGAAGAGAGCGATTCACCTTACGAACGTCCATGCCGAAGGCGCTGACAATCTCGATATCTTCGGGACCAAATCCGCCCAGATCCCGGGGCATCAGACCCAGATTCTCCACGGGCTCGCCCCTGTAATACTCAATTCTTTGGTTCAGGGAGCTTGTGCAATTCCCAACTCCCGCAATTGTAATTTTTTTGGATGTCAAGGACAAATTTCTTCCAGTAGGTTAGATGATGGATACTAGTGATATATAAGATTTGGCTCCAGGTGCCGGAATCCGATTAAATGGTCGACAAAAATCATAGGCCAAGTAGGACAATGGACTACCCGATGTTATTCATTTTTGGGAATTAGGCAATCTATCGGGAAGAAGGCAGAATCCGGAAATGGTCGGTGCCCCATGACGGGGAATACCGTCGCCCGGCCTCACTTCCTCTCTGGCGGGAAGCCGGACGACGGGAAATTTCAATCTTTTTTGATTAGGATTTTATTGTACAGGGTGGCCGCAATGACTGCACCGATGATAGGACCAATCCAGTAAACGAGATGATTCTCGAACCCGCCTCCGGCCAGTGCGGGGCCGAATGTTCGGGCGGGGTTCATCGACGCGCCCGTTAGAGGCCCGCCCATGAGAATGTCGGCCGCGATCGTCAATCCAATTCCAAAACCACCGATATTTGGTTTGCGGTCGTCCACCGCTGTGCCCCAAATGGATATGACGAGAAAGAAAGTGAGAACAATCTCGATTAGGATCCCCGTTCCGAAGCCCACGCCGCTTCCGAGCATCGGGGTGCCGAGATTGACTTTTTGCCACACCGCGGGTTCGTAGATGGCTCTGAGAAGGAGACCTGCGATGACGGCTCCAATGAGTTGGCTAATGATATAGGAGATGCTTTCTCCCACGCGCTGTCTTTTCGTTACGAAAAACCCGATTGTGACGGCTGGATTGAAATGGCCGCCTGAGACACCGCCGAGGGCTGATATCATAACTGAGAGAATCAGCCCGTGGGCGAGGGCGATCCCAATAAGGCCTACTCCTCCATTCAGTTTCGCGTCCAGTACAATAGAACCGGCACCGATAAAACAGAGCCCGAAGGTTCCGATCGCCTCGGCGATACAGGCTCTTCTGTTTTGACTCATGGTGGAGCCTCCTCCTCAAGAGTGTTGTTGGGCGAAAATGGTTCCTTCCGTGTCAAGGGGCTGTTCGGCCGGGATCTAGACGAGCGGGCGGACTCGGCTTCTATACCTACCCACAGATCCCTCAATTTACTATTCTTTTGGGAATGCAACAAGATGAATCTCTGGGCAAAGGTTTTTTGCCAGTGTTTGATCCCCAGGCGGACACGAAAGAGGGTCTCCGCGCACCGGGGAGGGGGCGCTGATGTAAGCTAGTAATTATTTTTGAATTTTTTTGTGTCATAGGAGGCAGAGAATGGAACAACCATTAGATCCTTGCAAAGATAGTTCAATTACTGGTATCCGGATTATCGATAAGCCGGAACTTCCGGACGAAGGGTATTCGTTCACCATGTCGGTGGATACCAAGACTTTAGAAGGTAAAGGCCAGCCTAGACTTGGCCGTCACCGCCATTTCGAGGTTTTTTGCGACGAGCCTGAGCAGCATCGGAGGCCAGGATAGCCATCCTCAGCTTCTTTGCTATATCACCATGGGTTTGGGTTTCTGACTACCCACCCAGGTTGTGCAGTACGCGCACATGATAAAAATTTCCTTCAAGAGGACCAGCTGCAAAGTAGACTTCGATTGTTTTCTTCGATGTTCGGTTTTGGAGAGTACGGTGGAATTGGGCTGCACTGCGGTGCGGACCCACTACGTAGTCGAATTAAATGAGCCAAGAGAGAATGTAGCTGGTCTTATTCGGGTCGCGAAAAAAGGATGCTTCGCTGAGAGCGTGGTGCAAGCTGAAGTTCCGCTGATAAGCACCATTGAGGTGAATGAGAAGCCTCTGTCTCTGGAGGGAATTACGAGGGGCTAGGTACAGCTGGTGGCCCAAGACGAATGGTGGTCTATGGGCAAAGGAAAATATCTAGAT
>Ga0315336_1001799_pt1 | contig 37706 bp, 19 predicted proteins | sample ASW5metaG_FD_204512 | JGI IMG/M metagenome (GOLD analysis project Ga0315336, IMG submission 204512) | Ammonia-oxidizing marine archaeal communities from Monterey Bay, California, United States - ASW #5 | ecosystem: Environmental > Aquatic > Marine > Intertidal zone | place: USA: California... | reverse complement strand
GAGGACCAGAAGCATGGTGGGTGGATCGGGAGGCCGCAGCAGCTCCCGCAGCGCCACGAACGAGTCGCGATCCGCCCACTGGAGGTCGTCGATGTGCACGACCAACATGCGCTTCGCGGCGACGCGCGCCAGCAGCTCCCGAAGCGCCGTGAGGGCTCTGCGCCGCTCCTCGCTGACGTTGGCGACAGCCGCCGTCCGGTCTTCTGCGAAGGCCTCGACCCGATCGAGGACGGGGAACAGCCGGGACAACGCGCGAATGTGTCGGGGTGCGAAGGCTTCGGCCTGGGAACGCGGGAGCCTGCACAGCCATCGAGTCAGCTGGTCGACCAGGGGATCAATGGCCTTGAAAGGCAGTGAATCGCGTTCGTAGCACCGCGACTTCAGGACCCAGGCGTCGGCTTCCAGGCCGTCGAGGGCGGTGGCGACCAGCGAGGACTTGCCCATTCCAGATCGGCCCTGCACGTGCAGCGTGGCGATCTCGCCGGCACGGACGCGATTCAGCGCCGATGCGAGGACTTCGAGCTGCTCGGATCGCCCAACGAGGGGGATCTCCGGGGCCGCGCCAACCAGACCGGTCCGCCCGAATGCGGCGCGAACGTGGTCTCCACTCGGCCGCTCCGCTGGAGCTCTTCGCAGGAGGGCGACGGCCAGCTCGTCCAGGTCTGCCGGCACGCCGGGAACAACCTCCGATGGAGGCACGACCTCCCGCCCGCGCTTCGCGGACAACACCGCGGGACGGGCTCCGGCGAAAGGTGGCCTCCCCGTCAGGCACTCGTAGAGCACGGCTCCAAAGGCGTACCAATCACTGGCCGGAGTGAGCTCCGCACCGGTGGATTGCTCCGGCGACATGTACGGGATCGACCCGGCGATGACGCCGGCATTGGCATGGGAGACGCTCTCGAGCGTTGCGACCAGGCCAAAGTCCACCAGCACCACCCGCCCTTCGGGAGAAACCAGGATATTGCTCGGCTTTACGTCGCGATGCAGCTTGCCAGAGCCGTGGAGCGCAGCCAGCGCGTCGGCGAGCTGTCCGAGGGTCTCCCGCAGCTTTGGGACCGCTCCAGGAGGCAGAGGACTCGGCTCGGGAAGTTCCCGTGTGGCCGCCTCGTTTTCCTCGAAGATCGTCGGCGGCAGCGTCGCATCCGGGTCGAGGTCGCCGCCGACCGTGAGCCAGCTGCGACCGCTCTGGTGGCGGGTGCCCCGTAGGTGGCAGAGCAAGTCGTCGGCGTCCTCGATGAGCTCCATCGTGAACCAGGGCGTAGTGCCGCTGACGCCGAGCTCATAGAGCCCGACGAGGTTCGGGTGCGACACATCCGCCAGGGCGCGGAACTCGTTCTTGAACAAGTACAGGGCGAGGGGGCCGGCCTTGACCAGGGTCTTGAGGGCCATGCGCCGCCCGCTCGAGGTGTCTTCCACCTCATAGACCCGCCCCATGCCTCCCTCGCCGAGGGCCTTGCGCACCTGGTAGCGCTCGTTGGACTGGAACACGCCGCGATCCTACGCCAGGTTGGGAGAGAGCTGGCCGATACGCACGAGCCAGTTCCAGGTATCTGCGAGGGTCTCCTCGGTGGACCGCGGTGCGAAGCCGAGTTCCTCGCGAGCCTTGGTGATGTCGAAGTAGATGTGCCTTCCGTGGGCGGTGCGGATCATGGCTGTCGTCAGCGCCGGCTCGACTCCTCTGAACCCGGCGATGGTCTCGATCACTGCGGCCGCCGCCATCAGCAGCCAGCGGGGAGCATTCAGAATCGACGGCGACTTTCCGCTGACGGTGGCGATGGCGCTCGCCATGCGGGTGTGCGGGATGCTCTCCGACCCGAGGAGATAGCGCTCGCCGGCCCGTCCGCGCTCGGCGGCGAGGACATGGCCGATGGCGACGTCGCGGACGTGTACCGTGTTCTGCATGCCGGGCAGGATGGGGCCTTGCCCCGCCATCGCATCCCGCAAGTAGGCCGTGGTCGGGGTGATCTTGTAATCGTGAGGACCGAGGACTCCCGTCGGAAGCACCGTGACCATGTCCAGCCCCAGCTCCTTGGCAAGCGCCCAAGCGCGTCTTTCTCCCTCGACTTTGGCACGCACATAAGGCAGGTGCAGCTCGGTGTTCCAATGGGACTCGTCCAGCGGCGATTCCGCACTGTCGCTGAAGCCCACCGCGTTGCAAGAGCTGGTGACGACGACCCGCCTCACCCCATGCCGAGCGGCGGCGCGGAGCACGTTCTCGGTCCCGACGATGGCCGGATCCAGAATGTCGGCCTCATCGGCTGCCCAGTTGACGTAGACGGCGGCCGCGTGAAACAGGACCTCGACGCCCTCCATCGCCTTGTCGAGGGAGAGCGGGTCGAGGATATCGCCGTGATGCAGGCGAACGTCGAGCCCGTCGAGTCCGGCGAGGTTGGAGGTGATGCGGACGAGGGCGTCGACCTGATAGCCGCGGTCGAGGAGCTCTCGAACGAGGTTTGCGCCGATGTGGCCACTGGCGCCGGTAACGAGTGCACGGGTCATGTTGTTCTCCTGAACGGTGTGATGCCCAGCAGTAGAGCAAGGCACGTGCCACCGCCGTTGTTCGAAGCAACCTGGCTTTTTCGACGCTCAACCGATGCCTGAACGGTCCACTGGCCGGTCACTGGCCGGTTGCATACAGAACCGCGTGAACGTTCACGTCATCGATCCCCCCGACGACGAGGGGCTGGCGACCCTCCACGGCGTCGACCCGACAATCGCGGTGACCGTCGGCCCGAAGGTCCCCTCCTCCACCCACGTCCTTGTGGGCGCATGGCCCTCCGACGACCAGCTGCCCGAGGGTCTGCAGGCACTGTTGATTCCGTTCGCGGGGCTGCCCCCAACCACCCGGGACCGCGCCATCGCCCGCGGCCTGAAGGTCTACAACCAACACCACAACGCCCCCCTGGTGGCCGAGCTCGTCGCGGCTCTTGTCCTGGCCGTCGCCAAGCGCGTCGTCCCCATGGACCGGCAGCTTCGACGTGGAGACTGGAGCGCCCGCCGACAGGTGCAGGACGTGAGGACTCTTTCGGGATCGTCAGCCCTGATCATCGGCTTTGGCGCAGTCGGACTGTGCACCGCCAGGCTGCTGCGCGGACTGGGCATGCAGGTAACCGGCATCCGTCGCACCGGACCGACGACGGTCGAAGGCTTCGAGGTGCGCGAGCCCGAACGGCTCGACGAGAGCCTGACCGACGCCGCAGTGGTCGTGCTCTCGATGCCGGCCACCGCCGAAACCCAGGGACTCTTCGACGCCGAGCGACTCGCCCGGCTCCAGGACGGCGCCATTCTGATCAACGTGGCCCGCGGCGGGGTCATCGACGAGGCGGCCCTGTACGCCGAGCTCCGCAGCGGGCGGATCAGCGCTGGCCTCGATGTCTGGTATCGCTATCCGAAGCGGGGCAACCCGGAGCCCCAGCTCCCAGCCGACCTCCCCTTTCACGAGCTCGACAACGTCGTTCTCAGCCCCCATCGCGGCGGGCTCACAGCGGACACCGAGCGCCTGCGCATGGAGGCGGTTGCGGTCACGCTCTCCGCGCTGGTGAATGGCGAGGAGCCCCCTCATCCGGTGGATCTGGAGCGCGGTTACTGACGGCTACCAGCACTTCTTCTGGGACTTCCCAGCTCCCGAGGTGCAGGGGCGGGGCCTTCAATCCAGCTTTGATCGCGGCGTCCCAGACCCGGTGCGCTCGATCTCCGTCGACCACCCCGACCGAGGGTCCCAGAGATCGGTCGCGAGCGATGAGCATCGCCTCGACGTGACAGCCGGGAAGCCAGTGGGCGGCGTAGCGGGTTCGGTAGGCCTCGGCGCCGGGGAATGGCGAGCGGCGAACCAGGGGACCGGCGTCGATCAACCCGCCTCCACAGAGAACGACGTCCTTTTCGGCCAGCATTCGCCGGATGGCCGCGTCGTCGTCGAAGGCTCGGGGAAAGGAGTCGTCGACCACCAGGGTTCCCGGCGCGAGATCTGCGACATCGAGCACCCCGGCCGAGTCGATGGCGGCGAGGATCAGGTCGCACCCCCGCAAGTCCGAACCGCCCTCGGGATGTTTCGGGTCGGAGATGCTCACCGATGCCGGCTCTCCGAGGATCCGCAGCGCAAGCGCGTGCACGGCGCGTCCCATGGCGCCGTAGCCGAGCAGCCCGACCCTGGCGGTGGACCAGCTTCGGTTGGTCTCCTCCAGCAGGCGCAGCGTCGTCATCAACACCGAGGCGGCGGTGGCGGCGTGCCCGGTCGTCACCAGTTGATCGGCGCGACCGAGTGGGCGGACTCCCAGCCCGGTCCTGGCGGGGAGCACACCGGCGAGGGCGACCACTCCGGCCTCGGACAACGCGACGGCCTCAGAGACGGCTTCCTGAAGCCCTTCTCCGCTCGGTGACCTCGGGAGCAGGACGATCTCGGAGCGACCCAACATCGAGTCGATGCGATCGATCACGACCGGTCGGTCAACCGGGAGAGTGTCGCCCTCCGGTGGGTAGATCACCAACGCAGACGCCGCCGAAGCCATCGCCGCCAGACGCCGCTCGAGGGCCGGTCCCAGGCGCTCGACGAGCACATCTCCGTGCAGGTGCAGGTGCAGGCCATCGTCGATCACCGCCCCGATCATGGCTTCGGTCTCGCTGGAGCGGGTCGCAAACCGGTAGCGGCCAGCGGCCCAGTCGACCTGGATGTCGGAGGGGGGCGCGGGGACCATGGCCGGGTCGAGCCAGGTGAAGAAGAACCGGCCGAGCCGCGCAACTGCATCGGCGCCCACGACCGCGGCGATGTCAGCCGCGGCCACCTCAGAGTGGGCCGTCACGCCCCCAAACGCCTTCGCCACCGCCGACAGTTCTGTTTCGCGTATGCGGATCGGCAACCCTCGAGCGAAGGGTCCGACGACACCCTCGGCCCCTGGCTCGCGACCGGTAAGGGCTGTCGCGATGGCCACATCGTCGACCTTGAGGAGCTCCTGCAAGGAGGCCGCCAATGCGGAGAGCACCACAACAAATGGCGTGGTCGACGCGGCGCGCGCCCGCTCCTGGATCGACCGCCAGATGTCCGCTCCGACCGTGAACCGGTGCTCTCTCTCGGCAGTTCGCGTGGGCGCCGGCGTCTGGGTGAGCCCGGCGAGGGCCTGCCCCCACCACTCGCGGCCCGTCGCTTTGGGGCTCACGAACCCGTGGAACCCCCGAATAGCAGGGAAATCGGGCCTTTTTCCACTGGCGATGGCGCGCTCCGCCCGGAGCAACTCAGTCAGAAGCGTCCAGGCGCTGACCGCGTCTGCCACGATGTGATGGGCGGCGAGGAGCAGCAGATGCCGCTCGGGCCCGAGGCGGATCAGGCGCGCCGTCCAGGTCCGGGTGAGGTCCAGCTTCAGCGCGTGCAGCTCCTCCCAGCGGCTGGCAACCACCACTTCCGCATCGGGATGGCTCGTCAGGTCGTCGAATTGCAGCCAGGCGTCGCGATGAGCGCGAATCTCCTGGGTCCGATCCCCATGGAAGGTGGCCCGTAACAGGGGGTGCCGCGCCACCAACACGCGCATCGCGTCGCCGAACGCGCCCGGGTCGAGGGCGCCCGTCAGGGGCACACTCGCCGTCCAAACCGGTGGATTGTCCGGGTTTGCGGCCTGCAGTAGCCAGAACCCCAGCTGGACATCGGAGAGCGGGAACCGCGACCGCTCCAGGGTGGCAGCCGACTCGCGTGGAGCGGCCTCGCGAACGGCAGCGGTCATTTCGGCGAGGCGAGTGCGCGTGTACAGCGTCAGGGGCGACGGCACGGCGAGCCCCTCCTTCCGGAGCCGATCCAGGACCGACAACAGCAGCAGCGAGTCCCCGCCCAGGGCGAAAAAGTCGTCGTGGTCTCCCGGGGGCTGAGAGAGCTTCAAGACCTCCCTCCAGGCCGTCGCTACGGGATTCGGAGCGCTTCTGTCCCGCTTGCCAGCGATGGTTCGCGGCACGGTCCGCGACTCCCAGGTGTGGGGAATCATGTAGGTCGGAACCCGATCCTGCAGCGCCGCCCGCAGAGAATCTACGGTCGCGCTGCCGTCGTAGATCGCGTGCAGGCGCCCGTCGGCAGCCTGGGTGACCATGGCGTCGATGACCCCCTCACAGTTCAACATCTGGTGCTCGACCTCCGAGAGCTCGACCCGGTTTCCCCGCACCTGGACCTGGTCGTCGCGTCGTCCGAGGTACACGAGCGAGCCGTCGTCGAGTCGCCGCGCCAGGTCACCGGTTCGGTAGACGCGACCGAGCTCTGGGAGGTCCACGAACGACGCCGCGGTCAGCTCCGGCGCGTCGAGGTAGCCGTCGGCGATGTGCCCCCCGACGACGATCTCCCCGCCCACCAGGTGCACCTCGCTCCCGGTTCGCTGCCAGCCGATGGGCGTGTGCACCGCATCCGCAGCCGGTGCGGTGGTGATCTCACACCAGGTGGCGTTGACGATGCTCTCGGTAGAACCGTACAGATTCGCCAGGCGATACCGACCTCCGTATCGCCTGAACCACCGCCGAACGGCGCTGGCTGGAACCGCCTCACCGCCGAGCAGGACCCACCGGACAGCAGGGAGCGGATCGGCATCCTCCAACCGTTGCAGGGCGTTCATCAAGTGCACCCAGGCGCTCGGCACGGAATTCCAGATGGTGATGCGCTCGGCCCGCAAGAAGGCCACCAGCGCATCCGGATCCCGAGACAACCCCTTCGGCACCGGAAGCACACAGGCCCCGGCCAACAACGGCGAGAACAGCTGTCGGATGGAACCGCCGAAGCCCAGGGAAGAGGTCTGCACGAACCGGTCGTCCTCGGTCACTCCGAACGCGGCGGTGACCCACTCCTGAAACGACAGCACGGCCCGGTGAGAGACGACGACGCCCTTGGGTTTTCCGGTCGTACCCGAGGTGAACATCACGTAGGCGTGCCGCCCGTCTTCGCAGGGCCCCGCTGCGCTCTCCTCACCGATGGCCAGGACCGGCAGCTGGGTCAGTGCCCGGGCGCGTTCCACGAGATTCGATTCGGCAACGACACAGGTCGGATCTCCAATCTCGAGGATCTGGGCAATGCGGGCGTCGGGCCAGTTGGGGTCGAGGGGAACATAGGCGGCCCCGATCCGCAGGATGCCGAGAACTGCGACCGCAGCGTCTGCTCCGGGGTGCGCCAACACCGCGACCCGGGGACCCGAGAGCTGGTTGGCCAGGGCTCCGGAGCGGCCGTCGAGTCCGCCATAGGTGAGGTCTCCCACCGCGATCCGTTCGGGATGCAAAGCGCATCGCTCCAGGATCCGCCCGTGAAGGGTCGCTGGTCGCGAGACGGGGGCGCCGACCTCTCGCACCACACGCTCGAACGTGGCGGCGATGCGAGCGAGCTCCGGAGGCCCGAGGTGGCTGTCGGGCGCGTTGAAGGAGGCGTGCAGCTGCCCGTCGAAAATCCACGCGATGAGGCCGATCCGGGTGAAGCCCGAACCGGATCCCCCGGTGACATCGGAGATCTTCAGAGAACCCACCCGCGTCGGGGCGGGCAGGAGCGGAAAGGAGAATCCAGCCGGTGTCAGCCCGACCGGACCCGCGGCACTCCGTGATCCGAGCCCGGCGACCCCCATCGCCGAGGCCCCGGCCTGGGATCGAGCGCCGTCCAGATCCTCCTGGACCCGTCTCGCCAGATCCTCGACCGAGATGCCGGGATCGATCGCAAACCGAACCGGGAGGCTGTCGGCAAAGGACCCGACGATCCGGTGCACGTCGGGCACCCGGACCTCCCGGCGACCGAGCGCGACGCGGACAGCCAGATCGTGCTGACCACTCGAGGCCCACAGGCAGCGCGCCCAGGCCGCGAGAGCGAGTGCGGGCAAGGTGACCTCTGCGGCGCGGGCACGGGCTCGAAACGCGCGGGTCGCCTCTCTGTCGAGGACCGTTCGCAGGATGTGGCTTGGACCCACGGCGGGCTCGTCGACGGGGCATTTCCAGGGCAGTCCCAGGGGTGGCAGCGGCGTCGAAAAGTGGCGAGACCACCAGCTGTTGTCCCCTCGGAGGCTCGATAGTTCAGCAGAGGCCTCCGGCCAGCCTGCGCCGAGGTCCTCGAGGTCGACGCCCTCGTGCAAGGCGAGCAGCTCCTCGAGAACCACCTTCAGACTCCAGGCGTCGACGAAGGCGTGATGAGCATTGAGGGCGATCTGCTCTCCGTCGCAGTGGACGCGAAGCACTGGACCGCGCTCGAGATCGAAGACCTCGTTGTGGATGGCCGCCAGCTCCACCGCGCCCCAGGTCAGCGATGGCAGGTGACCGCCCGAGACCTGTCGATACTGTCCATCTTCTCGGACGAACCTCGTGGTCAACGCCCCGTGGCGGACCGCGATCTGCTCCAGGGCCTTCTGCAGACGGACCTCATCCAGCGGAGCCGACACCCGCGCACCCAGGAGCACATTCCCACCAATCGTCGGGAAGAAAGCCCGCTGTACGGCAAAGGTCTGCTGGGACGGGAGCAGTTGTCCGTCCGCCTTGGCCTCCCCGCGCTCGCGCTCGGCACCCGTCTCCAGCGCTGCGATCAGCGACGTGATGGACCCGGTCTCGAAGAGCAGGGTCGTGGGCAGGTCGTAGCCGACCAGGGCCTCCACCTCGGAGAGCAGGTCCAGGGCACCCACCGAATCCAGGCCGAGGCCGATCCAGTTCTGCGAGGCGTCGATGGCCGCAGCGGGTCGCCCGACAGCGTCTCCGACCAGCTGGCGCAGGCGCTCCTCCAGATCATCCGGGAGGTCCTTTGTGGCCCTGGGCCGATAGTGCACGGCCACCCGGCGCTCGCCGGAGTCGATCGCCCATTCCAAGGCCTCCATGGCGAGATCTGGCGGAATGAGCACTAGGCCTTTCGAGGCAAAATACGCCTCTCTTCCCTCAGCGAGACCCGGTCCTGCCCACGGTCCCCAGGAGATGCTCAGCGCGTGGCGACCGAGCCGGTTCGAAGCCCAGGCATCCAGCTTTCGGTTGGCGGCCCCGTAGCGCTCCATGCCCGTGTCCATGCTCGGGATCAGCGCCGAGATGGACGAGAAGAGGACCTCAAGCGGCGCATCCAGCTCTCCAAGGATCTCGATGGCATCTGCCTTTGCAGCGAGGGCGTCGTCAGAGGTTCCGCCGGCGAGATGAAAGAGGCCATCGGGTCGGTCGAGGCCCGCTACGACAACTCGCGTCGCGTCCAGATCGGAGAGATCCACCCGGATGAAGGTGGCCTCGAAGTCGGGCTCGGTACGCCCGAGAACGATCAACTTCGCCGCCCACCGTTCGCGCAGATGGAGGCACAGTCTGCGCCCCAGGCCCCCAGTCCCTCCGGTGACGACGTAGGTGGCTCCACGGGTCAGCGCGGGCTCACCCCGCGGGCAGTGACGCCACTGCAGGCCTCCGGCCGGATCCTCGCGGACCAGGTGTACCCAGGCATCGAGCATTTCCGCAGGCATACCGGCGTCTAACTCGACCCCCTCACCGAGCGATCAACGGCGTCGAACATGTATACTTTCACTCAAACCAGTGTCTCTTTTCCCAAACAGGTCCCAAACGGCCAACCAGCCGAATACGCCCATGTCATGATTGCAATGCTCGCGATCGTCGCCGCACTTGCCGGTCCTGGGTCAACGGCCGACATCGCGGAGGCGTGTGATCGCGGAGAGGTGGACGCCTGCGTCGATCTGGTTGCCGTGTACCGCGCCGAGGGCAATGGCGAACACTTCGTCCTCAACGCCGCGGTCTGGCAGGCTGCCGTCGCGGAGTGCCCCATCGCGTATCGCCGACCTGGGGACTCGCGACCCTTCGACCCCAACGCGTGCGCCTGGCTTGGCGACCGGCTGGCCACTGGCGCTCTGTGGGCTCCCCAGACCATCGACAAGGCGAAGGAGCAGGCCCACCTCTACGTCGACTTCGCCTGTAATGCGGGCTCCGAAGACGCTTGTGACCAGCTGGCCACACAGAGGTTGTCCGAACCGCCCGAACACACCCACAGCCAAGCGGAGGGTTGCGCCGAGGGTGACGTCGACGACTGCGTCTCCCTCGTCCGCCACCACTGCGTCTGGAATAGCTGTGGCAGCTGCAGGGCCGGCCAGCGACCCTCACTCGGAGCCGCCGCGGACGTCCTCGACGCGGCGTGCGACGCCGGCGACGTGACAGCGTGCGAGGCGCGTTCCGACGGGAATGCCTGCATGTGGCGCACCCCGAGGCCGGAGCAGGTGCAGACGCTCCGGGACGCCTGCGCGGACGGCAGGGCGTCGTCATGTGCTCGATTGGGCCGTTTCGATCGCGACGGGGTCGCCAAGGAACGGGCCTGCCTGCTCTCCGAGACGTGCGGCGACGACGGCTTGTCTTTTCGGGTCGCGGGATGCGAGGACGGCAACGGCGCCGACTGCTCCGCCCTTCTGCCCACCCGATTGGCGCACGTGCCCGCGCCAGTCGGTGCCCGAATGCGGATTGTCAAGCTCGGATGTTCACTGGGCGAGGTCAAGGCTTGCGACTGGATCCCGGCGATGGAGGTGGCGACCTGGCCGAAAGCCACCACGGCCTGGGGAGCGCTGACGCCGCGGGTGACGGTTGGGGAGAGTTGGGAGAGTCGCCTCCCCACCACGGCCCGCAAACCTGCACAATCAGCGGCAGCTCGATGTGACGACCGAGAGGCCACCGGCTGTCTGGAGCTCGCCGGCATGTACAGCCGAGGGGCGGAGGGGCTCCTCGTGGGCTCGGGTCTTCAGGTCTGGGCCGCGGAACTCGCCGCCGAGATCTGGTCGACGCGTTGCGAGCAGGCCGACCTGGGAGCCTGCACCGAGCTCGCCACCCGCTCATTCGACATCGCGATGCTGGGCTCACACGTGCGCAGCCTCGCAGACGGACTGGCCAACTGGCCGCACCTTCAGGCTTGCAACCTTGGGAATGCCGCGGCATGCACCGCGTCGACACAGCGCGACCTGCGCGGCTTCTCGGATCACGGCTACAGGAGTTCGATACTCGAGAAGGCATGCGCGGGCGGTGACCAGACGGGCTGCGACCTGCGGAGGGCACTTGGAAACCGCCTCGCCCATTCTCCAGAGCGCGGCGAGATCGACAAACTCGAGAAGAACTGCAAGCGGGGGAAGGCCTGGGCGTGCGCAAGACACAGCGACGTTCTCGCGCGGGATCGGAACGCGACCGAAGCGGACATCCAGGCCTCCGCCGCCGCAATCTCTCGAGCGTGTTCTCTCTCTCCGGACTGCGGAGTGGATGGGCTCCGAGACTTCCAGCAGCAGTGCGAGCTCGGGCAGGCGTCGATGTGTTCGCGGGCGGCGACCTACTTCACCAAACGCTGGGACAACCTGGCCGAGGCCGAAGACCTTCAGAACCAGTGGATGTTTCGAGCCTGCGAGGTCGGCAACGGTCTGAGCTGGGCTTGCGGTCAGGTCATGCCCTCCCTCACGCAGTCGGCGCCCTAGGTCAGTCCTCCAACGGGTAGCGACCCGCGAGCTCGGCGGCCTCGTCATAGCGGCCGAGCTGCTCGAGCGCGGCGCCCATCATCGCGATGGTTCCCTCGCGGTATTCCAGCTCCGTCACTTCGGTCCAGTTGTCCAGGAGCTTCCGAAAATATGGCACGGCCTTCTCATATTCTTCGAGCTGGCCGTGGACCTGGCCGGTGAGCAGCCAGGCCTCGTGGGTGCGTTTGTCGGCACCGCCGAATCGGGTCTCCCTGTCCGCCGCGATTGTGGTGAAGACGTCCACGGCCTCGCGCTGGCGCCCGAGTTCCATGAGCAAATTCGCCCTATGCATCCTCGCGTTTGCGAGCTTGGCGTGATCGGGGCCGAGCGTGGAAGACATCTCGCCGATCAGCGAATCGAGGAGCGCCTCGGCCTCCGAAAGCCGCCCCTGTGCCTTCACCACGTTTGAGAGCGTCAACGTGGCATCGAAGGTGTGCATGGCGTCTTGCTTGCCGGACTTGTCCTCCACCAGCGGTCGCAGGAGCCCCTCGGCCACGACCTCGTTGCCCTTCTGGTGTTCGATGGAACCGAGATGGAGCTGCGACAGCGTGCGCACCTGAATTGGCATCGGCTCCTCGGACTCCACGATCCGCCGAAACACCGGCTCGGCATCATCGATCTTACCGCTCCGAACCTGCATCACCGCGACGTTCAGGCGCAGCTTGATCGCCAGGTCGTGGTCGTCACCCAAGGCCAGCGCGGCGTTCTCGGCGGCCTCCTCCATCGTCTGGATGGCCCCATCCTCGTCTCCCATGTTGAAGCGGACTTTCGCGATGGCCTGCATCACCGAGATCGCGTGCATGTCGGTGGGGTCGGCCTCCAGCGCCGTCAGCGCCCGCTCGAGCAGGGTCAGGGCGCGGTCGTAGTTCTGGTTCCCCATCTCGATGCGGGCCATCGTTCGGAGTGATGTCGCCAGGTCGCGTGGTCCGATCTCGGGATCCGCCTCGCTCGCCAGGAGTGCGCGCTCCGCGTTGGCCGTCGCGGCTTCGAGGTCGCCCAGTTTCAGCTGCACGCTGGCGAGGGTCCCGTGGGCCGCAGCACGTGCGAACTCGGGGGATTGGCGTTCGTCGTGGATGGCCATGACCCGGGTGATGAGGTCGTGAGCCTGTTGGGTGTTTCCGAGCTGTGTCTCGTTGACCGCCTGTTTCTGCAGGACCTGGTACTGCTGGAGCGTGTCGGGCGTGTCCGGCAAATTCCCCAGGATCTCCGCGGCGTCGGTCAGGGGCGCGGTGGCGTCGGCGAAGCGTCCCAGACCCTGGTAGGCAGACGCGATCTGGAAGAGAAGTTGCGCGCGGACGCGCGGCGGCAGGTCCCTGTTGTCCAGCGACAGGACGGCGGCGTCGAGGAGGTCGCTGACGGTGGGCTCGGCACCGACCCGCACCATCGGGTTGGCCGACTCGAACATCTGCCCGAGGAGCATCGAGACCTGCTGAGCCTCGATCCGGCGGTCCTCTGCCGCCTTTGCCGCCACCTGATACTGGCCCGCCAGTCGCCTCGCGCGGACCGCCTGCACCGCCGTCGAGATCGTACCGAGGAGCATGGACGCCGCGAGCACGACCCCGGCAGCCACCGTCCACCGGTAGCGGCGCAACACCTTGGCACCGACGTAGGAGAGGCTCGGAGGACGCGCGAGGACCGGCTCTCCGTTCAGATACCGCGTCAAGTCGGCGGCGAGGTCCATGGGTGTCGCGTACCGCTGATCGGCGTCGGCGTGGATGGCCTTCATGACGATCCAGTCCAGGTCGCGTCGGAAATCGGCAGCCAGGGCGAGAGGTGCGGTTCGCCGGGCCTTACCTACGGTCGCCTGCTCCTGCGGCGTGAGCTGTTGGAAGCGCCGGGTCAGCGTCGGCACGGCCACGCCCCTGGACAGGCCATCCAACAACCCGAGGAAGTTGGCGGCGAGCTCTGGCGGGACCGGCTTGACCCCGATCAACAGGCGGTAGAGGACCAGTCCGAGCGCGTAGACATCCACCCGGGTGTCCTGTTCTTCGCCGTTGAGGGACTCGGGCGCCAGGTACATCGGCGTGCCCACCAGCTGGCCCTGGGTCATGCTCTCGTCGGTGAGCCGCTCGTTCATGCCCTTGGCGATACCAAAGTCGATGATCTTCGGTGTCCAGCGCCCATCTTCATCGGCAACCAGGATGTTCGGAGGCTTCAGATCCCGATGGATGAGCCCCTTCTGATGCACGTGCTGCACCCCGCGACAGACATCGATGATGACCTCGATCCGCTCGCCAACCGTTGCGTTTCGCGCGTCGCAGAAGTCGGTGATGGTCTCGCCCGGGACGTGCTCCATGACGATGAAGGGCGACCCGTCGTCGGCGGTCCCGGTGTCGTAGACGTGGGCGACGTTGGGGTGATTCAGCCGCGCGAGGGCCCGTCGCTCTCCCTGGAACCGAGCCAACATGCGCTGACTCGCACTGCCGCGCTTGACGACCTTGAGCGCGACCAGACGTCGGATCGGCTCGCGCTGTTCGGCCAGGTAGACAACGCCCATCCCGCCTTCACCGAGCTTTCGGATGATCTCGTAGCCGCCGACCGTTTCGCCCACGCTCCGAGCTTACCATCCGTTAGAGGGGTCGAGATGATCCAGTCGCGTCAGTTGTCCGCCACCGAACGCACGTTCTCCCGATTGAAGGCCGACTGGCCGTTGGTCATCGACGCGACCGCAGCCTCTTCCATCGACGCGCTGCTCCGCCACTGCGAGCGCAATCGGACCGAGCTCCGCCAGCAGCTGAACCTGCACGGAGCCCTGCTCTTTCGGGGCTTTGACGTGTGGACTACGCAGCACTTCCAGGACGTGCTCGGCAGCCTCGGCATCGATCCGTCGCCCTTTCCCTACGCCGGCAACACCCTGCGGCCTGCGACAGGACCCGAGGTCTTCGACGTGACCTCGGCTCCGGCCTGGACGTCGATCTTCGCCCACAACGAGATGTTCTACTGGTTTCGGCAGCCGCGGTTCATCTCCTTCTTCTGTGAGCGCAGCGATGGCATCGAGGGTGAGACCCCCGTGGTTGACTGCCGAAAGGTCTGGAAAGACCTGCCATCACCCATCCGAGACGTCCTGACCGAGGCCCGCCTCTACGTCGTGAGCCGGTACGCGTCCGCAGACAGCGGCAGCCGCAATCCGTTCTCACTCGGGACCCAGCTCGCCAACACCTGGCAGGCCGTCGGAAGCACCCTCGATCGCGGCGACTTCGAGGCCTCTATGGCGGGAGAAGTGACCTGGGCGCGCAACGAATCCGTCAAGGTCAAGGTCGAAAATGCCTTGGTCGTCGCCCACCCGGAGACCGGTGATCTCTGCTTTCGAGGTCTGGCCGTCGACCCCCTCTTGTCCACGGTGGTCTTCAATCGGAAGATCCTGGATCGCCTGTCCGCATCGGCGCGACTCAAATGCGCCGTCGTCAATCGGGCGCTGTCGTTGATCTCGCGGTTCCAGACCCAGGTCGGCGTGGTCGGTGGGTCCCTGACGCGAGCACAGGTCTTCGAGATGTACGAGGTCGTCTGGCGTCACACCTCCTTTTTCCGCTGGCGCGCCGGAGACGTGCTGGTCGTAGACAACGTCTCCATGGGACACGGACGGCTCAACGTCGATGGAGAGCGCACCCTGCACGTCTCCATCGGCGGCGAAGTCACCACGAGAGATCTCGAACTCCGGTAGTCTCCTCGTCCGACGCAACAGGGGTTCCGATGGCGGGCGTGTGGATTTTCCTTTTGGCGCTGCTGTTTGCCGGTGACAGCGCAGATGCCTCGCCTCGCAACTATCGCGACGGCACCGTGGACATCGCGGTCCTCATCGACGGACCGTGGGAGAACAACGACATCGTCGCCGGGCTGGTGCTGGCCGAGATCGAGACCCTGACCCAGGACGAGTTCGAGGTGAACTTTCCAGACGACAAGCGCATTACCGGGGAGTGGTCGCGAGATTCTGTGGCAGCGGGACTCGACTCCCTGCTGGCCGACCCGGATGTGGACTTGATCCTGGCCATGGGCACCATCGGCTCCCATCTCGCAGCCACCCACGAGGGCCTGCCAAAACCCGTCTTCGCCCCATTCGTGCTCGACCCCATCGAACGCGGAGACGATTCCGTGTCCCCCGGGAGCGGCATCGACAACCTCGCCTACCTGACGCTGCCAGCCACTTTCGAGACCGAGCTGCGGGTGTTCCACGACATCGTCGACTTCGACCACATCGCCGTCCTCACCAGCGGGCCCCTGAGTGCGACGTTGCCCGCCGACTTCGCGGAGCGATTCCAGCGCCTCGCCGCCCGGGAGATCACCGTCGACGTCGTGCCGGTGGGCTTCGAGGCGGCCGACGCGCTGGACGCCCTGGATCCCGATGTCGACGCCATCTACACCTTCCCCCTGATCCAGCTGCCCAACGGGGAGTTCGACGCGCTGGTCGCCGGCCTGATCGAGCGAAAACTCCCTAGTTTCTCCTCGTTTGGACGGACCGACGTGGAGCGCGGCATCCTCGCAGGCACCGGGCAGGACACCCTGCTGCCGAGCATTGCCCGCAAGCTGGCGTTGAACGTCCAGCGCTACCTGCTCGGCGAGAACATGGAGGATCTGCCGGTGACTTTCAACAGTCGCGCCCAGCTGGCGGTCAACCTCGACACCGCCAGCGCGATGGGCCTGTCCCTGCGCTGGGATGTGCTCGCCGAGGCAGAGCGCATTCACGCAGCGCCTCTCGGCGGCGAGCGATTGTCCCTGATCCAGGCCGTCGACCTCGCGTTGGCGGCGAACCTCGACCTCGAGGCCGGAGAGCTGGAGGTCGATGTCGGATCCTTCGAGGCCAACGAGTCTCTGGCGGCACTCCTGCCCGGGTTGGAGGTCTCGACCGGCGCCGCCGCCATCGACAAGGACCGGGCCGAAGCCAGCCTGGGCTCCGCTGCGCAGTACTCGAGCACGGCGTCGATCACCGCGACCCAGCCGCTGTTCGTCGAGCCCGCAATCACCGGACTGGCCGCGATTCGCGACATCCAGCGCAGCCGCCGCTACACCCAGGATGGAAGGCGCGCAGACGTGATCCTGCAGCTGGTGACCGCGTACATCAACGTGCTTCGCGCTCGCACCTTCGAGGAGCTCCAGCAGGACAACCTGCGGGTGAGCCGCAAGAACCTCGACCTGGCCCGCGTCCGGCAGCGGATCGGGGTGGCAGGCCCCTCCGAAGTCCACCGCTGGGAGGTCCAGGTTGCACTGGCGCGCAAGGACTCCCTGCAGGCCTTCTACAACCGGAAACTGGGCGAAGTCGAGCTGAACCGGGTCCTCCACAGGCCCCTGGATACCCGAGTTCTACTGAAGGAATTCGGCATCACCGATGCCGGTCTACTCACCGATCAGGAGCGCCTGCTGGACTACATCGACGACCCGGTCAGCTTCGCCACTTTCAACGACTTCATCGTCGATCGCGGCCTGGCCGCCGCCCCCGAACTCAAGGCCCTGGGGCAGGTCATCAATGCCCAGGAACGCCTGCACAACTCGGCGGAACGGTCGTATTGGGCGCCCGTCGTCGGCGCGCAGGCGAGCGTCACCCAGAATCTCGTCCGGGAGGGCGCCGGAGCCGAGGGCGGACTCGACCTGTCCGCGCTCGGGGTTCCGCCCCTGCCCGAGGCCAACGACACGGACTGGCAGGTGGGCGTCTCCGCGACGCTGCCGGTGTTCTCCGGTGGACAGCGGCGGGCGGTCGTTCGCCGCACCGCCACCGAGGTCGAGAAGACCCGCTACGAGCGAAATGCCCTTGCGGAACGCCTCGACCAGCGCATCCGAGCCGGGATGTTCAGCGCGTTGTCGGCCCTGTATTCGACGCGCCACGCCCGCGAAGCAGCCGTCGCCGCCGATGCGACGCTGGAGGTGGCGACCGATGCCTACAGCGTCGGCGACCTGTCGATCCTCGAGCTGCTCGACGCCCAACAATCCGCTCTGCAGGCCGATCTCGGCCTCACCGACGCGCTGTATTCGTACCAGCTGGCGCTGATTCAGGTGATGAGAGCGACCAACGATTATTCCTTCCTCAGCAGCCAGGAAGACGAGGAGGCGTGGTTCGCCGCTCTCGACGCCTGGTTCAAAGACCGCGGGGTGACACCATGAAGGGTCTGTTCTTCTTGTTCCTGGTGGCTTGCGGAGGCCAGGAGCCTCCCGTCGAACCGCCCATCAGACCGGTGCGAACCGAGGTGGCAGAGTCCGGGACCGAGCGGGTGCGCGCGCTCTCGGGCGCTGTGCGCGCTGGCAGCGAGACCCGGCTGAGCTTCAAGGTCTCCGGGACCGTCGAGAAGCTCGCCGTCAAGGTCGGCGACCGCCTCAAGGCGGGCGACGAGATCGCCCACCTCGACGCCGGCGACTACGAGCTGAGCGTGCAGGAGGCCCGCGCCGGCTTGCTCCAGGCCCGCGCTGGAGCCCGCACCACCTCGTCCAGCTACGAGCGCACCCGCGAGCTCTATGCCAGCAAGAACGCCGCTAAAGCCCAGCTAGACCGCGCGCGCGCCGACCACGAGTCCGCGCAGGCCCTGCAGTCCTCGGCCGCGAAACGCCTCGAGCTGGCCAAGTCCCAGGTCGAGTACACCCGCCTCGTCGCTGCGGTCGATTGTGCCGTCGCAGACGTGCGCATCACCGAGGGCGAGAACGTCAGCCCGGGAACCCCGGTCGTCGTGCTCACTTCGGGCGACGAGCCGGAGGTCGGCGTCGCTGTCCCGGAGAGTCTGATCGGCGCGATCGGCGAAGGGGACGAGGCCAAAGTGCACGTCGACGCGCTCCCCAACGCCGACTTCACCGCGACAGTGATCGAGGTCGGCGTCTCGTCGACGAGCACACTCACCACGTTCCCGGTGACCCTCCGAATCGACGGCGGTGACCCAGACCTGCTCGGCAAGTTGCGGCCTGGCATGGTGGCCGAGGTCTCGTTCGTGTTCCTCAACCCCGACGACGAGGACCGCGTGCTGGTTTCGGCGGTTGCCGTGGGCGAGGACCGCGATGGTCGCTACGCCTACGTGGTGCAGGCCACCTCGAATCCAGAGCTGTTCAAAGTCGAGCGCCGGGAGGTCCAACCCGGCGAGCTGACCGGTGAAGGACTGGAGATCATCGAGGGCGTCACGGCCGGCGAGCTCGTGGTCACCGCGGGCATCAGCAAGCTCTCCGACGGCATGGAAGTTCGCCTGTTGCCGGGTGCGGCGCCGTGACCCGCTGGTTCATCGATAACAACCGCGTCACCTGGGTTCTGGTGGCGGTCCTGGTCTACGCCGGTCTGTCGGCCTACCTGTCCATGCCCCAGTCCGAGGACCCCGGCTTCACCATTCGAACCGCGGTGGTGATCACGCTGTTCCCGGGCGCCAGTCCCGAGCGGGTCGAGCAGCTGGTCACCGACAAGATCGAGCGCGAGGTGCAACAGATCCCCGAGCTCGACTTCGTGCAGAGCGTCTCGCGCACCGGCGTGTCCGAGGTCTTCGTCAACATCAAACAGTCCGAACAGAAGATGCGGCCGATCTGGGACGATCTTCGCCGAAAGATCGACGCCACGCGCTCTGAGCTGCCGGGCGAGGTCATCGGGCCGGTCGTCAACGACGACTTCGGCGACGTGTTCGGCATCGTCTACGCCCTTACCGGCGAGGGCTACACGTACCGCGAGCTGAAGAAGGCCGCCGACCAGATGCGCGACGCCATGCTGCGCCTCGACGACGTGGCGCGGGTGGACATCCACGGGGCCCAGGAGGAGCGGGTCTTCGTCGAGTTCAGCAACGCCCGCCTCGCCGAGCTGCATCTGGCGCCGTCCCAGCTCGGACAGCTGCTTCAAGCTCAGAACATCGTCATCCCCGGGGGAGAGGTGACCGTCGGCCCCGAGCGCATCGTGCTCGAGCCGTCGGGGAGTTTCCAGACCGTCGAGGAGCTCGCCCAATCGGTCGTCACCCTGCCCGGGAGCGCCGACGTGCTCTACCTGGGTGATATCGCGAATGTGACGCGCGGTTACGTCGATCCACCCGAGCGCATGATGCGGTACAACGGCCAACCCGCCCTCGGCCTCAGCCTGTCCCTGCGCGACGGCGGCAATGTCGTCCGGCTGGGCGAGGCCACCGAGGCCATGGTCACTCGGCTGGAGGCGTCCAACCCCATTGGGCTGGAGCTGCACCCGGTCGCCTTCCAGCCCGCCGAGGTGACCAAGTCCGTCAACGAGTTCGTCAACAACCTGACCCAGGCGATCGTGCTGGTGATGGCGGTGATGCTCGTCTTCCTCGGGCCCCGTACGGGGCTGGTGGTGGCCAGCCTCATCCCGACCACCATCGCCATCACCTTCCTGGTCATGTCGGTCGGCGGCATCGGCATCAACACCATCTCACTGGCCGCGCTGATCATCGCCCTCGGCATGTTGGTCGACAACGCCATCGTCATGTCCGAGTCCATTCAGGTGGCCATTCGCGAGGGTGCGGAACCGCCCGACGCCGCCGTGCAGAGTGCGCGGGAGCTCGCTGGACCGCTCCTGACCTCCTCCCTGACGACTGCTGCCGCATTCCTCCCCTTCTACCTCTCGGAAAACGCGACCGGCGAATACACAGGGTCGCTGTTTCTGGTGGTCAGCATCGCCCTGATCGTCTCCTGGTTGTTGAGCCTGACCTTCATCCCGATGCTGGCGGCGATGTTCATCCGGGTGACGCCCACGAGCGCCGACGAGGCCTTCGACACTGCCGGATATCGGCGCTACCGCGGTGTACTCGTGCGCGCATTGAGTCGTCCCTGGACCACCGTCGCTGCGACGATCGCCCTGTTCGGCATCGCCATGTATGGCATGGGGCTGGTCCCCAAGCAGTTCTTTCCGTCGTCGGATCGCCCGATGGTCGTCGCCGAGATCGACCTTCCCCCTGCGACCTCCATCGGCGAGACCACCGCTGCCGTTCACGCCGTCGACGGCTTCCTGGGCACGAACCCGGTCGAGGGCCTGAACCACTGGACCACCTTCGTCGGCGAAGGCGGGCCCCGCTTCACCTTGACCTACAATCCGGCGCAGCAGAAATCCAGCTACGCCGTGTCGTTGATGGAGCTGGAGACCCGCGACGATGCCGTGGCCCTCACGGCCAAACTCCAGGCCTTCATCGACGCGAATCTGCCGAACGTCGACGCCCGGATCGCACCGCTCGAGATCGGTCCGCCGGTCGGCAAGCCCATCGCCGTGCGCATCTCCGGACCGGAGAGCGGCAAACTGTTCGAAATCGCGGACGCGTTGAAAGCGCAGATGGCAACGCTGCGCGGGACCCGCCTGATCACCGACGATTGGGGCCAGCGATCCAAGAAGCTCAACGTGGACATCGATCAGACGCGAGCGCGGCTCTCCGGAGTGAGCAGCTACGACGTGGCGACCTCTCTCGGGGCCAATCTGAGCGGCATCCAGACCACGCAGTTCCGAGAGGGCGCCGATGTGATTCCGGTGGTCCTTCGCTCGGTCGCGGCCGATCGACAGGACATCGGCAAGCTCGAGACCCTGCATGTGCACGCCGCGTCGACGGGCCGATCGGTGCCGCTCAAACAGGTCGCCGATCTGCGCCTGAACTGGGAGGCCGGCAAGATCCTGCGGCGCCAGCGCTCGCGCACGGTCACCGTCGAAGCCGACCTCGAGGACGGGGTCTCCTTCGCCGATGTGAACAAGGATCTGGTGCAGTGGCTCGAGGACAACGAAGCGGCCTGGGGCATCGACTACACCTGGGAGCTCGGCGGTGAATCCGAGGCCTCCGAAGAGGCGAATGCGGCCATCGGGTCGAAGTTCCCCATCGCCACCTTGCTGATCATCCTCCTGCTCGTCGGTCAGTTCAACTCGATCCGGCGCCCCGCCATTGTGTTGTTCACGCTGCCCCTGGGCATGATCGGCGTCGTTGGCGCATTTCTCATCACCGGGGACGCCTTTGGCTTCATGCCGACCCTCGGAGTCGTGGCCTTGTTCGGAATCATCATCAACAACGCCGTCGTGCTCCTCGACCGCATCGAGATCGAGATCACCGGGGGCCTGCCGGCCAACGAGGCGGTGGTGATGGCAGCCCAGCGTCGACTGCGCCCCATCCTGCTCACGACGGCCACGACGATTGCGGGTCTGTTCCCCCTGGCGCTGTTCGGCGGGCCGCTGTTCGAGCCAATGGGGCGGGTCATCATGGGGGGCTTGGCGTTCGCCACGCTGCTGACTTTGGTCATTGTGCCGGTGTTGTACAGCCTGTTGTTCCGGGTCCGGCACGCCTAGGGAATCTGGCAGGGATCGGCGGCGCAAGCGCCTTATTCCCCGTTTTGGGCGCCGACCGTGAACGGAATCGACCCGTCGTCCTCTACTCCGGCAGGATCGCCCGCGTTCGGAACTCGCCAATGATCCGCTCTCCGCCAGGCTCGACGGAAATCCAGCGGTTCATCATGCCCTCGGGGTTGTTCTCAACCCCAGTAAGGGCCAGCTCCCTAGCGCAGAATCCCGAGACAACCTTCTGATCGGGGCTGAAAGGCAAGTCCAGGTTCCGCTTGATGACGTTGCCGAGGTGGTCGCAGACCTCGCAATCGATCCGGGTCGCTCCAGTGAGATCCATTTCGAACTCGAGGAAGATCAGATCGAAGTCCCCGGAGATGTCCAGGACCGTCTCGACTCCCGCCCGGATCCGGCACTCGAGAATGCGGTAGCCGAGGGTGCGAATGCGCTCCATCTCCCCTCGAGACACCTGAACGGAGAGGATGCCCAGGAACGCCGCTTCGCGGAGTCCGATAGTGAGGTTCGCCAGGTCGGTCAGATCACCGCCGTCGAGCTCGCCAGCGAACAACTGTTGCTCCAGGGTCTGCTCCTGGTCGGCGCTCAGCTCTCCACCGAGGTACGCGACCAGCGTCTGGGAACGCTCGTTCATCGCTGTGCCTCATAACGGCCCACGCCCAGACACTGGCGCAGCTTGTCGATGACCCGATGCCTGCGAACGCGCACCGACTGTGGCTTGAGGCCGAGTTCCTCTCCGATGGACACGGCGCTGCGACCACCGCAGAAGATCATGCGCAGGAGGACCCGGTCCCGCTCGAGGAGAAAGAGCAGGCACTCTTCGAGCCGCCCGACCTGCAGCCGGGGCAGGGCCATCTCGACCGGCCCGTCCGACCCGGTGCGAAGCAGGGCGCGATGGCGTCGAATCTCCCTCCGGGTGTCCTCGCGGAGCTTGTTCTTGCAGATGCCCAGGGCGTAGCTGCCGACCTTGGCCGGATCGTCCAGGCGACCCTGTCGGATGCCCTCGAGCAGTGCGAGCAGGACGTCGTGGGTGGTGTCCTCGACCGCGTAAGGGTCCCGGTGACGGCGCGCCAGGTACATCCGAACGCGCGAGGCCATGCGTTGGCACAGCTGTTCCTCGGCTTCCTTCGCACTCTCTCCGCCGCCGCGAATGAGGAGCACGAGCTCCGCGTCAGGGAGGGTTGGGGGCTGGTCGACCATGTTCAGAGCCTAGCATCCGAGATATCTTTGGAACGCTTTGCCGACATCGGTCACTTCCTCTGTAGCCAGGCGGAGGTGAGGTGATGAGACGTGCTGCGATGTACATCGGTGCGGGTCTGTTGGGGCTCGTGTTCTTGGCCCTGGTGTTGGCCGGAGCGTTCGTCGCCAGAACAAAGCAGCTCGCAAAACGACCCATCGAGGCTCCCTATCCAGACATCGAGCTCAGCACAGACCCCGAGGTGCTCGCCCGCGGCGAGTACCTGGTCTGGAACGTCGTGGGCTGCGACAAGTGCCACCTGCCCAAGGATCAGCAGCGGCGGGATCCCGCCGATCGGCACCCGCTGCAAGGGGGCTGGAAGCTCAGCGTCGAGGGCCTGGGGTCGATGGAGTTTCCAAACATCACCCCCGACCCAGTGCACGGGATCGGTCGCTACGAACCTCGCGAAGTCGCCCGGGCACTGACCGTCGGGGTGATGCCGGACGGCACCTTCGGCATGACCATGGCGGGCACGATCGGCGACATGTCCGATGACGATCTGCAGGCCATCGTGTCCTGGCTGTACGTCCAGGAGCCGGTGCCCAACGACATCGAGCCTCCGACCATGGGGATCGTCTTGGACATCATCACCGTTTGGGTCCTCGGCTTGGAGGTGGACAAGCTGCCGGTCGCGGATCCGGCGCCTCCCATCGGACCCACAGTGGAGCGCGGCGCCTATCTCGCCCGCGGGCCATCCAACTGCGTCGGCTGCCACAGTCCACGGGACATGTCCTTCCAGCTCGTACCAGACCAGCACTTCGGCGGGTGCAGCATGGCCCAGGATGTCTACGGTGACCCGCCGGGCATGGTGACCTGTGCGCCCAACCTCACGCCCGATCCCGAGACCGGGTACATCGCCAGGTGGACCGAGGAGATGTTCGTGAGCCGGATGCGCGCCGGTCGAGGCGTACCGGACTCCAACATGCCCTGGGAGGCGTTCTCGGGGCTGCACGAGGACGATCTGCGGGCGTTGTACCACTACTTCCGGACCCTGGAACCGGTGAGTAACGACACCGGCCCCACGTACCGGTCACGCGACTGGACCCCAGACGAGCCCTGACCGCTACCCTGGGTATCCAGCTTGTTGTTCCGGGTCCGACGCCTGAAGTACGATGCCTGAAGCTGGAGTTTCGCGTGGTGCAGTTGCTGGTCCTGGTTGGGTTCGCACCGTTGGCGATCGCCGGTCCCTTCGAGGAGGACGAGGAGCGGATCATTCACCACGCGGCGTACTCCGAAGTCGGTCCAGACTTGAACGCGGAGAGCTGTGAGGCCTCCCCGACCCTGACATTGATGGAGGATCTGTACGGAAACCTCGACGTGTGCCGCTTTGAGCCCGACCGGGATGAGCACATCCATCAAGCCTGGGTGTGGCGATGGAGGGAGAACACGGGGGGACACGCCCTTGCTGTCGAGTACGACTGGGACAATCTCGGTTTGGCAGGCGATGTTCGCGGGCAGCTGAAGTGGCTGGGGTGCCGGTCGGCTCACGTCATCGGGTGGCTGAAGCCGTCTGCAGATCTGGATCTCAGCGGAGCCTGGGTGAGCTGCAATGACCCCAAGGACCCGAACGCGCCGTACCCCAACCTCGTCGTGCGCGCCGAACCCACCCCCCACGTGTCCGTGGTCGGCATGTACGCGCCCGACATGGGGGACAAATACGCCTCACCCGGGCAGTATGCCAACTGCGAGTGCTGCAGGGACTGCTGCAAGACCCGGATGTGGTGCGACGTCGAGAGCATGGTGCAGGGACTCGAGGAAACCCGGGACACCGCGGGCCTGAAGCGCGCCCGCGCGGACTTCGCGGCGACCGGCCTCAAATCACACGGCGTGAAGGAAGCCCTGGAGCGGATGGACCTCGCGATCCCCACTATGCCAACCGTGAATGTCGACGACTGGAAGGCCCCTCTGGATGATTGGTCTGCGGCGGTTTCCAGCTGCGCAGAGGGCTCTCCCAAAGGCCTGTCCAAGGTGCGGCGAGCCGTCGCTGTGGCGCTCGAGAACCATGCGCCGCTTACCGACAATCCAGAGATAGCGGGCGCACTTCGCTCGCTGGCCTATTCGGCGTCCAAGGCCCGATCCGAGACCGCCGAAGAATGCGACATCGAGGGCGAGCTGGTCGCGGCGGCGCGCTCGCTGATCACCGATGGTCAGCTCCCCGAACTGGGGCTCGAGCGAGCGATCCTGGTGGGCCGAGCGATCGAGGTCGCGCCATCCGAGAGTCTCCATCACAACGGAACCGCTTACGACGAGGGCATGGCCTTCAAAGACTGGATCAGGGACCAGAACATCGCGCCAGCGATCGAGGAGGCCGAGCGAGAGGGCCGATTGGCGACCGCCGCCGGACTGAACGTGCTCTACAGCGACGCAACGTACGCGAACAACTGGGTCAAGGCGCCAGACAGCGTGAGCCCCCACCTCGGAAGGGAGAAAGCACAAGGGTTCCTCGCGCAGCTGGCGAACCTCATCTACCCGCGCGTCGAGGGCGTGAGCGACGAGAAGTTCTGGGGATGGGAACAGGACGAATGGGACAGCGGGGGAAGCGCATGGGCCATCGGCCACCGCTTCGGAACCCACGCGAACGTGGTCCTGGCGCCGCCGGGCACCGACGGTCCGTCCTATTCGCTGGCAATGGGCGAGATGGCGCTCGGTGAGCTCTCCCTGGACGTCGCCACCACCACGGAAGAGGTCTGGGACTTCGTCGAGCGCACCGCGACCGGAAGTGAGCAGGCGGACCACGAGGCCATGATTCGGGATCTCGAGTTCGAGATACAGCAGCTCGAAGCCCAGTATGAAATGGTCAAAGACGCCGAGGTCGTCACCTACACCGACACCAAGTTCGTGGGAAGCGTCACCGGGTTCACCACCGAGTACGACGCCAGCGGATACGGCTCCTCTACGGCGCAGTGGCAGGGCTACGAAGAGGTGACGATCGTCACCGACGACACCGACGTCAGACGCAGGGATGCGGTGGCGGCCGAGCTCGAGCACCTACGCGGCGCCCTGGAGAGAGCCCAGTCTGTCGATGTCACTGACCAGCAGGTGTCGTGGATCGAGCGCGAGTGGGTGGAGGTGACCTACGAGGTGCAGACCTGGAATCTCGTCGTCGTTCAGACCCTTCGCCTCGAAGGCGGGGACACGCCGGTCGAGAAGAAAGCGAACGGGATGGGCACGACCAAGCGGAAGCGGCGTCTAAACGGCGGTAATGGCGACTGGATCCAGCCCGAACGGGCGGTCGATCTGTGTCTGGCCGACTACCTCTCGACGCGGAGCTTCAGCAACGCAATGGATGCGGGCACCCTGCTGGAGGCCGCGCTCCAGGACGCCGTGCGAGCCGCCCGAGACAACACAGAGTGGTCCGAGACCGACCGGCAGCGCGAAGCGGACTGGATCCAGTTCTGGTTCGGATCGGTCGACGACCCCGAACCCGAAGTCTGGCCCATGGCGCCCAGGAGACTCCGGGATTGACTCCGTTCACGGATCCCTTCAAGGCATGCCCTCCGCGCACCACTCGGCAGTCTGTTCATCCCAGTCCGCAAGCCCATTGAGCACAAACCGCTGGATGTTGGTGTCGTCGGTGTCGATTGTCGCGGTCTTCATGTGCCGCCACAATCCCTCGAAGTGGCGGACCTTTCCCTTCTTCGGGGAGTAGTAGATCTCGATCCGGTAGTCCTGGTCGAACACGGGATTGTCCTTGTCCCACTCGGCGGCCTTCGGCAGGTGGCTCCGCGTGATCAGGAACCCACCGCTATCGGCCCCCTCGATCCACCGCGCCGACCCGAGGACGGTCGCGGTGTACTGCCCGGAGAGCGGGATGCTGACGGTGTAGACGGTGGTCCAGCCGAGTTCGGCGCTCTCCTCGTCCAGGAAGGCCTTGCGATTGCCGTCGAAGTCCCGCTGATAGTCGTCGTAGATGTCATACAACTCCTCCTGATTGGGAGCGGTGACAATCTCCACGGCGTCGCGGACGTGGCAGTCGAACTCGCTGGCGATGAACATGCCCACGGCCTCGCTCGGATCGACCTCACGCTTCATGTTCAACGGCGAGATCTCGCCCTTCTTCAGGGACGTCATGTTGCCGTCGAGGGGGTCTTCGAGGACCTTGTTTCCGAGCGCGACGTGCAGGTTGTCGAGCCCCACAGCGAGTGCGTCCTCTTCGCCGTCGAACTCGCTCCAGAAGAAGTGGAGCAGGCCCTCGATATCGCTCGGAGCGTCGTCTACACCCTTGCACCCGAGGCAGGCGAGAAGCGGCAGTAGAAGGCTACGATGCACCTGCCCACCGTAGCAGGAAGGCGGTCCCATGGTGTCGGGACAGGAACTGAGCCGCATTGACGGAGGCAGATAGACTGCCCGAATGACAGGTTCGACGATCTTCGCGCTCGCGTGTGCCGCCGCCACGGCACAGGCCCCCGAGGCGTCCACTGTGGCGCTCGCGCAGGCCGACGCCTCAGACGCTCAAATGCTCGAGCTCTTCCAGGCTGGGCGCTATCGAGAGGCCGAGGACTTCGCCCGCCAGAGTCTAGAGCTCCGCCAACAGGCACTGGGTCGGGTCCATGGAACCGTGGCCTCCAGCCTGAACAACCTGGCCATGGTGCTCCAGGAGCAGGGCAGGTTCGCCGAGGCCCTGCCCCTGCACGAAGAGAGCCTGCGCGTCACCCGCGAAACCAAGGGCGAGCGCCATGGCGATGTCGCCATGGGACTGAACAACATGGCCTTGCTGCACGAGGCGATGGGTGCCTTCGACAGCGCCCTTCCGCTTTACGAGGAGAGCCTGGAGATCCGGAGGGAGTTCGATGGCCCGCGGCACGTCAAAGTAGGCCTCATCCTCGGCAATCTCGCGGTTCTGCTCGGCACTATGGGCAACCACGCAGGCGCACTGCCGCTCCTGCACGAGAGCCTCGAGATTCGCCGCGATGCACTGGGCCCTCGACATCCCGACGTGGCGGTGACGCTGACCAACCTCGGGATGACGATGCGGGAACTCGGCGACTATTCCGCGGCCCAGACCCTCATCGAGGAGAGCTTGGACATTCTCGCGGAGACCGTCCGCGACGGACATCCTTTCGTCGCCCAGAGCAAGAGCAGGCTGGCTTCAGTACTTCAGGAACTCGGCGATCTGGACGGCGCCGGACGCCTGCTGGAAGAGTCCCTGGCGATTCAGGAGGCGGTCTACGGACCCCGCAATCACCACGTGGGCGCCGCGCTGGCCAACCTCGCTCGCCTCCGTCAGGCGAAGGGTGAATTTCCCGCTGCCGAAGCGCTGTTCGAGAGGGCGCTCGACATTCAGGACGAGACGCTCGGGCACGACCACAATCTCACGTCGATCACCCGGAACAACCTCGCAACGCTTCTGCAGGACATGGGTCATCTGGATCGCGCCCAGGTCCTGTACGAGCAAGCTCTGGAGGGCTACCGCCGCACCCTCGGAGACCGCCACCCATCCGCGGCAGCCAACCTGAACAACCTCGCCGGTCTGCATCAAATTCGCGGCGACTACCCGCTGGCGCAGCAACTGTACGAAGAGAGCCTGGAGATAAACCTCAAGGCATTCGGGCCCCGGCACCCCCGCGTCGCCATCGGCTTGAGCAGCCTGGCGGCGTCCCTGGAGCTGGCTGGCAAGCACGGAGAAGCGGAGCCCCACCGCATCGAGGCGCTGGACATCGTCGAGGAGCGGCTCTTCCTCCTCGACACCCTGCCCGAGCGTGTCGCCCTCGACTTCCTGGACAAGGCGCGATTTGTCTTGGACCCCTGGATAGCGGCCTTCGATGACCCCGAACACGCGGCCGATGCCTGGACTCACACCCTGCGGTTCAAGGGCGCTGTGGCCCAACGGCTCAGCAACGCCAGGGTCCTCGCTTCGGTAGACGACGAGGCCGCCCACATCGCCCAGGACCTACAAAAGGCGCGTGCAGAAATCGCCCAGATCGCGTTTCTCGAGCCCAATATGGAAGAGGCAGAGGCGCGTCACGAGCGCACCGCAGAGCTCATCCAGCGGCGGGAGGGTCTGGAACGGGACCTCCTCGACCGCAGTGCGACTTTTCGCGCGGCACGAGACGCGCGGGAAGCCGACCCAATGGCTCTCTGTGCGGCCCTGAGACCCGGCGAAGCGATCGTCGACATCGTCCGGTATCAGCGTTTGCAGGGCGCCCACTACGCGGCGTTCACCCTCCGCTCGGGCGACTGTACGGTCACTCGGGTGGAGCTCGGCCCAGCCGATCCCATCGACGACGCGGTAGCCGGCTGGCGGGAGGTGCTGGATGATCCCGCGGCGGTCCAGGTCCGTGTGGATGCCCGAGGCCTGCTGCTCTCCCAACAGATCTGGACGCCGCTGCAGCCGCTCGTCGGCGATGCTTCCCACGTGTATCTGGTGCCGGACGGGGCTCTGAGCGGCGCCCCGCTGGATGCGCTCCCCCTCGATAATGGACGCTACCTCCTGGAGAAGCTGTCCATCTCGTACCTCGATCGCGCCCATATCCTGCTCGAGGCACCCTCCCCTGTCGGCCGCGGTGCAGTCGTGGTGGGAGGCGTGGACTATGACGCCGCCAACGCGCAGACGTCCCGGGGAACGCGGTCGCGATTGGCCGCCTGCAATGGCGGTGGATTCGCTCCGCTGCCGGGCGCCGCCGAAGAGGCCACACTCCTGACGAAGAGATGGTCTCGAGCCCGGCGCCGCGACCCGCTGTCGAGCCTGACCGGAGCGGGAGCGAGCGAGTCTGCCGTCGCCGCCGAGCTGGAGGGAAAGGAGCTCGTGCATCTCGCCACCCACGGCTTCTTCGCCGTCGGCGAGTGCCGATCCATGATCGAGGGCGCCGGGGTCGCCTTCGATCCCATGCTGCTGTCGGGCCTGGCACTCGCTGGAGCCAACCGGCCTCCCGATCCCCTGGCCGGAGAGGACGGGATCCTCACCGCGGCCGAGCTGGCCTCCCTCGACCTGACGGGGACGCGGCTGGTGGTGCTCTCGGCCTGCGAAACCGGCCTCGGAGAAATCCGTTCGGGAGAAGGCGTGCTCGGCCTTCGTCGCGCCTTCTCGGTTGCGGGCGCCGAGGTATTGATCAGTACCCTCTGGTCCATCTCCGACGACGCCACGGCCAGCCTGATGGACGATGTCTACCGGCGATTCCTGCATCCACGTCGACCGGCGACAGCGGCAGAAGCCCTCCGTCGCGCCAAACTCGCACAGCTGGCTGGCCAGCGGGCCAAGGGCAATGTACGCCCCCAGGAATGGGCGGGATTCGTCGCCTCGGGTCGCTGAGGACGGTCCGGCGAGCGCACCTCAGCTGCGCGAAGTAGGGGTTCACCATGATTCCCGTCCCGAGCATCATCAAGCGCCTGATCGAACACATGCGCGCCGACCCAGACGACTGGAGACCCGGCTGGGATCGGGCCTACCGGTGTCTCGAGCCCTTCCCCGATTGCGATTCGCTCCTGACACACCTCGCATATGGCGACGACTATGAGCCGGGAGAACTCCACTATTCCGGGCACCCATTCGAGGTCATCCCCCTGTTCTGGAACGGTGGGGACGGGCTCCACTACGGCGTGGCCTGGTACGACGAGAAGCTGGGTCCGGAGCACCCTCCAGCCGTCAGCTACGCACCGGTAGATGACCACGCGGTCTGGCTCGGAGACAACGCTACGGACGGCCTCCGCAACCTGCTCGCCTGGTATGCACACAAGGTCATGGCCGGCTCCGACTACGAGCAAAAATATCGAGAGAAGGGTGAAGCCATGGCGAGAGTGCTGGACCTCGACGTCTCGACATTGCCAGAGCTCACCCCTGGCGCCCGAAGCGCGCGACCCGTGAACCCGGTCGTGCCCGACGGCTGGCGCTGGGTCCCCGGCCGTCGGGGCATCGGCACCCTGGCGCCCATCGAGACCTTCGCGCCGGGAGATCTCCCCGACCACGGCTGGGACGATGGCGCTTGGCTGGAGGCGTCAGAACAGGCCTTGGCAAAGGGCTTTCCCGGCACCGCGCTGGTCGCCGCACGCGCCGCATACCGAGCGTCTACTGGAGAGGTAGAGGCGGCCAAAGCGATGGGCGAGGCCTATGCAGCGCTCGGCAGAACCCCGCTGGTGGAGCGGGTGAATCACTACGTGCGCATGCACGCGTGACTACCGCTTGCGCCACAGCGACGGCGCCATGCCGAGGTGTCGCTTGAACGTCCGACTGAACGCGAACTCGCTCGTGTAGCCCACCTGCTGGGCCACCTCGGCCAACCCCAGGGAGCGGTCGTTCAGCAATCGGGTGGCCAGGTTCATGCGCCAGCGCGTCAGGTATTTCCCCGGCGACAGTCCAAGCGTCGCCCGAAAGCGGGCCGCGAGACCGGAACGGGAGACTCCCGCCGCGGAGGCCAGCTTTTCGACCGACCAGTCCGCCGCCGGATCGGCGTGGATGAGGCGAATCGCGCGTCCGACGTGGGGATCTTCGATGGCGCGAAACCAGGGTGCGCGGTCGGCCACGTTGGCGACGTCCCGAACGGCGAGGATGAACAACATCTCGGCCGCGCGGTCCAGCAGCGCATTGCGTCCAGCTCCAGGAGTGGCGAACTCGGTGACCAGCATCTCGTACAGCGCCGCCGACCGAGAGTCGTGCTTGAGCACCAACATGTCGGGGAGGGCGTCGAGGAGCGGATTGAGCTCGGTGTCCCGGAGGATGAACAAGCCGCACATCATCACTGCCGTAGGGGGCCCCTCGCCAAAGGTGACAGTAGCCCCCGGGGTAGGCGCCATCCCCTCTACTGGAATCGGGGCGGTCGGATTCCCCTGTCGCACCTCGTGGCGGTGACCGCCGGCGAAGATGACGATGTCGCCAGTGCGCACGACCACCTCTTCGCCGTCGTCATCGCCCATGACGACCTCGCCCTCGACGACGACGTGGAACATCACGACGCGCGAGTTCGGGTCGCCCCCGGAGAAGTGACCGCGCATCTCGGACTGGCACGGGGTCTTGACCCCCCATGGGGCGACCATCTCGGACCGGTACAGCGACGTGCCGCGAAAACGCATCGCCGCCAACGTGTCCCCCAGGACGTCCAGTTCCTGCTCTGGAGGTTCGGATATGGAGATCGTCACTGCAGACATCATAGCTCCAAGTCTTTTGGACTTTTGGATATGTATTGTGGAGGTCTGGACATCGCAAGTCCAAACGGTCGTGCCTAGGTTCACAGCACTTACCCGAGGCCAGTCATGTCTTCCTCTTCCAACGCACGCTTCAGCGAGCTCGTCTACCGGTTCCGCTGGCCGTCGGCGCTCCTGGCCCTGCTCTTCTCCTTCGGCGTCTTTGCATTCGGCATGGGCATCGTGAACGCCTTCACCGCCAAGGTCGACGCCCTGGGCAACTACGCCGAAGCGTCGCCGCCGCAGCTCTTCGATATGCGGACGGACATCTGGTTCGTCGAGGACGACCCGGCACTCAACGCCTACTACGAGCTCGAGGACCGCTTCGTCGCCGAGGACATCGTCTTCGTCGGCTTCGAGGACACGAACGACCCCTGGGGCGCCTTTGGACCGGAGTCCCTGGCGACCATCGCGCGACTCACCACGGAGCTGGAGAAGATCCCGTACGTGCGCAGCGTGCGCAGCCTCACCTCGAACCCCTGGATCCGAGAAGCCGAGGTCGCCCCTGGGGAAATCGGCCTGTTGGTCGGCGATCTCTTCGAGAATGACCCGACGACCTACACCGAGACCGAGCGACTGGAGCGCATGGTCGCCATCCTCGGCGCCGACCGCGCAGCGGACATCGCCGGAGAGGAGCCCGTCCGCGACCTGCTCGGTCCCGAGGCCGACTTCGACGACTTCATCGGCGAACCGCGTCTGGTGGGATCGATCATCAGCGACAACGGCCAGGCGACCGCCCTTCAGGTCCAGGTCCTGCGACCGCGAACCACCGAGGCGTCCCGCGACGAGATCTTTGGAGCGGACCACGACCGCCACTGGGAGGTCGGACCGTCCCTGTACAGCGCCCGGGTCCAGGGTGAAGCCGCCCTCGCCATTCAGGCCCTCGTAGGCGCCGAAACTGGCTATGCCTTCCACGTCGGCGGCCAGCCCGTCGTCCAGCAACACTTCCTCGACGTCGGCATGGCCGACATGGGGTACACCGTCCTGGTCTTCGCCATGCTCGGCGTTGCCTTGGGCTTGATCTTCCGGAGAACCTTCGGCGTCGCGCTGCCGCTGATCATCGTCTTCTCGAGCATCTTCGGCATGATGGGCTCGGTCTTCGCCACCGGGTTCCTGATGAACAACCTGACGGCGATGTTGCCGAACATCCTCACCGCGGTGGCCACCGCCGACGCCGTACACCTGGTGACCGCCTACATCCTCTTGCGGCCCCAGCACTCGGACAAACGCAGCCTCATCGAGGCCGTGATCCGCGAAAATGCCCTTCCCGTCTCCCTGACCTCGATCACCACCGCCATCGGATTCTTCTCCCTGGCGTCCAGTTCGCTGGGACCCCTGCGGGAATTCGGCGTGGCCGCCGGAGTGGGCACCCTGCTCGCCTACGTCCTGTCGATGTCGGTGATCCCCGCTCTCCTGTCGCTGATACCGGTTGGACCGGCGGTCGAAGCCAAGCCCGTCGTCACCCGCTCCAATCGCTGGAGCGACGCACTCGCCGCGTTCGTCGTCCGCCGCCGCCGCCCCCTCATCTGGGCAGCAGCGGGCACCATCTTCCTGGCCGTCGCCGGTATGAGTCAGGTCCACCTGACCAGCGACATGCGCATGATGTTCGGCGAGGACGACCCCGTCTCTTCCGACATCGTGTGGATCGACGAAAACATCGGCGGAACTGGCGACCTGGAGATTCTCTTCCACGGTCCCGAGGCCAGCGAAGACGCGGTCGCCGTGAATGCGCGACAGGCGCGAATCTCGGAGCTGGAGATCCGGAATCTGGAGTCCAAGCTGACTGGCCCCGAGCGCACCGAGCTCGACGGTCTGAACGCCGACCACGCGGCCTACCTCGATGGCCGCATCGCCGAATCCGCCGCCTTCCTCGCCCGGGCCGACGCCTTCGAACGCCGTCTGCTGGAGAAGGCCACAAACCCGGAATCACCCCTGCGCGTCATCATCAGCATCGACAGCGCCCTGAGCGTGCTCCGCAAGATGAACCAGGTCCAGAACGGCAACAGCGGCGCCCACTACCGCCTGCCGACCGAAGCCGACATCAGCGAGGACTCCCGCCAGGCGTCGGTCATCTACGACGACATCGAGGAGACCGCCATCCTCATCCCCGGCCAGAACGCCTCGACCCTGATGTCCCAGTACTATCTGCAGTACGAGAACGGCGCAAAACCCACCGAGAACCTGTCGACTTTCATCACACCGGACCGGCGAATCCTCCGGCTCGTCGTGCGGACCAGCACCGACACCTCGCACCTGATGCGGGACGCCTATGACGAGGTCCGCCTGCTCGCCGCCACCGAGTTCCCCGACATCGCCGGCACCCCGGAACAGGTGGCCAGCGGCGACGCGAAGTCGACCATGAACCTCACCGGTCGCTTCTACATGAACATGTACCTGTTCAAGACCTTCGCCACGACGCTCATCACCTCGATGTCCATCGCCCTGGCCCTGATCACCGTGCTCATTGGACTGGTGTTCCGCTCGGCCCGCGTGGCCCTGGTCAGCATGGTGCCCAACGTGCTCCCCATCGCCCTGCCGCTCGGCGCCCTGGGCCTGCTCGGCATCCCCCTGGACGGACCCGCGGTCATCGTCGCCACAGTCGCCCTCGGCGTCGTGGTGGACGACACCATCCACTTCCTCACTCACTATACGCAGTCGATTCGCAACGGAGAAAGCTCCGAAAACGCGATTCGCATGACCTTCCGCCACGTGGGCCCCGCGCTCACCTGGACCACCATTGGACTCGTCGTCGGATTCTCGATGCTGAGCCTCGCAACCTTCAGGCCGAATGTACTCATCGGCCTCCTTGGAGCCATCATGATCAGCCTCGCCTGGCTTGCCGATTTCACCCTCACTCCCGCCCTCCTGAGCGCCCTGAGCGACGGCGAGAGCCCCCGAACCCGAACGCTCATTGGCGGCACCGCTGCCGTCGCCGTCGGCGCCGCCTTGCTGGTCAGCTCGACGGCGTGGGCCGGCCCTGTACCCACCGTTCCGCAGTTCAATACCTCCGATCCCGCCGCTCATGGCCTGCAGATCGCCGAGTACGGACAGCAGTTCGATAGCGGCTGGGTCGACCAGTACACCCGCTCCGAGATGACCCTCATCGACCAGACCGGCGACACCGTCACCCGCGAGTTCCGCCTCAAGCTGCTCGAGGGAAACACCGGCGACAAGTCCCTGGCCCGGTTCATGAGTCCCGCCGAAGTCCGCGGCGTCGGAGCGCTCACCCACGAGCACCCCGAGGCCACCGACGACGCCTGGCTCTACCTGCCCGCCACTCGCCGGGTTCGCCGGGTTGCAGGCGCCAATCGTCGCTCCAGCTTCCTTGGGACCGAGTTCACCTACGAGGATCTGTCCAGTGTGGTCGTCGACCGATACGACTGGAAGTTCATCGCCGAGGAGACCCTGGACACCGACGCCGGACCGCAGCCGGTCTACAAGATCGAGGCGGTCCCACGGTTCGACGACTCCGGGTACTCGAAGCTGATCTCCTACGTGCACCGGGACCACTGGCGCGCCGAGCAGATCGTCTTCTTCGACAAGTCGGGCACCAAGCTCAAGACCCTGGTCGCCTCGTCCTGGAAGCAGCACCACAGCCGCTACTGGCGCGCCCAGCACACCGAGATGACCAACCACCAGACGCTGAAACGCACCCTGGTGAACGTGAAGTCGGAGTTCCTGGACCTGTCGCTGTACCCGCGAAAGGACGGCACGGCCCGCAACAACCTCACCGAAGAAGACTTCACACGCAGGGCCCTCGAAAATGGCTGAATACCTGGCGATTGCCCTGGCCCTGGCGGTGGCTACCCCCGCCTGGGGCCAGGATGACTTCGACAACTTCGACGACCTGGATGCCCTGGACGAGCTCGATGCCCTGGACGGAAGTCGCGGACTCGAGGCCACCGGCTTCCTGTCCGAGACCACCCACGTCTACGTGACCGACCGCGACGATGGGACCGCCGACGAGCAGCAGCTCCTCGAGGTACAGCTGGAGGTCGACGCGCACACCGATGTCTTCGATGTGTTCGTACATCCACGGTTCCTCGTCGATGTCCTCGACACCGAGCTGCTCCGCTACGAGCCGCTCGAGGCCTACTTCGATGTCGGCGGCCGCCGCTGGGACCTGCGGGTGGGGCAGTTCGTGGACAGCTGGGGAATCGCCGACACCTTCAACCCGCTGGACGTGTTGAACCGGCGGGACCTCGGCGGGAACCCCATCCGTCCACAGCCCCTCGGAGAGCTGGGCACGCGCTTCCGCATCCATGGAACCGGTGGATCGGTCCTCGGCGAACCGACCCTATCGGCGTACGCGATGCCCGTGTGGAGGGCGACGATGTTCCCCACCGAGAACAGCCGGTACGCGCTGCCACTCGACGAAGAGGCCCTGGTGAGGCCCGACTTCGCGAACGGGTTCTTCGGAGCGGTTCGCGCCGACGCGACCCTGTCGACATCGGTGGGCTCTGCCGATGTGCAGATCGTCGGTGCCCGCGGACCGGAGCGCATGCCCAACTTCGGATTCGGACCGCAGGGGCTGGTCCCGCAGTACTACGGCTCCTGGGTGGCGGGCGGCGGATTCCGCGCCGTTCCGGCCAACTCTCACCTGACGCTCAAGGCCGAAGCGGTCTACAAACGACCCTACGAGCTCGACACCCCCGTCGACGTGCTCCCCGAAGACTACGTGCAGTTCGCGGTCGGCATCGACCGGGCGTTCAGCGGGCTCGCGTCTCCGCAGGATCAGCTCACGCTCACCGTCGAGTATCTGGGCGAGGCCGGTGGCGATGAGATCGAGAACCCACTTCGTCCCCTGGGATCCGATGTGGCCTTCCGAGTCGCCTGGGACGCCGGCAACTTCTCGAGGACCTCCGTCGAAGCCCGCGGGATCGTGGATGTGGCGAGCGCCGATGTCATCGCGGAGGGCGTCTTCAAGACCCAGCTGCGCTTCGTACACGACGACCTGGGTCTGCTCGCCAGCGCCCAGGTGTTCGGGGCTCGCACAGCCGACGTCCCGCCCCGGGAGCAGCGGCCCAACAACAGCCGGGTGTCCGCGGGACTTCGCTTCGATTTCTGATGGGTGCGATGATGTAGCGGAACGACCTGCCCCCCGCTGATGAGCCTCCGATGACGCTGCCTTTTCTATTCGTACTCATGGCGACCGCCTACGCCGAAGCGCCCGCCGTCTCCACGTGTTCTGCATCCCTGGCCAACGGCAAACTGGAGTTGACGCTGCCGGACAAACCCGCCTGCACGTTGACTGTGCGGGCTCGGCACTGCCCCGAATGCCAGATTCCCTTTGTGGACGCCCAGCTCGACGCGTCGGATTGTGCCGGCGCCGAAAAGGGCGGCCGGTTGGTCATGGCGAACTTCCCCGACACCGAGAGAGTCGACGTGCTCCTCTCCGGGACCAAAGGACAAACCCAGCTGCAGTGCACCCTCGATGAGGTCGATACCGAGGCGTTCTCCGCTCCCTCGGTCCTCACCAAACCCACGAACGCAAAGGGCGACGTCTTCGAGTACCAAGGTCACGGCTACGCTTTCCTCGACGAGCCTCCCACTCTCAGTCAAGCCCGAGCCACCGAGCAGTGCGAGAAGATGGGAGCGACCTTGCTTCAGCTGGAGACGGCACCGGAGCTGGAAGCGGTTGTCGCCGCGAAGGTGAAGCACAAGACCTGGCGGTTCATCGAGGCCTGGATCGGGGGCG
>Ga0315336_1001798_pt1 | contig 37707 bp, 35 predicted proteins | sample ASW5metaG_FD_204512 | JGI IMG/M metagenome (GOLD analysis project Ga0315336, IMG submission 204512) | Ammonia-oxidizing marine archaeal communities from Monterey Bay, California, United States - ASW #5 | ecosystem: Environmental > Aquatic > Marine > Intertidal zone | place: USA: California... | reverse complement strand
ACTGATCGACATCGGCGGAATCTCTGAACTCAAGGGAATCACCATCAGTGATGGGAGCGTCCGTATCGGGTCGTTGACCACCCATCGGCAACTGGCTGCGTCCCACGACTTAGAGCACGCTTGCGGCATTCTCTCCGACGCAGCGGGCGGGATCGGCGACCCGCAGGTTCGTAACCGGGGGACTATCGGGGGCAACATTGTCCACGCTGATCCGGCTTCCGACTGGCCGACGGTGCTTACCGCTCTCGACGCCAAGTTCACTATTCAAGGCGCGGGCGGAGCTACCCGAACCGTCGAGCCCGGCGATTTCTTTGTGGGTCCGCTTACCACGACCTTGGGTGAGCAAGAGATATTGACGTCCATCGAGGTGCCCACACTGGGCCACCATCAACGGGCCGAGTACGCCAAGATGGCTCATCCCGCCTCCGGTTTCGCCGTGGTGGGATCTGCCGTGGTCGTATCCATCCATGACGGCAAATGCACCACCGCTCGGATCGCCGTTGGCGGGCTGGTGCCGGCCCCGGTCCGTATGGTTTCGGTGGAGGCTGCGCTGATAGGCAATGAGTTGAACCAAGAGAACATCGCCGAAGCCGCTAGCCACTCCAGCGAAGATCTAACAGGAGAGATTCTGGGCGACTTCTTCGCCTCCGCCGAGTACCGCAAGGCGATGGTAGAGGTGGAGATACGCCACTCCCTGTTCCATGCGACAGAGGTGCACCACCACTAGGAACCAACCCGGTCTGGCAATACTGAGTTTAACGCTGGGCTGCCCTTAAAAGGGTAGCCCAGTGCTTTGCACGCTGAGGAAAATAAAGATTTGAAGATACTTCTGATAAATGACGATGGCATCGAAGCGCCCGGTCTATGGGCGGCGGCGGAGGCCCTGCGTAAGGTGGGCGAACTTTTCGTGGTTGCGCCCGAGCAGGAGCAAAGCGGGGTTGGCGCGTCTCTCACACTGCACCGTTCGGTGGCGGTACGGAGCGTACCTGTTGACCAGTTCCTGAAAGAGGATATGCCTGGAGTTTTCGATGTTACCGCGTATGCGGCGGAAGGGACGCCCGGTGACTGTGCCATCCTGGCTCTGGAAAAACTGACAGGCCCGGTGGACCTGGTAGTATCGGGCATCAACCGCGGTTCTAACCTAGGGTGGGACGTAATGGTGTCGGGCACTATCGGCGGGGCGGTGCAGGGCTTTGTTCGGGGCCGCCCCACCATCGCTATATCCGTCACCGCCGTTCGAGCCCCCAAATTCGAGAGCCCGGCTATCATACTGGAAATGGTGGCCCAGCGATTGTGCGAACAACCACCGGATTTCAACTTGTTCCTGAACATCAATGTACCCAGCTTGCCGGTTGACCAATTAGCGGGGGTGCAGGTTACTCGCTTAGGCAACCGTTCATACGGCGAATCGGTGCGCGAAGAAGGAATCGGTGATCAGAAGAAGTACAAAATCGCCAGAGACCGCCCCATCAGCGGAGAAGCCCAACCGGGCACCGATATGTGGACGGTCAAGAACAATCACGTTTCCATCACGCCGCTCCACATCGGCTTGGGTAACTCAGATCAAATACCCGACGTGGAGAGCCTGCTTGACGGCATCCCCAGCCAGTTATTAAGCCACAAAGATTAATGGAAATAGGCGGGAGGAGTGTTTAAGCCTTCGCCATCGACATCCGGGGAGGCAACCCTAGGCCGTGCTCCACCGTCGTTCCCGCCCTTCCGCGGAAGGGGGACCCAGAAGCCTTCGCGTCACCTTCGCACCTAGACCCTGAGCAATGCGCCGGGTTGACGAGGGTTTATTATTACTGATTTCCACGGAATCGGTAATACCTGGAAGGGTGTGACCGGCGCCCGATCTAGCTGGCAGCTATGCCTTCGGGAACATGCGGGTTGGTGACGCCAATCATGCTGTCTCGGCTTACCAGCTTCGCCAACTCAGCCTCAGATAGGTTATCCGTGCCGTCGGGCCGACGGGGAAGAACCAGATAGCGCAGGTCCGCGGTGCTGTCTAGGACCTGTACTTCAACACTATTGGATAATTCCAAGCCGAACTCGCGCATCACGCCCCGGGGGTCCACCACCGCCCTAGAACGGTAGGAAAAGCTCTTGTACCAATCGGGCGGCCTGCCCAGGAGAGCTCGGGGATAACAAGAGCACAGGGTACATACGACCATATGGTGGACCTGGTCGGTATTCTCCACAACGGCCAACTTGGGTGTAGTGTCCGGCAGAGAGTAGCCTATCCCTGCTAGGGCCGACTGTGGATCGGCGAGTAACCTGGCTTTAAACTCTGGATCGGTCCAAGCGTGGGCGACCACTTTGGCTCCATCGGAGGGCGACCTGGACTCCACCAAGTGCATCATCTGGTCTACCTCGGCGGTCGAACACACGCTTTTTTCCACTAGTAAGGCTTCGATCGCCTGGGCGCGGAGGGCGTAGAGGCTTAGATCTTCCCCAGATTCGGGATGAACATGTTCCCAGTCGTGACTCTCGCTCATCGCTGACTCCTAAACGCTAACTGGGTCTAGCCAATGTTCGTAGATATCTACCAATATCTTATCGCCGCTGGGGCCTTGGTAGCGGCCCCAAACTGAATCTTGGGCAAACGCGACCCGGTAAAGGGGCTGCGCCGGAAATCCGTCGCCGCCATGGCCAAGGGACTCAGGATTGCGGAACCGCCCACAGATTGATACCACCACCCCGGTTTTGCCCTGGATATAAGTGGGCGTCCGATAGTGGTGATTTGGTGAGTCCACCCGCACCCTAACCTGATCGCCGTTTCTATATTTGTTTGCTTGAGGCATCGGGTCGTTAATCTGTTCCTTGGGTTAGCTGGGTTACCTTGTTGTCGATCTCTTCAGAGGTGAGGAAGCCTTTCTCAACCATCAATATTTCCAACGCCGCAGTCCAGCGTTCGTAGTAGCTGAGAGATCGATACAGGTCCGTCTCCAGGCTTTCCATGGCCCGACGCATCTCATCGGTCCTACGGATGCCTTTTTGTCCCAGGACTTGGTGCAGGGCATCCACTCGCATCTCCCAGTCCATTTTTTGGTGGTCGGACTGGTCGATAGGCTCGTCGTTGGGCTCACCGCCCATATCATGGGGTTTGGGCATCTCTGCGCCTCCTGACAGCCGGTTTCAAGGAGCTGGATGGGGAATTTAATCGAGCGGTGTCTAGCCCGGAAGCAATCCCTCTCCCACGAATAGCACCTGGGCTTCCTCCATCGTGAGATCGGATTCGGGCAGGATAAGGTCCGACTCGACTATCTCATCAACGGGTAATGGTGAGCCTTCGGTTCTTACCAGGTCCAACATTTTCTTTAGCAGAGTGTCGTAACTGCTTCGGTCGGCGGCTTCTACCGCCTCCACCAATTCGTTGTCGATCTCGTTCAACTGGTCGACGAAGGAGCCTGGAAGATTGAACTGGTCCTCGCTGGTGATGCGTATAATCATAATCAGGCTCCCGGAAGTTGCTTTCGCTCTGCCGATGGCAGTCCGGCCTTCAGGGCGGAAAGTTCGTCTTCCACGCCTTGGGCTGAGGTGATAGCCTCTAGTTCCTTGCTGAGAGGGTCTTGTGATCCGGAGAAGTCGTCCAGCACTCCGAGTTGGGCCAACTCGTCGATGGCCCCAGCCCGGGAGCGTAGATTTTCTGTTTTGGTTTCCGCCCGCTCCACAGCCAAGCTAACATCTCCCATCTCTTCGGAGAGACCGGACAAGGCGGAGCCGATGCGGACCTGAGCTTGTGCGGCGGTGTATTGGGCTTTGATAATCTCTTTCTTGGTGCGGAACGCCGTGACCTTGGCCGATAGCCGCTGCTCCGCCGCCGTCAACTTCTCCTGCTCCAACTCCATCCCGGCGATCTGCTCGTCCAGCCCCTGGAGTTCAATCATCGCGGCTTGCTTGCGTTGGAGGGCCAACCGCGCAAGGTCTTCTCTCCCTGCGTTCAATGCCTGGCCAGCCTGTTCGCCCAGGCGCTCGACGTTTGCCTGGACGGTGCTTGCCTGCTGCTGGATGCGGCGTTTGGCGGCCACCATGTCAACAACGCCGCGCTTGACGCCGCGCAGCATCTCCAACTGTTTCTCGTAAGCAAAGTCCAGGGTTTCGTTAGGATCTTCCGCCGAGTCCAAGATACGGTTCATCTTCGACTTGACGATGGTAGACATACGCGAAAGCATTCCCATTTCTAATCTCCTTCCAGTTCAGAGCAGGGGGTTGGTGGTCCAAGCCGGATATTTAGTTCTTCTTGCCGGTGACGAGGCCCACCACGCCGACAACTAGGGCAACTATCCCAGCGACTACCATAAGCCAGCCTATCACTTCTAAGAGCCCGGAAATCAAGTCAGACTTGATCAGAAGTCCTACGACCAACAAAAACAACCCAATAACGACCCAACCGCTCTTTCCTAAGAATCCCATCAACTGCTCCTTGATCCGGCCGGACTCATTCTTGCCGTTCCACCGTATATTCTACTATTAATGCAGGGGAGATGTCTCATCTATACGATGGCCTCTAGTGTCATTCCGAGTCCTTCCGCAGAGGGGCGAGGAATCTCATGAAGGCTGCACAGTAACAGTTAGGCTAATGGATATACCTCACCCCAGCACTTCTCGAATACCTTGGATGACGTTGTCCTTGTCGGGCAGGCAGAACTGCTCCATGACGGGGCTATAGGGGATGGGAACGTTGGGGGCGCAGACCCTCTTGGGGGGAGCTTTCAAAGCCCGAAAGGTGGCTGGGTCTTCGGTGAGAAGGGCGTTAATTTCGGCGGCGGCGCTACCGGTCAGGCAGGCTTCGTCCACAATCACGACCCGGCCTGTCTTCTGCACCGAGGCGCGCAGAGCGGGGGTGTCCATGGGAACTAGGGTCCGGGGATCCACCACTTCAACGTCGATGTCCTGGCCCGCCAACTCCTCGGCGGCGGCCAGCGCGTGGGACACCATCTTGGATATGGCAATCACGGTGACGTCTCTACCCTGGCGTTTCACGTCGGCGACGCCCAAGGACACTGTGTACTCCTCGTCGGGAATCTCGTGCTTGGTGGTCATGGTGGACAGCATTTGGTCCTCAAAGAACACCACCGGGTTATTGTCCCGGATCGCGCTCTTCATCAAGCCTTTGGCGTCGTAAGGCGTGGCAGGCATCACCAGTTTAAGTCCGGCCAGGTTCATGAACATGGGATGGGGGCTTTGGGAGTGCTGGGCCGCAGCGGAGCGGCCACCGCCGGTGGAGGCCCGGAATACCAAAGGGAAGGGGGCTTGGCCGCCGAACATGTAGTGAATCTTGGCCATCTGGTTCACGATTTGGTCCATGGCGGTGAAAGCGAAGGTCATCATGCCGGGGCTGATTATCGGGCGGAAACCGCTGCCCGCCGCGCCGATGCCTGCACCAACGTAGGCTTCCTCCGATATCGGGCAAGCCCGCACTCGCGCCTCGCCGAACTCGGGGATAAGGGCGGCCAAGGCTCCGTGATTTCCACATATATGGAAGACTTTGGAGTCCCGGTGCATCTCCTCGAAGAATGCTTCCATCAAGGCTTCGCCGTAAGTTAACTCTTTCATGTTTTCTGATTCCTATCCAGAGTTGGACCGGGGTTACGGAGCGAATACGTCGGTTAGGGCATCTTCGGGCCGGGGCAGCGGACTGGCTTTGGCGAAGTCGATAGCCTCGTCGACTGCCGCCGCGACCTCATCGCTTATCTGTTTCAATACTTCGGGTGTGGCCACGCCCTGTTGCGTCAGGTGGCTGGCAAAGGTAGCTATGGGGTCATGCTGAGGCCCCATCTCGATTTCCTCTTGAGGGCGCGGATCCGCCGGGTCGTTGCGTTGCTCGGCGTGGAGACGCCAACGGAAGGTTTTGCATTCGATTAAAGTGGGACCCTCGCCGTTCCTGGCTCGCCGTACTGCCAGCTCAGCGGTCTCGTACACCGCCAGGACATCCGTTCCATCTATGGTGACTCCCGGCAGATTGTAACTAACCGACCGTACGGATATGTCCTCTACGGAATTAGTGGTGGTGGCGGAGTTCCCGGAAGCCCACCGGTTGTTTTCACATACGAATATCACGGGGAGTTTCCAGATGGATGCTAGGTTCAATGAGCCGTGGAACGATCCTTCGTTGGAAGCGCCGTCTCCGAAGAAAGAAACGGCCACTCCGCCAGCGCCTTCCAACTGGGCCGCCAAGGCCGCACCCGTGGCCAGGGGTAGTCCCGCGCCAACGATGCCGTTCGCTCCCAGCATCCCCACGCTGAAATCGGCGATGTGCATGGAGCCGCCCTTACCGTGACAGTACCCGTTGCTGCGTCCGAATAACTCGCACATCATGAATCCGATATCGGCTCCCTTGGCGATGGTGTGGCCGTGGCCCCGGTGGGTGCTGGTAATCTTATCTTCCCGCTTCAAGGCCGAACAGATTCCGACCGCCACCGCTTCCTGGCCGATGTAGGAGTGGACCGCCCCCGGGATGTTGCCGGCGTGCAGCTCATCGGCGGCCCGCTCGTCAAAGGCTCGGATGGTTACCATCCTTCGGTACATATCTAACAGCTGATCCGGTTCCAAAGCCATGGTATTTCACCTGATACAGGTTGAGGATATTCGGTATTTTGTGGATTGTACTCTTCAGCTTTCAGGACTGATACAACCGCCGTCATTCCCGTGTACGCGGGGATACGAGTGTTGGTGGGAAATAGCGTATGACCCGGCGAACTATTCTGGGTTCCGGCGCAGACTGGATCGACGGGCGGCTTCCACGAGTCCTGGCTGGTTAGGTTCAGAGGTCTAAGCGACACTCCCGGCGTCGCCCAAAACCCAAAGGTCGGGAAGGTAACGATGTTCTTGATCGAGGTCCATGCCGTAACCGACAACGAACTTGTTGGGTGCGACGATTCCCAGATAGTCGACCTTGACCGGGACATCCCGGCGGTACGGTTTGTCCAAGAAAGAGCAGAGCTTTAAGGATGCCGGGTTCGCCTCCTGTGACAGCGTCATCAAGTGGGAGATTGTAGTGTCGGTATCGACGATGTCGTCGACGATAAGGACGTGGCGGTCCTGAAGTCTGCTCAGAGGACCAGCCGAGATGCTCACTTGACCGATGGACTCGGTGGAGACGTAGCTCTGGGCTTGAACGAAGTCTACTGTGAGAGGTATGCCAATCTCTCTGACCAGGTCTGACATGAAGATAAAAGAGCCTTTAAGGACGCCCACCAAGAGCGGGGACTTGCCCTCCTAATCTCCCGGCCCATCCTTTGTATCGTTCGGGAAATCTCTCCACGGGTCATGAACAGCGTGCGGGAGTTTTGAATCATTCTCACCTCTGAATTGTCGAAAGATGAGATCAGGTCCCTTTAATTACAAGGGGCCTGGCAGTTCTTGCTTGTTGGCGACGCCATCAGCCAGGCGTTTATCTCGATCTATCCAATCTTATCTGCCGGCCACTCTGCCGTTTACATCTTCTTGACCAACCCGCCCGTTGGCACTTGATGGGATAGGCGGGGGCATCGGCTATCTGAATTGTCGCGTGACTTCAGGCTTTCCTATAACCCCCGCCGATCCTGAAACGGTCCTTGTATCTCCCTAACTAGGATCGGCGGGGGGTGGTACTAGGGTATTTCCGCGTATGGTTCAAAACCCATTTGGAAACCATACCCACCTCCTGGTTTTGCGTTGATTGCTTCGGAAGAGAGGCGCTGCGTCCGAAATGACTCTGCTTGATTCGGTATCGGTCCGGGAACTGCTCTACACCGGTAGTTTATTACATGGGCGGGCGACCAAATAGGGCCGAATGGACCCCTGATTTGTACCAAGTGGCACATATTCAAAATATGGTGCAGCATGATAAATAATATGCGTATAACGCCTCAATAAAACTGAATAATTGGAAGATGTAAACGTCTTGGTAGAGCAACCTGGCATTGGGGGTGGACAAATCGTTTTTATGCTAATATGTCCCTAGATACATCCGTATTGGTTCTATTTACTCTACCCAAAATCTTTACGAGGTGGTCCTAGAAATGGTTCAAGCAGAGAAAAAGACTAGATTCACGGCGGGTCCCTTGACGTTCATCGTCAGGCATGAACTGTGGGACGGCAACATTCAAGACCATGCCGACCAAGGGATTGCGATCACGGTTGTGAGCGATGTCAACGGTAAGCAGACGATTCTTCTACGTTTCAACTGCTTCGACATTGAGAAGAGCTACATCTACGGTCCCGAAAACCCCGATTTCAAGGCGACCGGGCCACAGATGCTTGGTGACGAAGTGGACGGGCTGCCGCGATCAGGTAACCTGTTCCGGATGGACCCGATAGCCGATGGAAACCCTATCGGTTGGACAATCAAGACCCTTCGGACGAAGCTCCCGGTCATGCTGGAGAGAGCTGGATACCCTGAGATTGCCGCGAAGGTTGATCTTGAAGAAGTATCCCTGATTCTTCCCCAACTAGACGACTGCGCCAGGGAACTTTTCGCTTCCAAGCGGAATACGGTCAAGCACAATCGTGGCACGGATGTCTACGATGCTGGGAACATCAAGTTTGGACTGGAAATGCGACGTCTACCCGTTGGCGACGGCGGTCTAGCGGTTCACGTCTTGGCTGACATTGGTGGGTCTACGGATAAGTCCTTTAAGGAAGAGACTGAACTCATGGCCTTCGATATCTTCTGGGACGGCCCCCACTACCACTATGGTCCCAGAAACAAGAACCACCGGGTCTATTGGGACCGGACCTTGGTCGAAGATCCCCTCGGTTGGGTTTTCGATGCCTTCGATGGCAAAAACCTGGGTGCTATGCTAGAGCGTGCCGGATACCCCGGTGTCGCCGCCGATCTGGACGTAAACAAGGTTGAGGAAGTTCTGGTTAACGTCAAGAAGCGGGCTCGGGAGATGCAGGAAGAAGGAATGGCGCTGACAGGACACCCCGGTTTGCCCGTTGACCCAACTCCTAACCTGGTCACAGACTAAGCTCGCCAACGTCTGAGTTAAAACGCTCAAAAAGAAAGCCCGGCCACTTAGTGGCCGGGCTTTCTTTTTGCAGGATATACCGCTGGAAACGGCCGAATTGGGCGGGGCTACGGCTTACCCAATATCAAAGACTGGGCGGAACGCTTAGGAGGGATGCTCCTCATCGAAAGCGCTGTGGGTCAAGGGACCCGGCGCAAGGTTTTGGTTCCCATGGGATACCAGTCGACCCGCCCTTGACCGTCGGACGCTAGTAATAACTTGGCGGAAGGAGAACAGATGCCATCCGATACACCGACCAAAGTTCTGATCGTTGATGACCACGAGATGGTCCGCAAAGGGCTTGTCATGCTAATCTCCCGCTAGGGAAGATCTAGTGGTGGCTGGAGAGGCCGGAGCGGCGGCGGAAGCGGTGCAAAAGGCCCGTGAGCTTTCTCCGGATGTGGTGGTGCTGGACATCCGTATGCCGGACGGTTCCGGGGTAGAGGCTTGCCGCGATATCCGGGCCGAAAATCCTGACGTCAAGGTTTTGTGCTCACCTCCTACAGTGATGAGGAAGCGGTCATGGGCTCCATCATGGCCGGGGCGTCCGAGTACCTGTTGAAGGAGATTCGATCCGAGGAGATTGTTGACGCCATCAAAAGAGTCAGAGCAGGTCAGTCGCTCTTAGATCCAATGGTCACCGCCAGCGTCTTGGATCGGATCCGCAACGGCAATGACGCGGATGATGGCTGGAAAACCAGCTAACCAGCCAGGAACAGCGGATATTGGAGTCCATAGCCCAAGGCAAAACCAACCGGGAGATTGCTCAAGAGATTCATCTAAGCGATAAAACAGTGGAGAACTACGTCAGCAACATCCTGAGCAAACTGGAGGTGTCCCGCAGGTCCCAAGCCGCCGCTTATCTGGCGGAACGCCGGGCCAGAAGAGAGTTCTCATAAATGACGGCGAGTAGTAGACTCCATATGCCTACTTGCCCTTTGAACCAACCGGACGTAAAATACCGCAATACTGCCGAAGGGGGAATTCGTAGCTATGGCCGAAGTCCAACATCCACTGAGAGATATTAGAGTACTTGATCTGGGACGACACCAGGCTGGACCAAGGTGTGCCCAGGTTTTAGCCCGGATGGGCGCAGAAGTTATCAAAGTTGAGCGGCTGGGTGGCGAAGAGACCCGGTACCACGGACCTTGGGTGCGAAAGCAGAGCGCCTATTGGGTACAGTACAACACCGGAAAGAAGAGCCTCAGCATCGACATGCGCAAGGACGAAGCGAAAGAGATTCTGAGCAACCTGATTAAAGTGTCCGACGTATTGGTGCAGAATTTCCGGCCCGGCACCATCGAGAATATGGGATTCGGCTATGACGTTCTCAAAGAGCTGAACCCCCGGATGATTATGGTCAACGTGTCCGCCTTTGGACAGTTCGGCCCTTACCGCGAGAACATCGGTTATGACCCCATCGGTCAGACCATGTCCGGAATAACCATGGTTACTGGAGAAGAGGGCGACCCGCCCATCCTCACCGGTGTCCCAATCATCGACCGCATGACGGCACTCCATGCCGCTATCGGAACCCTGACCGCTTTGCACGAAAGGGAATTGTCCGGTGAAGGGCAGTCAATCGATGTCTGTCTGGCCGACACCGGCTACGGTATGACCGAGATTCCCATCACCGCCTATCACGGTACCAAACAAGCCCCCAAGCGCGGACGCACGGGAGCGCCTCCCGGAGGCACTTACCCCTGCAAAGGCGGCAACGTCCTGCTATCCGCCGGCGACCAGCACCACTGGCACCGGGTCTGTAACGCTTTGAATAAGCCCGAGTGGCTGGAAGACCCCCGCTTCACTACCCGTAACGAACGGGCGGCGAACCGGGATACGGTGAACGACGCGATCAATGCGTTGCTTGAGAATATGACCATGGAAGAGGCCATCGACCACTTCCGAAAGTACGACATCGTCGCCGCCCCGGTGAACGACATCCCCCACGCTGCGGAAGACCCGCATCCTTGGGAGAGGCGCACCATGGTTGAGGTGGATGATTTCTTGGCTGGCACCATCGCCGTGTCCGGAGATTACTGGCACTTCAGCCGCACGCCGGTTGTAGTGGGGACCACCCCCAAGGTGGGCGAGCACAACAACGAGGTCCTGTCCGGCATCCTGGGATACTCTGACGAAGAGATTTCCAAATTCGTCGAGAATAGGGTCATCAGCGAAGAAGACCACTACGACGAAGTCCCAGGCTAGAGCAAGTCATAAGCTTTCAGCGTCCAGCTATCAGTCAGCAATCGGCTCCTGATAGCTGGTAGCTGACAGCTTCTAATACGTCAGCATCATCCTCTGAATCTCCTCGTGGTCCTTGGTCTTGGTTAGGGCCATCATCAGTAGAATTCGCGTTTTCTTCGGCGAAAGGTTGTCGGCAACGATATAGCCGTCTTCGTCGTAACGTCTGGTCCGAACCACTCTTCCGTTGCCCGTTTGGGTAGCAACCACCACTGGAACGCCGCTCTGTGCGGCTGCCTTCAACGCCGCCATCATTTTGGAAGGCGTTCCGCCGCTTCCCAATCCCCCGGCAACTATCCCAGCCACTCCGGCATCCACCAACGCTCTGACCAATAGACCGTCGGCGCCGGCATAGGCGTAGGCTATGTCCACCCGAGGAAGCGTGTGCACCGAATCGATGTCGAACTCGGAGTCTTGGGTGTGGGGTTTGGTGGTGGTGCGGTAGAACACGGCCTGCTCGTCGGAATCGGCGTAGCCCAGGCACCCCAACTCGTTGGACCGGAAGGTCTCCAAGCGGTAGCTGTTGGTCTTGGTCACATCCCTTGCGGCCTGAATCTCGTTGTTCAAAACCGTAAGCACGCCATGCCCCGCCGATTGGGACGCCGCCGCGACGCGTATACAGTCGATCAGGTTAACGTCGGTATCTGTCCCCAATCCGGTGGGAGGCCGCATGGCCCCGGTAACCACCACCGGCTTGCGGCTCTTAACTGTCAGGTTCAGGAAGTAGCTCGTTTCTTCCAGGGTGGCGGTGCCGTGGGTAACGGCCACGCCGGCAGCGTCCGGATCCTCCCGGAATATCTGGTTGATGCGCTGGGCCAGTCCGACCCAATGTTCGGGGCCCACGTCGGTGCTCCCCACGTTCATGTACTGTTCGCATCGAACATCGGCGAAATCGTTGACTTCCGGGACCCGGTCCAGCAGTTCTTGTATGGTCAAGTGCTTGTTGTCGTAGCTGTAGTTGATGTAATCGGTGCGTGAAGATCCCACGTATGAGATGCTGCCCCCGGTGCCAATAACGTACACACGGGGCTTAGTGGTGGTGGCCATGAAATTCCTCCTGAACCTTATATAGATCTAGTTTGTAAGAGACCCTGCGGTTTTTCGTTTCTTGAATAGTAGCCAGATGGTATACCCGCCCAAGGCTGTCCCTATGGGCGGAAAGCTTACCAGCCTCAAAAAGCCTGAGACCAAGAGCAACATCCGGGCCCAACTCCCACGCTTGAACAGTGCGATACCGCCGGCCTATGCTCGTAAGAGAAACCAGCGACAAGAAGAGCGACTCTCCGGCGGCGCTGTCATGACGGTCCAAAACCTGGAAAAACATCGTCCCGGTAAAGGATCTGACCAAGATTAGGGTACTGTAAATGATTCAGAGCCGTGCTGGTCTATGGTCATATTCCGGTAATTAAGTATACGCCGATGGACCGAACGCCATGCCACGCCTCTGCTAGATACGCAGCGCTTCAAAATCTTCCCGATTTATGGTGATTATGGTATGCTCAAATCGAACGAATGTATCTGATACAAAGAGCCACAGATACCCCGAATTACAGAGTCCGCAGCGTCGAGATAGATAGGAGGTGAACCTTGTGTTTGCCCTTTGGTCGCTCAGAGTGGTGGGCGCCGGAGGATTTGCGGTCCTTGGCTGGAGGCTTGGGGGGATTGTATCGGAATTTTTATCGGGTAAAGAGCAATTCTTGCCGTGGGGGTTGGCGCTAACCTTAGCGGGGGTACCCGTTGGAGCATTGGTTGCGCCTTACTTGACGTTTAAACCATGGCGCAAAAGCGCCGATTACATCAGTTCTATTCCAGGGTCTACCCTACTTTCCGGCACCATCGGTCTTCTGGTGGGATTGGTTATCGCTTCTCTCATCTCCATTCCGCTGTACTCGTTAAGCGGGTGGTTGGGATGGGGCGTGCCGGTTATGGTCAGCCTGTTCCTGGGACTATTTGGCATTTGGCTTGGTGTCCACCGGGACAGGGATATGTCGGCCATATTCCCGCGTCTGGAAAGCAGTAACAATGGTGTCGGCAAGGTGTACCGCAACGGCAGCATCCTGGTTGATACCAGTGCTATCATCGACGGCCGCATCGCCGATCTCAGCATAACCGGGTTTCTGGAAGGTAGTCTGGTGGTGCCCAGGTTTGTCTTGGATGAGCTCAGGCACATCGCCGATTCCAGTGACGACCTCCGACGTGCCCGGGGCCGCCGGGGGCTTGAAGTCTTGAGCCGTCTGCGGAAGGATGCCACCGTTCCCCTGGAAGTTCTGGACGTTGGCGTTGGCGTAGGGGAAGAGGTAGACGCCCAGTTGGTAAGACTGGCCAAGGGGATGGACTCGCCGATCCTAACCACCGATTACAACTTGAACCGAGTCGCGGAGCTGCAGGGCGTCCAAGTTCTGAACGTGAACGAGCTTGCCAACGCTCTAAAATCGATCGTTCTGCCCGGAGAAGACCTTCGGGTTCACATCGTCCAGGAAGGGAAGGAAGCAGGCCAGGGCGTGGCATATCTGGATGATGGGACCATGGTTGTTGTTGAGGGCGGCCGCCGGCATCTCAACGCCTTTCATGAGGTGGTGGTAACCCGCGTGTTGCAGACTGCCGCCGGCAGAATAATCTTCGCCCATCCCAAGAGCTAGCCTGCCATGGCCGCGGACTCTACTCTTGGCCTCGGCGTGGGTGCGGTTGTGGTGGCAGCTGGCAGCTCTTCTCGGATGGGCGGCGTGGATAAGATTTTTGCTGCGGTCTTGGACCGTCCTCTAGTCTGCTATGCCTTGGACCAGCTTGAAGCGTTTCCTCCGGTAACCGAGATTATGTTGGTGCTGGATTCCGGATCTTTGACGCAGGGCCGGGAACTGGTCGATGCCCGTGGTTACCGCAAAGTGACTCACGTTTGCCCCGGTGGGAAACGCCGACAGGACTCGGTGCGCTCCGGCTTGGATGCTTTGACACCCTGCGACTGGGTAATCGTCCATGACGGGGCCCGTCCCTGCCTGGACCTACCCATGTTGGAGAGGGGGCTGGCAGCGGTGCAAGAGGCGGGAGCGGCCGTTGCCGGTGTGCCGGTCAAAGACACCATCAAGGTAGTATCGGACCAGGGAGCTGTGGTGGACACGCCGGACCGAAAGTCTCTATGGACCGCCCAGACTCCCCAGGTCTTCCGCTATGACCTTTTGCGGGACGCTCATGACCGGTGTATCGAAGATGTAACCGACGACGCGATGATGGTGGAGAGTCTGGTACACTCCGTTAAGATGTTCCTGGGCTCTTATGAGAACCTGAAAGTCACCACGCCGGAAGACATAATCTTGGCCGAGGCTTTTCTCAAGCAGCGGGAACCGATTGGCTAAGCGCTCCTGAGATTACTCTCCTTCCGCCGAATAATTGGAAGACCAGCGGCCTAAAAATAGGCCGACTGAGGTTTAACTTTCGGGAAATGAATTGGACTTTCGTGTGGGCATAGGATTTGACAGTCACCCGTTGGTAGCAGGCCGCGCCTTAGTGTTGGGGGGAGTGACCGTCCCCCATCATCTGGGGCTGTCCGGCCATAGCGACGGCGACGTGCTGATTCACGCCATGATGGACGCTTTGTTGGGGGCGGCGGCTTTGGGGGATAAAGGGGCCCATTTCCCTTCCAGCAACCTTCAATACAAGGACATTTCGAGCTTGATTCTGCTGTCCAGCGTTGGCGATCTGGTGAGGGGGGCCGGTTGGCGCATCTCCAACGTGGATGCTACAATGTTGGCGCAAAATCCGAGGCTAGCGCCCTTTGTCGAGTCTATGAGAGAACAGGCCGGTAATGCCCTTTCGATACCGGTGCAGAGGATCGGCATCAAAGTCACCACCACCGATCATCTCGGCTTCGTTGGGCGGAAAGAGGGCATAGCAGCCTACGCTGTCGCGTCGCTGGTAACTGAGTAATGAAGCTATACAACACTCTGGTCGGGGAAGTTGAGGAGTTCGTCCCTTCCGATGGACAGAGCGTCAAGATGTACATCTGTGGGGTTACTCCCTACTCCTCCACCCACGTGGGCCACGCCCTCAGCTACGTAGCTTTTGACGTCCTGAGGCGGTATCTGGAGCACCTGGGTTATAAAGTACGCCACGTTCAGAACTTCACCGACGTGGACGACAAAATCATCCTGAAAGCCCAGGAAGAAGGCATCACTCCCCAAGAACTGGTGGATCGGTTTGTAGAAGACTTCTTCCGTGGTATGGATGCCCTCAATGTCCAGCGGGCGGACGTCTATCCCTTGGCTACCCAGGAGATGACGCCAATCATCGATACTATCCAGAACCTGGTGGATAAGGGCTACGCCTATCCGGGGGGCGGGGATGTCTTCTTCCGGGTAACCAAGAGCAAGGACTATGGGAAGCTGAGCCACCGCACCTTGGACGGGATGCAAGCCGGCGCCAGGATCGAAGTGGACCCGCATAAAGAGCATCCCATGGACTTTGTTCTCTGGAAGGGCGCAAAATCCGGAGAGCCATCTTGGGAAAGCCCCTGGGGGCCGGGCCGTCCTGGTTGGCACATCGAGTGCACCAGCATGGCGATGACCTATCTTGGTGAAAGCCTGGACATCCACGGTGGCGGCCAGGACTTGATTTTTCCTCATCACGAGAATGAGATAGCCCAGAGCGAAGCGTCTACGGACGCCATGCCCTTCTCTCGTTACTGGGTGCATAACGGACTGCTTCAACTCGGCGAAGATAAGATGAGCAAGTCCCTGGGTAATCTGGTTTCGCTGGACGAGGCCCTGGCGAATTACAGCGCAGATTCGTTGCGCTTGTACTTCCTCAGTTCCCACTACCGCAGCCCGCTGAGTTATAGCGAAGAGGGTTGCGCGGCGATGGAACGTAGCTCCGACAGACTCCGCCATGCTCTGACGCGGGACGGCGGTCGAAAGGGCGAATCCATGGACACTGGCGATTACCAGGAGCGGTTCCTGTCGGCCATGGACGAAGACTTAAATACTCCCAGGGCCTTGGCGGTTCTGTTCGACTTGGCTCGGGACATGAACCGGGCCGGGGACGAAGGTCAGGACATCACGCCGGCCCAAGATTGCTTGCGCCGGTTGGGTGGTATTTTGGGGCTTACCTTCCAAGAAACGCCATCCGGTGGGAATGACGAGCTGGCTGCCAAGCCCTTCATCGAGCTATTGTTGGCAACTCGCGATGAATTGCGTAAAGCCAAGCAATACGAGATGGCCGATCATATACGCGACGGCTTGGACCAACAGGGAGTGGTACTGGAAGATACCGCCCAAGGTACTCAGTGGCAGTACCATCCCCGGGGATGAGTCTCCCGCCGGTAGAGCGTCATCCTCCTACTGGAATCTTCATCCTTCAGTCATTTGATTCGTCTCCATCCGTTCAATACATTCTGGACGCCCAGTAGATATTGGGAGAAACATGCTGGACAGCACTACGATTGATTCATTAACTCGGATCGTAGGCAGCGAATATGTGCTGGCTGGCGACTACGACTTGGATCGGTATTCCGCCGATGCCCTCAATCCCTTCAGGGCGTTTGGCGCGGAGGCCGTCTTCGATCGGTTGGCCGACGCCGTGGTGCGGCCTGAGTCCACCCAGCAGGTATCCGAGATTGTGTCTCTGGCCGCGGCCCAGAAACTCTTCCTTATTCCTTACGGAGGCGGAACCGGAGTGATGGGTGGGACTGTCCCGGTTCGGGGCGGTGTGATTCTTGATGTTTCCCGAATGAACCGAATCTTGGAGATAAGCGCACGCGACCTGACAGCCACAGTGGAGGGGGGCGTGGTTTTGGAAGCCCTGGAAATCAAGCTGGCCGAACAAGGCCTGATGCCCGGCCACGACCCGTACAGCGTACCCATCGCCACTGTCGCCGGCACCATCTCTACCAACGGGGTAGGCTACCGGGCGGCGGCCTTTGGTCCCATGGGAAACCAGGTGGTGGCTCTGGAAGTAGTCTTGCCCGACGGCCGGGTTATAGCCACCAATGCTGTTCCCAAATACTCTTCTGGACCGAACCTGAATCACTTGTTCATCGGAAGCGAGGGTGTATTCGGCATCATTACCAGAGCGACTATCCGGGTGTTCCGGTTGCCGGAATTCCAAGTATTCGACACCGCGGCCTTCGATACCTTCGACCAAGGGTTTGACGCCGCCGTTGAGCTGACTGCGTTGGGAATCCGGCCCAGCTTACTCGATCTGACCGAAGACGAAGCCGGCATTCGGTTACATCTTTTGTTCGAAGGCTATAGAGAGGGGGTGGCCGCCGATGTGCAGCGGGCCAAGGACATCGCCGCACGATTTGGAGGGAGCGATATTGGTCCAGGTCCGACCATGGAATACTGGCGGGACCGGCGCCAATCCGCGGACCGGTATAAGGCCGAAGCATTGGGCCAGCCACGCTCGTCCCGCTGGAACCGCTGGGGCGGAAGAAGCTTCGATTACCTGCACATGGCGATGCCGATATCCAAAGTCTTGGACTACCGGAGGCGTTGCGACCAAATCATGGATGGCACTGGTGTAATGGTTTCTGAGTACTCTCTGTGGAGCCGCCCCGAGTTGTTCTCCATGCTTTTAAGGGCAGATACCGACGACATGGAAAAATTCCGGGACAACTTGGGCCGCGTCGTTGAACAGGTGCTGACCTTGGCCCAGGACATGGGTGGAATCATGGAGTACTGCCATGGTGTCGGCGTCAAGCTGAACCACCTTTTGGCTCGGGAGTTGGGTGTCAGCCACGATGTTATTCGAGAGATGAAGCAAACCCTGGACCCCGCCAACATCATGAACCCCGGCAAGTTGGGCCTCTAAGCAGCATCATCAGACTAAGAGTGACCCCTCCTCTATAGCCGTTCTAGCGCCCCGCGCTTCAGCAACCCTAGACCTCCCTTCATCAACCCGTGAATCAACAATACAGATATTGTATATCAACTGATATCTGTTGACGTGATATAGATAAAGAAGTATCATATTATTAAATAATAATACGTGATTAGTATCACTATAAAATCCAACAACCTCCGGCGGTATTCCAATCGGGTCACCCATAAGTTCAACCACACTCATAGGGAGGAAACATGGTTACACTAACGACCCGCAGAAACTCCGAAGCCTCCGTCATCGATTCCGAAGCACCGGTTATATCCCATGCGATTATCGCGGATATGCTTATCGCAGAGGAATTCCCCGTACCTTCACCCCGGTCCGCAGGGACAACCTACTGTTGAAGATGCCCAAAAGCGTAGAGGCTCTTTATGATTGGCAGTCAGGACCACCCATGACTCAACGGGACCGGATGTACCGGAATCCCGCGGAACGCCCCACCTGAAAAACCGGATTGGATAATTCCCCCTATCCTGCTGATTCATGCAGGGTAGGAGGTTATTTTATTACGTCTCGTTTAATCGCGAGCCATCTCACGCCGAAGGGTTATCCATCAAATCTGCATGAGTGAACAGGAGGAAATATGACTACTGTAACAAACCCGGATCCACGGCGCTTCGAAACCTCGACCGTGGACCACAACCAAGTAGAAACATCGCTTGAACAGGTAGCGGCCGTGGAGATGGCCGAAGAACTGGTTCGTGTTTCCGCGCCGATTCGCCGCCCTAACATACTAGTCAGGCTGGCTGGTAGGCTGATGACCTTTAACTATTGGCTATCGGGACCGGCCATGAGCAAGCGGGACCGTTTGTACCGGAACATCACCGAGGCTGACCCGAAAAGGTATACCCTCGGCTACGATCATTGGCGGCGATAGCCCGGCAACACTTGGGCTGGCAACTGCGTTGCGATTAGAAGGGTAGTTCCTGGCCCATGCCCTGTTCCTTTGCTTTGCGGTAAACCAGTTGGGCGGCCGCGATGTCCTCCAGGGCAATGCCCATGGACTCGAACAGGGTCAAATCCTGCTCTGAGGATCGGCCCAGCACATGGCCGGATACAATCTCCCGTAGCTCGTGGACCATGTCCCACCGGAAGGATCCTCTGGCTTCTGGCCATATCAAGTCGCCGCACTCTACTTTAGCTTGCTCCAAGTCGTCCACTACGATCAGATCTGCTTTGGTGATAGTCCCTTCGTCGATCTCTCGCCGCATCCAGTGGTTGCCGCCGACGGCATTGATATGGACTCCGGGCGACAGCCAATCATATTCCAGCACCGGCTCCCGGGCGCTGGTGATGGCTATCACGACATCCACGCCGTCTACGCAGGCCTGAGCGCTGTCTACGGCTACTACTTCCAGGTTCAGCCTCTCGCTACTTTGCTTAGCGAATTCTTCACGACGGTCTTCCCGCCGGCTGAATACTTGAACCTTGCTTATATTTCTTACTTCCGCCACCGCTGCAAGTTGGGTTCTGGACTGGCCGCCGGTGCCGATAACGCCTACGGTTGTTGCCCCTTCCTTGGCCATATAACGAGTTGCCAAGCCGGAAGCCGCACCGGTGCGGATCTGCCCCAGCCTCCCGCCTTCCATGCATGCCAACATCGCTCCGGACTCATAGTCATAGAGCATCACAATCATCTTGGCGCCGCCGGGACCTCCGAATGATGGATAGGCTTTGTATCCGAAGACGTTGTGCCCTGCGTCGGCGGCTGCCATGAAGTGAAAAAACCCGCCAGGCATCCGCATCCGGGATCTGGGTTTTACCTCTGTATGGCCGTTTCCCGCATGGGAAAAAGCTTCGTCCAGTACGTCGATGCATTCCCCTATGGGCAACAGATCGGCCACCTCTTTCTCGTTTAGGAACAGGGCCATCCTATCCTCCTGACGTTGTCGCTGAAGATTACAGCTGGAACATCGTGTCCAGCGTCCAAGTATAGCATCTGGATTTACCCTGGAAATTCTCAGGCCGGTTGGTTACAATTGCCCAACTCACTCTCGAATCTCCCGCCCCGAACTTACTTTTAAGGAGCAACAACGTGGTTAATCTCAGGCCACGGGTGTTCGTAACCCGCCGGTTCTTTCCGGAAGCCCTAGAGGTTTTAACCGATGCGGTTGAAACCGAGGTGTGGCCCCACGATGATCCGCCAACTCCCAAACAGCTTCTGGAAAAGATCGACGGGGCCGACGGCGTATTAACCAACATCATGGATAACGTAGATGCCAATGTGTTGCGAACTGCCCATCGGCTAAAGGTAGTCAGCCAATTGGGAGTGGGCGTCGACAACATCGATGTGGCCGAAGCTACGCTGCGAGGGGTCTTGGTTGGCAACACCCCTGGAGTTTTGGCCAAAGCTACGGCGGACATCGGATTCGGTTTGCTGATGTCCGCTGCCCGCCGTATCGGCGAGAGCGACCGTTGGCTGCGGGCCGGCAAGTGGACGATGCAATATCATCCCATGGTTTGGTTGGGGGCCGAGGTCCACGGCGCGACGCTGGGCATCGTCGGCATGGGCCAAATTGGGTTGGAGATGGCTAAACGGGCCCTTGGCTTCGATATGCGGGTTATCTACTACTCACGCACTCGTAAGCCAGACCTTGAGGCTGAATTTGGCCTGGAGTATTTCGACCCGTCGGACCTTCTGAGTACCGCTGACTTCGTCTCCCTACACATTCCCCTTACGCTAGAGACCCGCCACTTTATCGGAGAACGGGAATTGCGGATGATGAAACCCACGTCCATCTTGGTCAACGTAGCCCGGGGGGGAGTGGTCGACTCTCAGGCCCTTTACATCGCTTTGAGCGAGGGTTGGATCAGCGGCGCAGCATTGGACGTGACTGATCCTGAACCGATACTACCAGACGACCCCCTGCTCACTCTGGAAAATCTGGTCATCACACCCCACATTGGCAGCGCGTCCATCGCATCCCGTCGCCACACATGTTTGCTGGCGGCGAGAAACGTGGTGGCTGGGATCCAGGGGAGAAGGCTGGAGGCGTGCGCTAATCCTGAGGTATATGCGGCCAAGGGGATATAAGGTTATTAGCTCGCCGGAAGAAAATGTCAGAAGTGAGGACTGGCGGAGAGGGCGGGATTCGAACCCGCGAGGAGCTGGAGGCCCCTACGCGATTTCCAGTCGCGCCCGTTCGGCCGCTCCGGCACCTCTCCGCGAGAAACAGCGATAAACAGAGGAAGAACGTTCGCGCATACTTTGGAAGAGGATTGGCCTAGTCCGTTCAGCGAAACGACGTGCCTACTGCATCACTAATATCATTATAGCCAATCCGGCTTTTGGCTGTCCACTAAAGCCGGAAGAATCCAACGGGGAAAACACGGGTATTTCGTCTTTTAATCGCGTGACTGGGTGCCCTATAATATAATCCGGTTTATAGAAACCTATGAAGTGGAAGACGATGGGGACCAAGGCTGGGTTGACTGGCCGAAGGGTTGCCCCGCCGTCTTGGGACCTGGATAAGGTCCTGATGTCGAATCGTAGAGGAGGACTTTATGGCCGAGCCTGGCTTTGAGAAAGTAGCCGATGTTGGTGAACTGTCTCCGGGAGAGACCAAGGTTGTTGAAGTTGGAGGGGAGCAGGTCCTCGTAGTGAACGTGGATGGGACTATCTACGCTTGCGACGAGATTTGTTCCCACGCCTACGCCGGTCTCTCCGAAGGAGACCTGAACGGTGATGAGATCGAGTGCCCGCTGCACGGAGCGGCCTTCAATGTGATCACCGGAGAGTGCTTGACCCCGCCGGCCCAGGAAAACCTTCGGGTGTTCGCGGTGCAGATAGAGGGCCAAGACATTCTGGTCGGGCCTCCCAACAGCTAACAACTATCGGCTCGCCGTGCTGTGTTCCGGGGGTTAACTTCTCGTTGAGCGTGCACGCGCGGCGGCACAACTATAAGGGGAACACTAAAAGCCGCTGAACCGGGGAAGCTCGCCTATGTATCGTGGTAGCCAGCGGGATAACTGCTGGGGAGCCCACGAGAGGCTGCCTAGTTCAACACCCGTAGGCTGGAAAAAGGCCAGTAGACGAACCACACCTTCCCCAGAACCAAGCCTTCGGGCACTGGTCCCCAGGAGCGCGAGTCATTGCTGCTGCGCCGGTTGTCCCCCATCACGAAGTACTCTTTGGCCCTCATGCGCATGGGCTTCATGCTGGAAGTATCCTTGCGGGTGATGTAGGGTTCTTCTTGATAGCTGTCGTTGACGAAGACTTTACCCCCACGTATCTCCACGGTGTCGCCGGGCAAGCCTATGACACGCTTCACAAAGTCCTTGCTCGTGTCCCTGGGGAAGTGGAAAACGATGACCTCCCCTCGCAGGGGAGGATGAACGGCGAACCGGCTATCTGGTCTTTCCTCTTTCCAGAACGGGACGATGCGGGACAGCCTTACCATGTCCAACTGAAAGTAGACCAGCTTGTTTACCATCAGGTACTGGCCGCCTTCCAGGGTTGGGTTCATGCTTGAGCCGTCGACCTTGAAGTTCCGGACGCTGGTCTGGATGACCATGAATACAATCAAAGCCAGAACAACGGCTTCTAGTAATTCTCTTACAACTCGGTTCATCGGCGATGCTTATCCATCGTCGCGGGCACCAGACTCATCCCCCTCCCAACAGCATCATATTCCCGCGTCGGCCCAGCCTGACGGCTATTTTAGCGACAAAGAGAATTATAACATTTGAGGGAAGGAGGAGTGCCTGATGCTCTAGGGGCGTCAGGTCGAGCTTGCCGGTTGTTGGATGATTGACGGAGACAGGGGAGAGTTACCATCTCGCTACTACCATTGCTGGCATCAAGCGGATTCGATAACTCCCCCATCGTTCGGCCAACGCTAAACGCCGAGCAGGGCTTCCAAGTTCTTCCACAGAATCAAATCTTTCTCGTCTTGGGTAAGGCTTTCTAGCCCTTGGATCCAGCCAACGGGATTCGGATCCCAAGGAACGAAGGGCCAGTCGCTCCCCAACACCACTCTGTCCGCGCCTACCTGATCCACAAGGAATCGTAGGGTTGGCTCGCTCATTACCACGCAGTCGTAATAAAGTTTCTTTTGGTAAGAACTTGGCGGATTGGGCATGTACTGTTCCGCAGTGTTCCCCCGCCATCCGCGGTCAATCCGGCCCATCAGATAGCAAGCAGGACCCCCTCCGTGTGCGATGCACACCTTGAGGTCAGGGCATTTGTCCAGAATGCCGCTACAGATCAATGTAGCAGTGATTATGGCGTCTTCCATGGGGACGCCAACAGCATTGGGTAGATTGAGCCGGGTGTTTCTCGGCTCGAGGATGTTATGCCGGGGGTTGGGATGGTAGAAAAGCACCGCTCCCATGGACTCGGCGGCTTTGAATAAGGGGAGGAACTCTGCCTCGTCCCAGTTCTTTCCGTTGACGACAGTGTCCAGTTCCGCGCCCTTCAAGCCAAGGGTCTTCACCGCCCGGTCCAACTCCGCGATGGATGCGTCTACGTCCTGCATGGGCAGAGTTGCCATCCCGGCGAACCTATCAGGCCGGTCCCGCGCCATTCCCGCAATCTCATCGTTAATTTCACGGGCTTGTGCCAAGCCGTCTTGCGGTGACAGATGGTATCCGAAGATTTGAGTATGCACCGAGACAACTTGTAAGTCGGTGCCGATGGCATCCATATCTTTGATGCGGTCTTCAGGCTTGAGCTTAACTTTGGGATGTATGCCACCGCTCCGTCCTTCTCGTACCCACAGAGAAGTTTTTTCCGGATTGTCGTATCTCATTCCATACCATTCTTTGCCAGCGTCCAGAGTGTCCCATAGGCATTGGGGTAGTAAATGAGAGTGGATATCGATACTGCGCATGGGTAACCTCTTAAAATTCTATTCTAGTTTTTCCGATCTACGGGTTCCTATCTCGTTGCGGCCCGCGCGATGCGGTCGGGGCGGAGAATCCGTAATGGCGGCAGTCCCTGGTAAGTAGCAAGCATGAGAAGCTATCTTCTTGCCGGCAAGTGGCCTTCGCCGGATTAGTATTCTTCCGCAAGACAGTACGTCGTGTCAACACGCCCCACGTGTACCACAGTACCTGATCAGCCAAACCAAACACGTGCCACGACCAGGAAGTTTGATGTAGTATAGCGTGGCTCATTTAGGAACGCGCCCTGGAAGGTATAGCAATGTTTGATGAAGTTAATCTACCTCAACTAAGCCTGGAAGAACGTGATAGGCGATATAAACTAGTCCGCGAGAAGATGGCCGCTCGCGGACTGGACTGCTTGGTAATACCCCATAACACGGGGGATCGGGACAGCGATTAGACCGACGTGCGATATCTTACCGGCATCAGCGGTCACTGCACTGGAGCCGCCGCCGTGTTCACGATTGACGGATAACCAATCGCTTTGGTGCGTGATCCGCAACGGCTGGAGTGGTGGAAAAGAGCTAAGAATTGGGTCAAAGAAATCAGGGCGAGACAGGGTCTGTGGAGCGATTCCTTGGTCCAGGCGATACGTGATGTGGGCATGCTGGTGGCAAGATAGGCGTTATAGGACTGCAAGACGTGCGGCGCAACCCCGAAGGAACAGTCTCATACACCGAGTAGGTTCATATATAAAGAACAACTGGTGGACGCGCGAATCGAAGACGCGACCGTGATGATGCAAGACGTCCGAACGCAGAAAAGTGCGGAAGAAATTGTGTTCATGGAACGCGCGGCCTGGCTTGCGGATGCGGCAAGTCGGGCGCTCTTTGAGATGACAGCCGTTGGTGTTACCGAACATGAAGTGTACGGGGCGATGGTATGAGACATGATTTGAGGAAGCGGCGAGAATCCCAGGCACGGACATTAGCTCGGGAATATGCTCCTCGTTATACCAGCGGTTGAAAAAATCTTCATGCTCTTTGGCAATATCCATCCAGACTGTATAAAGTCCAGTCCGCTTTTGTCAGATAAGACGCTGGTGCTTCTGTACGTTTCTATTGAGATTGAGTGCCTTGTTCACGATGCGTCTGATGTGTCGATGAGTAAGATAATCTCCAGCAAGTCACTGTGCAACCTTGGGCTATGTTAAACTACCCAGATGTGTCTGGCGTGGATGAAAAACTCTTAATAATCAGGGATAGTGGGACCGAAAATGAGAATGATTCTACATAAATAGCTCATTGTCGACACTTGACAGCGATAATTCCGCATGCTGGCCAAGTGAACAAGTTAACAAAACGTAAGGAGAGAAGAGACATGGGAGTTTACAGATTGTATTCCGGAGACGATGGTCAAAGCCACATTGAGGAACTATCGGAGGATGCTCTTAAAGAGATTAAATTCGATGGCGGAAGCATGAATTTTAGCGTTTCTCACCGAGAGCCGGGACACTTTTCAGATTATCATCCGGCTCCCCGCCGCCGCTGGCAAGTCGGCCTGGTAGGACGGACCATCATCGGTTTGGGTAATGGCACATCACAGACCTTTAACGTGGGAGATGTGCGTCTCATCGAGGATACTACTGGGCAGGGCCACACAACTACCTATCCGGATGGTGTGACAATCACTATGCAAGTGACCCCTCCCGAATCCATCAACTAACCATGCGTCCGATTTCCGGTGGTTGTATTGAAGGGGAGGAGAAATGCCTTTTACGAGCTGATTCACTCGGAATACACAATAAATATGGGAACAATGACTGTTAGAGGGAATACATAATACGGAATATCTCTCCAGTTTTGGATTTTCTGCTTAGACGCGGATTGATCGAATAAGGACGATTGACTAGTATGTACACTGACTATATACTGCCCCGCACGTCCTTCAGTTAGGTGTGAAATGCTGTGTATCCAGATAGAAACACCTTTATTCAGAGCAGACCTAGTTAATCAGCATATTCTTGGCCTAATCATCGAATCCCAGTGCCACAAATTCGAGGTATGGAGGTTCCATCATAGTGTTTCATAGATTGACGCAACCCAAGACGATAATCTTTACGCCTTTGGTGCTACTCATGATGTTCGCCATCGCATGCGGAAGTTCCGCTGAGCCGGTGGTGATCGAAAAGGAAGTGGTCAAAGAAGTAGTCAAAGAGGTAGCTGTCGAGACTGAAGTGATTAAAGAAGTTCCTGTCGACGTGGTTGTTGAGAAGGAAGTGATTAAAGAGGTAGTGAAGGAGGTAATCGTAGTCGCTACTCCGGCACCCGCTCCCATGGATAACACGCCCCCCGCGGAAAGGTTAGAGAAAATTGCGATATCGGTAGGGGGATCTGCCTGGGACTCTAATTATAGTTATAAAGTAAACATCAGTGGTTTCTTGGACAAAAGGCCTGTCCTCGAATGGCTCGTAGGTGTAGACCGTAATACTGGCGAATATATCCCGGAATTGGCTACTTCTTGGCAGATGGCTCCAAACGGCAAAGACTGGACCTTCAATTTACGGGAAGATGTCCAATGGCAAGACGGCTACGGTGAATTCACTGCCGAAGATGTGCGTCATTCTTTATGGCTTCTGGTTCAACCTACGGCCAAGCCTAGTGGCGTTAGTACTTGGCGCAAAATTATGGGAGTCAAAAAGAAGGCTCCAGAAGAAGTGGTCACCGAGAGAGCCGAGGCTGTGGCTGAAATAATCGATGACCATACAGTAACAATTCATTTAGGCGTGGTGATTCCGGAAGCTCTCTTCAACCTGGGTTATCGAAGAAATCTGCCCATAGAAAGCAAAGCTCGTTGGGACGCCGTCGGGGATAAAGGGATGGGAGAAAAGATGGTTGGAACCGGTCCCTTTAAGTTCAGCGAGAGGGTTGAGGGATCACATGTGAAATACGAGGCAACTGACGAACATTGGAGGGTGGTACCACAGTACAAACAACTCGAGTTCCGTTCGATAGAAGAGAGTTCCACGCGGATGGCTGCACTGCTGACCGAACAGGTCCACATGGCCGTCATTGAGCGCGCCGTTCAAGACCAAGTCACCAAACGCGGGATGAAAATGATCTCTGGTTCAACGCCAGGAATACAGCATTTCTGGTCATTCTACGGAAACTATCATACTGAGCCAGAAACATTGGACTCCAGCAATCCCATGCTTAATCAAAAAGTTCGCCAAGCCATGTCTAAGGCAGTGAATAGGAAAGCAATCGCCGAGGCTTTTCTGGAAGGTGCTACCGTCGAAATGCCTATGAACGTGATGTTCACAGATTTAGACGAGCAAGTGTGGCCAGGGGTAATAAATCCTGAGTGGAACCAACGTTGGGATGAAAACTACGGCTATGACCCAGTGAAGGCCAAAGAGTTGTTGAAAGACGCTGGATATGCGGATGGGTTCGAATTTACCTTAGCCTTGACATCCAATGAAGCTTTTCCAGAGACCGTAGATATCGCCCAGGCAATCGCCATGGATCTTGAAGCTGTAGGTTTGAAACCCCAGATTCTTCCTATGGAAAGTAGTGAAATCCGGTCTATGCGGCGGGCGCGGACGATTCACAATACACTTACCAGTTCTTCTACTTACAGTTACACCGCATACAAATTAGAAACATATTTCTGTACTTGTGGATCGGTCCATCTATTCCAACTTCCAGAACTTGATGCGCTTTTCGAACAGGTGAACCAAACAGTGGAGAAAAAGGAGAGGACACGCCTATTTAGGGAAATCGGAGATATTTGCTTCAGAGAAGTTTGCACCCTTCCGATGTTTAATGTAGCTCCAGAAATAGCAGTGAATTCTAAATTCATAAAAGACTATGTTTACCCTGGTTTCATCAGCGGGTATTACACTCATCTAGAATTCATAGAAACGATGCCCCAGTAATACCAAATTGGGAATAAGTACCACGCGGTCCTAGATTGAGGGTAATTCACCTAAACCACGACGCGAACTTAGGCCGGCAAAATTGATACCTTTGGGGAGTCAGAAGTGCAACGTTACATTGTAGTCAGACTGTCCCACGCCTTGCTGGCCTTGTTCGCGGTAAGTATCATCGTCTTCTCTTTAGCTCGGGTCTCGGGGAATCCTATGGATGTTCTCCTTCCCGACGACGCAACCGAGCAAGACTTTATCCAGACCGCGGAGTTGTGGGGTTTGGATAAACCCCTTCATATCCAGTATCTCGTGTACCTCAGCAATATCTTCCGTGGTAACTTCGGGGTTTCCATCAAATGGCCAGGGCAATCAACCAGAGACCTTATAATGGCTCGCCTGCCTGCGACCTTGCAACTATCTGCATTATCACTAATCGTCGCAGCCGGTATCGCCCTACCGTTAGGCATGTTAGTCGCGGTAAAAAAGGATACGAGCGTAGATTATGCTGGCAAAGTAGTCGCCCTCCTAGGCCAATCAGCACCTTCATTCTGGGTTGGGGTAGTGCTTATCTGGATTTTCGCCGTAACGTTGGGCTGGCTTCCAGCATCAGGCCGCGACGGAATAGCGAATATAATTCTCCCCGCGTTTGCTCTAGGCTGGTTTCAAGTAGCAGCAGTGATGCGACTTACCCGGTCTTCTATGCTAGAGGTATTAGACAGCGAATATGTGAAATTAGCTAGGATTAAAGGTATTCCAGAGTGGAAGGTAATCTGGAAACATTGCTTACGCAATGCTGCCATCGCGCCTTTAACCTACTTCGGTTTTATCCTCGGAGGATTTCTAACCGGGTCAGTCGTTATCGAAACAGTCTTTGCTTGGCCAGGGGTAGGGCTTCTTGCGATAAACGCGCTTCGCGCTAGGGACTTTCAAGTTGTGCAAAGCGTAGTGCTTTTTTTTGCGGTGGTATATATACTCAGTAACTTGTTCGTAGATATCCTTTACGCCTATCTCGATCCGCGTATTCGCTATACTACTTAGCGCGAAGATTAACTTCTCCTCGGAGGTAGTCCCGAGTGGCAAACATAGCTAACTATTGGTTATCTCCGGCAATATCAGCAAGGTCTCGTTGTCTGCGAATGGTAGCCCAGGCACGTCAATATCCACTTCTGTCACTGCTGGTATTCTTGTTTGTTCTCGTCACACCTGCAATTTTCGCCGATTTTATAGCTCCACATGATCCGATAAGAGGGAACATCTTGGAGCGGTTGATGCCACCTGCGTGGTTGGATGGCGGCTCCTGGAATCACCCTTTAGGTACTGATAAGCTAGGCCGGGATGTGCTGAGCCGCATCATATTCGGTGCACGGATATCACTAACTATTGCTGTAATTTCGATAATATGCGGCGGAATAGTAGGGACGACTCTCGGTCTAATAGCTGGGTATTTCGGGGGGTTATGGGACCACATCATCATGCGATCGGTCGACATCAAAATTTCTATTCCGTCTATATTGCTTGCCCTAATCCTGTCCGCAGCCATGGGGCCCAGCTATATCACGGTCATTATTGTCGTCGCTTTAACCTTGTGGACTCGATACGCTAGATTAGTGCGAGGAGAGGTCTTGGCGTTGCGAAATCAAGACTTCATCTCTAGAGCACAGGTCTCAGGGTGTTCCACCGCCCGCATATTAAGCCATCACTTGTTGCCGAACGTGGTAAACACCATCATTGTCCTGGCCACTCTGGAAGTAGGCGTGGTCATTATCCTTGAAGCATCCCTTAGTTTTCTGGGAGCCGGCATTCCTCCGCCCAACCCAGCGTGGGGTCTAATGGTAGCGGATGGTAGAGCCTTGGTAATAAATGCGTGGTGGGTATCGTTCTTTCCCGGTCTCGCCATTCTCCTCACAGTGCTTTCAATGAACCTTTTGGGAGATTGGCTTCGGGACAAACTAGACCCAAAGCTAAGGAACCTCTGACCGGATTCACTCAAACCAGGTGGAAAGAACCCCGCTCCAAAGGCGGGGTTCTTTTTTATACCATCCTGGCTCTGCACCGGCAAAACTGATGCACGGCGGCTCACTACGTAGACGCAGATCGATCAAAGAGTCAGTTCGTTTTCAGTAAAGGCCTTCGTCGGAGAAGATAGGCTGCTTCCAATCGGGGTCGTTCCGGCCGGTGATGCGGCTGGTGTACAAGTTGGATGCCCTAAGCCACAGCACATAGACTGCCCGGTCGATTCTTTCCTGCTCAAGGTGGATACGCCTCTTGTAGGTTTGCGCTATCCACTCCACGTGCCCGGCGGCGAAATATAACGTCATGAACTCTGACGGCTCGTCTCCTGAGAAGGACGCCGCCTCCAGAATCTCCAAGGACGCCTCAGAGCACAGCATATTGGGATTGCTCTGGGCCCTCTGGATATGGAATTCTTCCTGTTCTCGGTCCATGGGCAATCATATCCGTCCGCGAGCGATTAAACTCGCATAGTGAGGGGAAAAACGTCCACCCTGCCTCCTTGGCGAGATGCCAACTTGAGGCAAGGTGGTCTTAGACGCTTTATGGATCGTGACGATCCCTGATCGCGCTGGTGGAGCACTGGGACGTCACTATAGGTGTATCCGGTGCTACAGATTCCGCTGCGGCTCCGAATAGTCCTTTAATTTGTTGTATATCTGTAAGCGGTTCCTATGGGTGTCGCTGACTAGCAGCCGTCCCTTTTCCGGGTCGAAGGTAACCCCTCTGGGTAACGCGAAACGCCATTCGGGTTCCATGCTTCTTACTTCGCGGCGGCGCTTCAACGTTTCCGGGGCGGCATTAACAATCATTTTCGACCACTTGGTAAGCCCTTGGGCGTCGCCCACGAAACTGGTTATGAACTTGCCGTTAGGGTCAAAGAGTTGTACGCGATTGTTGGACCAGTCGCAGACGTAGACTTCTCCGTCCGGATCTACGGCAACGTCCGAAGGGAACTTCAGTTGTCCCCGGCCAGTGCCAAAGCTGCCAAACATGGAAACGAACTCGCCGTCGGCAGTGAACTTCTCTACCCGGTGGTTCTTGTGGTCGGCAACGTACACATAACCATCGTTGTCGATGGTGATTCCCCAGGGGGAGTCGAAGCAGCCTTCTTCGCTGCCAAAGGTACCCCATTTGGACAGAAACGTACCGTCGCTGGAGAACTTCTGGACCCGGTGGTTTCGGCTGTCAACGATGAAGATGTTGTCTTCCGGGTCTATCGCTATCCCGGAAGGACCTTGCATCTCACCGTCGCCCTGTCCCTCAGTTCCCCACATCTTCAGTATCTTGCCATCTCTATCAAAGATGGAGATTCGGTTGAGCCACTCGTCCGTGACATAGATATTTTCTTTACTATCCAGGGCTAATCCAGCGGGCCAGATAAACTCGCCACCGCCATCACCGTATTTTCCGAATTCAGAGACAAACTCCTCGTCATCCACCTCGTTGCCGATGGTCAGGATGCCGACCCGGCTTCCTCTGCCGGTGCGGTTCCAAGGTACGTTGCTGACTGCCTCCGAACCCCTGCTTAGAACGTAAACCCGGTCGTCTTTTCCCACCGCAGAGGAAACCGCTATGCTAAAGCCCAGACCCGCACCGCCACGACCGACACTGCGGCTGTATTCATAAACGCGTCCGGCCACTAATTGCGTCACCATATCTCTACTCCCTAGGACTGATTACGACTTTGGAGACCAAATAGACCCCAGGTGCGCACCGAAGCACACTTATTCCATGGGCTGGCAGACCTTCTTGGCCCTCAGCCCTTTAATCAGGGTTACTACTAATCACTTAGTCATGATTAGACGAATAACGGCTTTTCGAACGTTCCTTTCACGATGGGTTTGGCATCCAGACTCATCCAGTTTTCCAGCACTGTGGAGTACAAGCCGCGGAAGTCCATGTTAGGCACCAAGTCGCCTTGTTGCAGGTCTTCCGCTTTCAGGGACGGGTACTCGCCGTACTGGCCGCCCTTAACTTGATCGCCGATGACGAAGGCCGCTCCGCCAGCGCCGTGGTCGGTTCCCAAGCCATTATCGCGGACCCGGCGGCCAAACTCGGAGAATAGGAGCATGATTACGTTTTCTCCCTCTCCATGTTCCTTGAGGTCGGCGAAGAAATCGGATACAGCTTCAGATACGTCCTTCCATAGGCTGGTATGCAAACCGAGTTGGTTAGCATGGGAGTCGAAGCTGCCGTGGTCGCAGTAGAAGATGCGAGTGCCCAGGTCAGCCAGATGTACCTGCGCGATGCCCTTCAACTTTTTGGCGATGGGAGTGTCGGCGTACTCCACGCTTGAGGAATACTTATCCGGAGCGACTTTCAGGATATCCGCTCCTTTCATCGCCTCTAGTCCCGTTTCACCCAGGAAGTCCATGACTTGACCGGTTCCAACTGCGGGGGCGTACATCCGGGTGAACCGGTTCAGAATCTTGTCCCTGCGCTGTTCATTGTCGATGCCAGTGAGCAAGCCATATTCGTCAAGGTTGTTCACGCAGGCAACCGGCACGCCGGGCACGGTGATGGCCCTAAAAACGCTGGGACCCATGCTGACCACAGTTACCACGTTCTCTTTGTCGGGATCGATGTCCCGGGCAGCCAGGCCAAGCCAGCCTTCGGTGCCTACCCTATCCGGCTCGCAGGTATGCCAGATATCCATGGACCGGAAGTGCGACCGGGGCGAGTTGGGATAACCGACGCCGTGGATTATGGCCACGTCGTTCCGGTTGTACATGTCCACAATGGAGCCCATGCTGGGGTGAAGCCCCAGATTGCCATCGATCTTCAGTAACTCGTTGTCATTGATATGGACACCAGGCCGGTTGTCCCGATACAAGGGGTCGGTGTAAGGAATGACCGTATTGAGATAATCGTTGCCACCTGATAGCTGGAGAACTACCAGCACCGGGTCTTTCTTCGTTGACGTCATGTTTATACCTCTCTGATTAAGTGTACTGGTATTCTCTCGTCGAAACGATTAGCTGGAGCATCTCGCCGACCCTTTCGGCGGAGACTTCATCCGAGTTAGCGCCCCAACTGAGCGTGCCCGATTCGCTGGCATGCTCAACCAGTTCCCGCCGGGTGTCGTCCGTGACTTCCATGGGTCCCATCAGGTCCAGACAGGCATCCACGAAGTTTTCCGAGGAGAGGTCTCCTTGCGCCTTGACCCGGCCTACGATGGCCGAAACTCCCGGTTTGGTGACATCTCCCACCATGTCGGCGGTGAAGTTGATACGCTTCATCAAAGCGCCGCTGTTGATCCACTCGGGGCCGGTGTGCCATCCCTCCACGCTGGGGGGATTCAGCAATTCCTGTCCCATGTAACCCGGTTCCTTGGAAAGGTTTCCGATGCCGGGCGATGGGAATTCAAATCCGCCCACCAACCGCAAGGTACCCACTACCAATTCGGCAGGGCTCTTTATCTTGGCGAACTGGGCATTCTTGAAGAAGTCTGAATTGAAGAGCACTCGCAACACCGACCGGATGTCGTAGTGGTGCTCTTGGAACGCCTTGGCCAGCGTATCGATCGCATCGGGGTCGATGGGAGTGGTGTTTGACCAGGAGGGCACCTGGGTTTCGTCAGCGACGAAGAAGTTGTAAAGGTGCCTGGCGATAAAGCGGGCAGTGGCGTCCTGTTGGCAGACGATATCTATGATTTCTTCGCCGTTGAACTGCCCGGTGTGACCCAGGAAAGTCTTTTCACCGTCATCATGGTCCTCGTCCCGGTACTCGAATCCCCAGTCGTGCCGGCCATGAGCGTTTCGTGGAATCGTGGGTGCGAGGGTCCAGCCGGTGAAGGCCCTGGAGCAGTCCCTCACGTCATCTTCGGTATAGTTGTCTACTCCCATGCTGAACAGTTCTAGCAACTCGCGGCCCCAGTTTTCATTGACCGCGTAGGCGTGGTTGTCGCAGTTATCCAGCCAGAAAATCATCGCGGGATTCCGTGCTAGCTCCACCAGCAATGCGCGGTAGTCCCCCATGCCCTTTTCGCGGAACATGTCTACCTGTCTCATAATCTCATGCCAGTGGTCAATCTTCGACTGTCCAGTGGCGAAGACTTGATGCCAAAAGAGGGCTATCTTCTCCTCCAGCACGTGTCCTGAATTAATCAGGTCGTGAAGCCAAGGGGCACTCCCCATTCCGGGGGATGTGATTGGCTTCCAGAACCCTGGGTGGTACCTCAGAAACTCGTCTCTGTGGGCAGGCTCTTCGGCCTGGGGATCCAACAATTCCTCGAGAGTTGCCTCATATCCTTTTTCTACCAGTACCTCGAGTTCCTCTCGGGTAGCTCCAAAACCGGCCCGACGCATCAAGTGCGCCATCAGATTTAATTCTTCATTGACCATTACGTAGTCTCCTTTCCCGAGTGATCCAGTCTCCGAGTGATCTAGTCTCAAGGTGCTCAGTATAGCAACTTATTAGTGGTATGCCATCATAGCAACTTAGTGGTATGCCATCAATGTTTTCCGGGGCATTTTATGACTCCTCAGGACGCTCTTAACGAGGCCTAGCGAGGGGTTCCAAGTTGCATCCGCATGACGTGTATAATCGCAGCGGCACCACCGAGAGCTTCGCTGGAAGAGCCGTTACGCCGCTGTAGACAGCTGAAAGGATGTTGGCGGACAGACCTCTCTCCGGCTCAAGCTCGATCCAAGTTCGCACCGTATTCTCTATCGAGGAGACAATCATGCACAGCTTGAACATCGATCCATGGTTCGTGGACAGGGCGAAGCAGATGCGCAACGGCCGGCTCAATGCCTATGAAACGCTGGATGCAAGTAAGACAGCCCTCGTCGTTGTGGACATGCAGAACTATTTCGTCGCCGACAGTATGTCGAGTTGTGCAGCGCAGGCGCAATCCATCGTCCGCAACATTAACCGCCTGGCCCAAGCAACGCGAACGGCTGGTGGTACGGTGATTTGGATACAGACCGAGGCACTCGCTGCCGACCCGCAGGACTGGGCTAACCGTAAGGAAGCAACGAGCGCCGAAGTATGGGCAAGGCGCCAGTCGCTTTTGGCGACGAGCGGCGACGGATTTCCGATCTATTCTACTTGCGAGGTGTTGCCCGAGGACAAGATTGTGATTAAGTACCGCTACTCGGCGTTCATCCCGTACCCATCGGCATTCGATGGTGTGCTGCGTGAGTTAGGCATCGATACGCTGATTATCACCGGCGTCGCCACCAGCACGTGTTGCGAATCGACCGGACGTGACGCCGCTATGTGGGGCTACCGCACTGTCATGGTCTCAGACGGCAACGCCGACCAGACGGATGATTTGCACAATCACACGCTGGGCAAGTTTTTGGTGACTTTTGGCGATGTCCAATCTACCGATGATTTGCTCGTAAAGTTGCAAGCACCGGCGAAAATAGGAACCTAAACCTCTGCGGCCTTCGGACAGAAGACCTAGGTAGAAACTTGTCAGCATTTCGATGCGGGCTCCTGATGTCCGGGCACGGAAAAAATCCTGGAGAAGCCTAGATCGGAACACGAAATGGGGAGGAACCATGAAATATGACGTCGTTATTGTCGGCGTCGGAGCGGCCGGTTCGGTGATGGCCAGCAGATTGGCTGAAAACCCGAACAACTCCGTTCTGCTGATGGAAGCCGGGCCGGATTATCCGGATTCGGATAATGCTCCGGACGAGATAAAGTGGGGCAACACAAGCTATGCGAACCCCCGGACTCGGAACACAACTGGGCCCTGCCGGGAACTTTGACCTGGGAGCAAGGGGAGATGCACGTGGCCCAGGGAAAGGTCATTGGAGGTGGCTCGTCCATCATCTGGCAGGCGATGCAAAGGGGCATTCCAGAGGACTTCGATGCTCTGGATCTCTATATCCGCCAAGCTATGAGAACGGCCAGACACGTGTCATGCACCTACAAGATGGGGGCTGATTGCGATTCTATGGCCGTCGTCGATCAATACTGCAGCGTCAAGGGAGTGCAAGGGTTGTCAGTGGTTGACGCTTCGGTGATGCCCAGTGTTCCCAGGTCAGGTGGTTGCTACGCCACGGTCCTCATGATTGGGGAACGCGCTGTCGAGTGGATCTCGTCGGCCTAACTCCCCCTTGCCGATGTCGGCGTTTATATCTTCAACTGGGGCCTCAAGCCCCCTCGTTGGCGTATGGCTGAGCCATTTCTCAATTACACGAAAAGACATATCAACGTTGGTTTTGATTGACTGTCAAGGTGAAGGAGCCGAACCATGAACGCCATGTCAGCCCAAAGCGATGCTCCTTACAAAGTCTTGGGCACTCGGCCAATTCGTCACGACGGACTGGATAAGGTCACTGGCCAAGCGAAGTACGGCGCCGACGTCAACTTTACTGGGATGTTGTACGGCAAGATTCTCAGGAGTCCTCACGCTCACGCCGTTATCAAGTCCATCGACGCTAGCCGGGCTCTGGAGATGCCGGGCGTAAAGGCAGTAGCAACTTCTGCAGACCTTCCATTGCTATCGGCAAGGCCGGTCGACGTGGCCGAAGGAGCGGCGCTGAACCCCAGGTTTCTCAGCAACAACGTGCTGGCCGCCGGCAAAGCCCTTTACAAAGGACACGCCATCGCTGCCGTCGCCGCCGACAGTCCTCATGTTGCTGAGCAAGCTCTGGCCTTGATTCAGGTGGACTTTGAGCCTTTGACATCTGTATTAGATGGCAAAGAGGCCATGGAACCCGGCGCTCCCATCCTTCACCCCCGGCTGTACTTATCTGAGGGTGTGTTTTTCCGGCCCGGAGGCCTCTTGGACGAAGCCGAGGATTCAACCCCTTCCAACGTGGCTAGCCACTTCGACCTTGAACTCGGTGACCCAGAACAAGGGTTTGCGGAGGCTGATGTAGTGGTTGAGCGGGATTTTCATACCAAGACAGTGCATCAAGGCTACATCGAACCTCACTCCGCCACGGCCCGCTGGGACCCGGACGGCAGAATCACCATCTGGGACAGCTCCCAGGGCCATTTTTCCATGCGAGACCTTACTGCTTTGGTTTTGGATCTGCCCGTTTCACAGATAAAAGTGGTGCCCATGGAGGTTGGTGGTGGCTTCGGTGGCAAGTTACACGTCTTCATCGAACCCGTGGCGGCCCTACTTTCCAAAAAAGCGGGACGCCCCGTCAAGATAACCCTGACCCGTGCCGAGGAATTTGAAGGGACTGGTCCTACCTCGGCTGCCCACATCCACGCTAAGATTGGCGCAACCAAGGACGGCCGCGTCACCGCCGCGGAAGCAACGATGGTGTACGAGGCTGGAGCGTTTCCAGGCGCTCCGATAAACCTGGCGATTTCGACAGTGTTCGGCCCGTACGACATCAAGAACATAAGGGTCGAAGCCTTCGACGTGGTCGTGAACAAACCCAAGTGCTCTCCCTACCGGGCACCGGGAGGCCCGCCCGCCGGATTCGCTGGAGAGACCTTGGTCGACGAACTGTGTGAGAAATTGTCCATGGATCCGGTGGAGTTCAGATTTCTGAACGGAGCGAAAGAGGGTACTCGACGAATCACGGGCCAGGATTTCCACAGAGTAGGTTTCTTGGAGACTCTGCAGGCGGCCAAGGACCACCCTCATTATCAATCGCCACTCGACGGCCCAAATAGGGGTAGAGGGGTGGCCGCTGCGGTGTGCGCCAACATATCCGGGCCATCGGCCGCTGTGCTGAACTTGAACCAAGACGGGACGGTCAGCCTGGTCGAAGGTTCTCCGGACTTGGCCGGTAGCAGGACCGCCGTGTCCATGCATGTGGCTGAAGTACTGGGCATCCCGGTCATGGATGTTCACCCCTCCATCGGCGACACCGATTCGATTGGATTCACGGCTTTCACGGCCGG